>Ga0187827_10005481_pt1 | contig 15022 bp, 15 predicted proteins | sample ETNtaG_39_FD_167969 | JGI IMG/M metagenome (GOLD analysis project Ga0187827, IMG submission 167969) | Marine microbial and viral communities from oxygen minimum zone, Eastern Pacific Ocean - ETNP2014_SV_150_PacBio MetaG (Illumina Assembly) | ecosystem: Environmental > Aquatic > Marine > Hypoxic...
TGGAGATGGAAGTGAAACTTTAGAAGTAAAATTTGATTACGAATTAAATATTAGCTTTAACTCCAAGTATCTTATTGATGTGGCTTCACAAATCAATGGAGAAAAAATTATATTCTACTTAAATGAGTCAGCTTCTCCAGCTTTAATTAAAGATCCAGTGGATAAAGATAGCATATTTGTCATTATGCCTATGAAAGCATAACATAAGATATAATATTTTTTTTGACATAAATTATCTTAATGCGTTCATTTCATCGTAAATTTTTTTTTCTAATATTTTTAAAAAAATTTTCCTTTCTATTCCTGGTTCAATAGGCTGTAAAAAAGATATTGTTATTTTACCTGGATGCTTTAAAAATCCAATTTTTGGCCAAACTTTACCTGAGTTTAAAGCTACGGGAACACAAGGAATATTGAGGGCCTCGTATATTCTTCCAGCTCCCTTTTTAAAAGGTAACCGTTCTTCAAAATTTACTCTTGTCCCTTGAGGAAATATTAAAAGTGGCCTATTTTCGTTTTTAACTATGTTTGCAATTTTGTCGAAAAAATTAAGATTATCCTTTGTGGTTGTGTCTCTAATAATTTCTATCGATTTAATTTTTTTTAAGTAAAGTCCAAACAATGGTATTTTTAAAAGTTCTTTTTTTAATATAAATACCGGGTAGTCAAGAATACTTTGAAGTGCAAAAGTTTCAAACATTGACTGGTGTGCTGATGCCACAAAATATTTTTTTGTTTTTGGAATATTTTCTGTTCCTTTAAATTCTACTTTTGTATCCAAAAAAAAACTCACAATAAAAACTACGTAGTGCCCTAAAAATTTTCCAAAAAATAAAGCAAATTTGGGAGGCATTAATAATGTTGGAATGGCTATTAAAAATACAAAAATTATTCCCGTATATAAAAAAAGATTAAATATTAGTGATCTTATTAGTAACATTTGATTTAGGTTGTATATTAGTTTTTGAGTAAATTTTCTAAACTTTGTCTTTTTCTAATTAGCTTATGACTTGATTCAGTTACCATAACTTCAGCAGCAGTAGGCCTTATATTGTAATTCGAAGACAAAGACATTCCATAGGCACCAACATGAGTCAAGCCTACATAGTCTCCTTCTTTGACTTTTACAAATCCTTTTTGGTTATAAAATTTATCAGAACTTTCACAAATTGGTCCCACAAATTCAATATTTCCAGCTAATCTTTTACTTGTTTTTTTAAGAGGTATTATTTGATGTTTTGCATTATATAAGGCTGGTCTCATTAAATTATTCATCCCCGCATCTAAAATAATAAATTTTTTATTAGCACTTTTTTTAATATAAAGAATTTTTGAAATTAGCAGACCAGCATTTCCGACAATTACTCTACCCGGTTCAAAAATTATTTTAGCATTTTTATTTTCCATAAATTTTTCAACTAATTTTGAATATTTTTTCAAATTTAATTCTTTTTCTTTATTGGAGTAAGAAATGCCCATACCTCCACCTAAATCTATAAATTTAAAATCTATTTTTATTCTTTTAATTAGTTTATCTAATGTAGATAACATATTCTTAAATGGTTTAATGTTTGTTATTTGACTTCCAATATGTACGCTCAACCCTTCCAATTTTATGTTTTTCATTTTTTGAATTTTTTTACAAAGATTTATACAATCGCCATAAAGCAAACCAAATTTTTCGTCCTTGCTACCCGTCGATATTTTTTTATGTGTATTTCCGCTTATATTAGGATTTAATCTTATTCCAATAGAAGTTTTTTTAGATAGTTTTTTTGAAACTTTATTAATCAGAATAGCTTCATTTTCTGATTCCACATTAATTAAAAGTATTCTTTTTTTTACTGCTTTACTTATTTCTTCCTCGGTTTTTCCAACACCAGAAAATACAATTTTTTTAGAATTAATACCAACTTTCATCGCTTTTAGTAGTTCTCCAATAGATACCACGTCAGCACCAGATCCAATTTTTCTTAACTCTCTTAGCAAAGTTGGATTCGAGTTAGATTTTACCGAAAAACATATAATTGGTTTAATATTCTTAAATATATTATTAAACCTTAAAAAATTATTCCTTAATTGTGCAAGCGAATAACAATAAAAAGGAGTTTGATACTTTTTTGCAAGCCTAAGAGCAGATATATTTTCAATACAAAGATTATTACTCCTGAATCGAATAAAATTCATTATTTGTTAAATTATTTGTATTGTATTATTTTTATAATTAAATGATTTATACCTTGGATCATCTTTTTTTCCACACGAAAAACAAATTACAGCAATTGTTATTATTACAAAGAATATTCTCATTATTTAAACTCCTTCTTCAATTTTGATAGTACCGTTTTTATATTTTTTATAGAAGTTCCACCATATGATGTTTTCAAATTTACTGAATTTTTAACGTTAAAAACTTTCATTACATCTTTATTTAAATCTTTTTTTACTTTTTTTATTTCATCCATGTTTAGTTCGTCTAATTTCTTCTTATTTTTTTCAGCATAATCTACAATTTTTCCAGAAATTTTATAAGCTTCTCTAAAGGAGAGATTTTTTTTCTGAACAAGATAATCAGCAAAGTCAGTTGCAGTTGTATAACCATTATTTGCAAGAGATAACATTCTTTGTTTGTTTGAATTTAAATTTTTAATTAATTCATTGGCAATTAAAATGGATTCCTTTAACACATCATAACTATCAAAAACCAAAGCTTTATCTTCTTGCATATCTTTATAGTATGAGAGTGGCAGACCCTTCATGGTTGTTAGCATTGCCTGTAAATTTCCAAAGTTTTTACCGGCTCTACCCCTAATTAATTCAGCAGGATCTGGATTTTTCTTTTGAGGCATTATTGAAGATCCAGTTAATATCCTGTCATTAAATTTAATTAAATTAAATATATCTGAATTCCAAATAATCAAATCTTCGGCAAGTCTGGATATGTGCGTAGCACAAATAGCAGCTGAGGATAAAAAATCTAAAACAAAATCTCTGTCAGATACGGTATCAATTGAGTTTGAAGTTGGTTTTTTAAAACCTAATTTTCTTGATGTAAAATTTCTATCTATATTATATGAAGTGCCAGCCAAAGCAGCCACTCCCAAAGGACACTCATCTAAGTTTGCAATATTATTGGAAAACCTTTTTTTATCTCTTTTGAAGATTTCAACGTAAGCCAATAAATAATGTGCAAAAGAAATTGGTTGAGCATTTTTAAGATGTGTAAAACCAGGCATTATTGTTTGAATATTGCTTTCTGATTTTTTTAAAAAACTTTTAATCAAATTATCCAAATTTTTAACTACATTGATTGATGATTTTTTTATCCATAGCTTAAAATCTGTAATTACCTGATCATTTCTTGATCTTGCAATATGTAAATAGCCAGCATCTTTTCCAATAATTGAAAAAAGTCGTTTTTCGATGTTTAAATGAATATCTTCATATTTTTTACTGAAAGAAAACTTACCTTTATTAATTTCAGTTTTAATTTTTTTTAGACCATTGATTATTTTTTTGCCTCTTTTGTTGTTAATTATTTTTTGTTTGACTAACATTTGAGTGTGTACGATTGATCCCAAAATATCTTCTTCAAATAATCTTTTATCAGTGTCAATTGACGCTCCAATTTGTTCAAAAATTTTTGAAGTAGAGTTTTTAAATCTTGCACCCCAGACTGTACTATTTTTATTTTTCATATGCTTTTTACTTTTCATATGTTAAGTATTTGTTTTTTATGTCAAAATCAATTGATTTTAGAGATGAGAAATTTTTGAAATGCTTGTTAAACTATGACTAAATATATTTTTGATGTAACATCTTTTTCATCATTTTCAAAAAATGAACCAAAACAAATTATTATTTTATGTCATGGTTATGGCGGGGATGGCCAAGATATAAGCGCTCTTGCTCTTAACTGGAGAAGGTTTTTACCGGATGCCGTATTTTTATGTCCAAATGCTCCGGAAGTTTGTGCAGTGAATCCATTCGGCTATCAATGGTTTGATATGACTGTAGAAAATGATGAAATGATCTTCGAGAAATCACTAGTAGCTGAAAAAAAACTCAATACTTTTTTGGATCAAGTTCTTGATGATTATCAACTGGATATAACAAATCTTGCATTGGTTGGTTTTAGCCAAGGCTCTATGATGATTATTCAGACCGCACTTAAAAAAAAAGAACAGATTAATTGTTTGGTTGCTTATTCTGGAAAAATAATTAATAAGCAACATCTATCTGGAAATATTGTTTCAAAGCCAAAAATATTTTTAATGCATGGTGATAAAGATACAATTATATCACCCAGCCATTTACTAGAGAGCAAAGAATTTTTGGTTCAACAGAGTTTGAAAATTAAAACTAAACTTTTTAAAAATTGTGAACATAAAATATCTGTTGAAGGCTTAAGTCTTGGATTAGAATTTCTAAGAAAAAATCTTTTATAAATGAAATAATATTATTACAAAACTATCCCTTGAAATGTTTCTTAGTATCGGCTAACTTATTTGCATGATTATAGCAGCCTCAGAAACAGTTCCGCTGGAGAAATGTCCAGCGTTGGTTTTAAATGCTGATTTTAGACCTTTAAGTTATTATCCGTTGTCATTGTGGTGTTGGCAGGATGCTATTAAGTCTGTTTTTCTTCGAAGAGTAAGTATTGTATCGAATTATAAAAGGAAAGTAAGAAGTCCTTCACTTGAAATGAATTTACCAAGCGTAATTGCGCTAAAAAATTTTATTAAACCTTCAGAGCATCCAAATTTTACTAGATTTAATGTGTTTCTTAGAGATAAATTTACTTGTCAGTATTGTGGAGATAAAAACAATTTAACTTTTGATCACTTGTTGCCAAAATCTAAGGGAGGACTAACTAACTGGGAGAATGTTGTTACAGCTTGTTCGGTTTGTAATGTTAAAAAAGGAGGTAGTCTGCATCCCACGTCTGGAATGAAATTATTTAGAAGACCCATTATACCAACAGTGAATGATTTGCAGCAAAATGGTAGAAATTTTCCACCAAATTTTTTGCATGAGAGTTGGATGGATTATTTATATTGGGATGTTGAACTGGAACCATAATTAAAAAATAATTTCAAAAAAATAATACTTAATACAACAGATAAAATAGTATTAATAGCTGCAAGCGATAGCCCTAATATTCTAAAAGTTACATCTTTACAGCTTACGATATTTTTATTTAGTTCTTTAAGTAGACTTTCTTTAGATAAAATTTTTAACTGGCTTTCTACATTGCAAACAAAAGATTCATCAAAAAAACTTTGTTCAATTCCAAAGTGATAAAATGCAAGCAATGTACTAATCATAAAGATTAAAAATAATATCAATAAGGTGATTTTTTCATATTTCTTAAAAAAGAATATTTTAATCATTAATAGAGCGGAAAGAAAATAGGGAATTCGTTCATAAAGACAAAGACTACATGGTTTATGACCCAGAACATATTCAATTATTAACGCAGAAATAATTGAGAGTAAAATTATGAAAAAAATAATAATTAAAATTATATTGTTTTTTTTATTTAACATCATTTATTCATTATTAAAAAATAAACTATTGCACATAATAAAATTACTACCACGGCAATTGTGAATGCCCATTTACCAGCTTTTTTTTCCATAAAGGGACTTATCTTTGAACCAAATTTATTTGTTAGAAATGCGACTAAAAAAAACCTTAAACCTCTGGTAAAAACACAAGTAAAAATAAAAGTGAAGATATTATAATGTATAAATCCACTAGTGATTGTTAATATTTTAAATGGTAGAGGAGTAAATCCGGCAACAAATAAAAGTCCAAACCAAGAAAACATGCCTTCTTTACTTGAGAACATTTCTTTTAATACGTTTACATTTTCATAGCCGTAAAATTGAAAAATTTTATAACCAATTTCATTAAAAAAAATATATCCTATTAAATATCCAAACAGACCACCTAAGACAGAAAATATAGTTGCGATTAAAGCTATTTTAATAAATTGTTGTTTTTTTGCGACAACCATGGGAACAATCATCACATCGGGAGGTATTGGAAAAAAGGAGCTTTCTATAAAAGAAATAAAAGCTAAAGCAAAATTAGCATATTTTCGACCACCCCAATAGACACATTTATCAAATAATTTTTTGATCATTTCTACGTTTTAAATTAGTTTAATTGATTTGGTAAAAAATAACATGATATTTGAAGAAAAAATTAAAGAAGTAATCCAAAATTATAATTTAGGTAACTTTTTAAAAGCAGAAAGTCTAGTTAAACGTTTACTTACAAGAAACTCAAAAGATTACCAATTGTGCAATATTTATGGATTAATTTTATTAAAACTTCGTAAAACGGAGGGGGCAATTAGTTATTTTAAAAAGTCTATTCATATCAAATCAAATTTTTTTGAAACACATTTTAACTTATTAAAATCACTTTATAATTTAAAGAAATACGATGAAGCAATTTTACAGTCAAAAAAATGCTTAAAAATTAATTCAAAATCAATAGGCACACTACTATTACTCGGAAACTTGTATAACAAATTAAATCAGGACAAAAAATCCGAAAAATATTTTCATGAAATACTAAAAATTAATTCGAAAGATAGTAATGCATACTACAGTCTAGGTAATTTATATAAAAAAAAAGTAGATTATGAAAAGGCTATTGATAATTATAAGCTTGCAATTAAATTTAATGAAAATTATTTTGCATCCTACAATAATTTGGGTACTTTGTACCAAGAAATAGGGAAATTTGACCTAGCTATATTAAACTTTAAATCCGCAATCAAAATAAATCCTAACTTTTCCGGAGCATATCAAAATTATTTATTTTGTTTAAATTTTAGTAAATATTTTGATTTAAATCTTTATTTTGAACTGGTGCAAAAATTCAAACAAAGTTTATCTAAGATTGATTTAAATAAAATAAGTCAATTTCCAAAAATAAAAAAGACAGACAAAAAAATTAGAATTGGATTTATATCAGGAGATTATGGGAATCACCCTGTAAGTCATTATCTGTTAAATACAATAAACCATATAAGTGACAAAAAATTTGAATTAATAGCTTATTCAAACTCAAATAGAATGGATGAAATAACTTTGGAACTTAAAAAAAGATTTAATGTCTGGAGAAAAATTAATCATTTGACTGAAGTAGAAGTGATTAATTTAATTAAAAAAGACTCAGTGGATATTTTATTTGATCTTTCTGGCCATACTGCAAAAAATAGATTATCAATTTTTGTAAATAAAGCTGCGCCCGTTCAAGTAACCTGGTTAGGCTATAATGCATCTACCGGACTTAAAGAAATAGATTATATAATAGTAGATCCACATGTTGTGCCACTGAGTGATCAAAAATATTTTGCTGAAAAAATTTTTCAATTACCAGATACTTTTCAATGTATTTCAATAAATGACGATATTAGAATCGATCACGGTAGCTACCAAGATAAAAAAAATGTTACTTTTGGGAGTTTTAATAATCTATCTAAAATAAATGACAATGTAATAGATGTATGGTCAGAAATATTAAAAAGAGTTAAAGATTCAAAACTTTTCCTAAAAACAAAACAATTAGATAACCTGAAAATGGTGGAAAGCATAAGAAAAAAATTCCAAAAAAATGGAATAAACACTGAAAAAATAATCACCGAAGGTAGATCTGAAACAAGGGAAGAAATGTTAAAAAAATATAATCAAATTGATATTGCACTGGATCCATTCCCCTATTCAGGGGTTACTACGAGTCTAGAGGCAAATTGGATGGGGGTTCCATTACTTACAAAAAAAGGAAATACTTTCTATTCCAGAATTGGAGTAAGTATAAATAAAAATTTGGGAATGGAAGATTGGATAGCAAATAATGAAAAAGATTATATTTCAAAAGCTATTTCTAAGTCTTCAGATTTGGAAAAATTGTTTCAAATTAAAAAAAAATTAAGAAATAAATTTCTAAAATCTCCTCTAAGTAATACAAAACAATATGCTAAACACTTTGAAAATTGTTTGAATTTAATATGGAAAACATATTTAGAAAAAAAATAAAAACACCTATATCTAATAAGCAATTATTCTTATAAATTTATGAAAAAAATACTTAACTATGCACTCTACGATTTTGCAAATTCATCCTTTACGACAATTATCATTACTTTTATTTTTTCCACTTATTTCGCACAACAAATTGTAAAAGATCCTATATTGGGACAATCTTATTGGGGCTGGGCCATTGGAGTTTCAGGTTTTGCTGTTGCGGTCATCGGACCATTTCTGGGCGCTATTTCTGACAAAAAAAATTTAAAAGTTACTTTTTTAAGAACGTTTTCACTATTGTGTATAATTTTAACTTGCTCACTTTGGTTTGCAAAACCTTCAAAAGATTATATTTTTTTTACTTTAATAATTGTAGTAGTTGCAAACTTTTTTTATGAACTAAGCTTATTATTTTATAATGCCTTACTCAAAACAGTTTCATCGGAAAGAAATCTTGGAAAATCATCTGGAGCAAGTTATGCGTTAGGATACCTAGGCGGAATATTAGTTTTGCTTTTGGCAATAAAATTATTTATAGATACTGAAAATCCTGTATTTGGTCTAAAGAAAGAAAATTATGAAAATGTTAGAGCAATTTCATTTTTTGTAAGTTTGTGGTTTTTAATATTTTCAATACCGTTATTAATAAGTGCAAAAAAAACTTTAATAAAAACTAAAAGTGAAATAGGTATATTTTCTCAAATTCAAAAGCTTGTTTGGGATAAAGGATTCAAAAAAATTGGAATTTTTTTAATTGCTAGAATGCTCTATGCAGATGGACTCAATGCTATTATTGTAATGGGTGGAATATTTGCAGTTGGGGTATTTCAATTATCGATAAAGGAACTACTTCAGTTATCAATTTTAATGAATGTTTCTGCTGTAATTGGTGCAATAATCGGTGGATATTTTAATGATCTTTTGGGTTCAAAAAAAATAATTGTCTTGTCATTACTAGGTTTAATTATTTCTTCTATTTTAATTTTATTTTCCTTTTCTAAAATGTATTTTTTTGTTTTTGCTACCACAAATGGTTTATTTATAGGTCCCATTCAATCAGCGAGCAGAGTTGTTATTTCAAAAATGCTAATTAATGAAGATCAGAGCAAGGGTTTTGGCCTATTTGCAACTTCAGGAAAATTAACTTCATTTCTTGGTCCGGCATTGGTTAGTACACTTACTTTTGTGAGTGGGAGCCAAAGAATTGGATTTTCTGCTGCTATTTTTTTGCTGATTATTGGACTACTTTTGCTTTTTAAAATTAAAAATCTTGATTAGTTTAATAAAATTTATCTAATATTGCTTTGAAATGTCATTATCTTATCCTGATATACAACTTATAAGACCACCAGCCGTTGAGTCTTTTAGATTTGCTACAACTTCAATAACTTTACCAATTGGATTAGCCTACATATCATCTTCTCTTAAAAAATATGGATTCAAAGTCGAAATTTTAGATGCTGTAGGTGAAGCACCAAAAAATAGAACTGGTTACTATAAAGGATATTTGGTTGGACTAGGTTTAAAAGAAATAACTGAAAAGATTAATCCTAACAGCAAGTGTGTTGGAATATCAGTAATATTTACTCATGAGTGGCCAGCTGTAGTCAAACTTATATCTTTAATAAAAGAAAAGTTTCCAAATACGCCAATCATTTTAGGAGGAGAGCATATTTCGGCAATGCCTGAGTTTTCACTGATGACTTCCAATGCCGACTATATTGTAATGGGGGAAGGTGAAGAAACTATAATTGAATTAATAAAGGCAATAAAAAGTAGAGAAACTTTTCAAAAAATTGAAGGAATAGGTTACAGAAAAAATAACGAAGTTATTATAAATAGTAGAAGAAACAGACGACAAAATATCGATAAAATTTCATATCCTGATTGGGATTCTTTCAACATAAAAGGATATCATGAAAACCGATTTGTTGGAGGAATGTATTCGAAAAATTTAACTATTCCTATACTTGCCACACGAGGTTGTCCATATCAATGCACTTATTGTTCAGCTCCTAACATGTGGCTACCTTTGTGGATACCTCGAGACCCAATATCCGTTGCTGATGAAATAGAATATTATGTAAAAAAATTTGGAGCAGGTAACTTTCCTTTTCAAGATCTAACTGCGATAATAAAAAGAGATTGGATTAAAGCATTTTGCGAGGAAATAATAAAAAGAAAATTAAATATAACTTGGCAACTCCCAACCGGAACTCGTTCTGAAGCTATAGATAATGAAATTGCTTTACTTATAAAAAAATCTGGAATGACCAGCATGGCATATGCGCCTGAATCTGGATCTGAAGAAACGAGGAAGTACATAAAGAAAAAAATGAAAACAAATCAACTTTTTAATAGCATAGATGCAACAGCTCGAGCAAATTTGAATGTAGCAGTATTTCTTGTTATAGGTTTTCCACATGATCTTCCTGTACATCTCGAAGAAAACAATAATTTTGTTGAGAAACTAGCAAAACATGGTGTAACTGATCTTTCAATAGGTTTTTATATGGCCTTACCAGGAACACAGCTATTTCATAGTTTGTATGATTCAAATAAAATTAAATTAGATATTAAGTACTTCAAACACATTCTTGATAGTTTAGCTCTGTTTCCATCACAAAAATATTGTCCTACTATATCGCGTACAAATCTATTTCTTTGGAAACTAAAATTTTATATAAAATTTTATAAATCTAAAAAATTAAAAAATAGTAAATCTAGTTTACTTAATTCAGTTATAATTGCTCTTAGGGGTATATTTTCAAGCGAAGGACATGATTCTAAACTTCAAACAGCTTTTCATAATGCATATATCAGTTTAGTTGATACTGTAAAAAGTAAGAGAAAACGTTGGATTTCTAAAAAAGAAGAATTAAACTTGTTTGAGGAATGGGACAATATTTATCGGCAAGTTAGAAAAGAAAAATTATCTAAAGGTATTGTCAAAGTTGGTCCGGAAGATACTCGTGATTTGCACAAGAGTAATATTATCAATCAGGTTCGGAAAGAACATCAAGCCACTAAAAGCATATCAACTACTTCCTAATAATTAATTTGCGTAAACTGGAGCAAGACTAGAACATGGAGAGATAGAATTAATTTTTAGTTGCCTATTTTATAAATACAAAACATAATGTTCGCACAAACATTAACTAAATGAGAAATGGGCGAATGGCGGAACTGGTAGACGCGTTGGACTCAAAATCCAATGGTAGCAATACTGTGAGAGTTCGAGTCTCTCTTCGCCCACCAAAATTTTATGAATTTAAATGAATTTAACAGTTTAATAGACTTATACTTTTATCAAGCAAAAAAACAAAATCCCCAAAACATTTTCTTGGAATGGCTTAATCCTCAGAATAAAAAAAGATTTACTTGGTCAGAAACATCATCAAATATTTACAAACTTGCAAAAATTATAAAAGAAAATATTGTAGATAGAGACAGATGCCTTTTAGTTTCCGAGAATAGACCGGAGTGGTTAATTTCTGACATTGCAGTGATGTTAGCAAACGGTATAACTGTACCAGCCTATACTACATATGCTGAAAATGACTATAGATATTTAATCGAAGATTGTCAGCCTTCAGTAATTATTGTTTCTAATAATGAAATGCATGACAAACTAAAAAATATAATTGAGGAAAAAGACTTTATAAAAAGAGTAATTACTTTCGAAAAAATTAGTAGCAGAAATTATAAAAATAAATATTTAGATTTTAATTCTATAATTGAAAGCAATCTATTAGAAAGTGATAAAATAAAAAATTTAAATTTAAAAAGAACTTCACCTGCCTGTATAATATATACATCAGGAACAGGAGGAAATCCAAAAGGAGTTATTTTGAGTCATGGAGGTATACTAAATAATTTGGAAGGAGCTTGCGAAATATTAAGACCCTTAATAAATAAGACACCAATTTTTTTGACCTGGCTTCCTTTATCACATTCTTATGAACACACTGTTCAATTTGCACAAATTGCAGTTGGAGCAAAAGTTTTTTATGCAGAAAAAATAGAAAAACTTTTAGACAATATTTCCGAAGCTAAACCGACCATTATGACTGCAGTTCCTCGATTTTATCAAAATCTTTATAACAAAATAAATATGAATATGAAAAAACAAACTGGTCTTAAAGCCAAATTAATCAAAGCAACAATTTTTCTAGGTAAAAAAGAACTACTAAAACGAAAAATGAGTTTATCCGAAAAATTATTAAATTTTATCGTGAATATTTTAGTCAGAAAAAAAGTAAAAAAACAATTTGGAGGTAATTTAAGAGCTTTTGTTTCCGGTGGCGGAGCTCTAGACAAAGAGATAGGCGAATTTTTGAATGCTATCGGGCTACCCACTTTACAAGGATATGGTTTAACCGAAACTTCTCCAGTGGTTAGCTGCAATCCAATTCAAAAAATTAAAGTTGAAACAGTCGGTCCTCCATTTAAAGGGAACGAAGTCAAAATTGCTGAAGATGGAGAAATATTGGTTAAAGGGGAAAATGTGATGCTGGGTTATTGGAATAAGAAAGAAGATACAGAAAAAGTTCTCAAAGATGGATGGTTATACACAGGAGATATTGGAGAAATAGATTCCAAGGATGGTTATCTAAAAATTACGGATAGAAAAAAAGATATAATCGTTAGTGCAGGAGGGGATAATATTTCTCCAGCAAAAATTGAAAATCAACTAACCAATTTTCCTGCAATAGATCAATGCATGGTGTATGGAGATGGAAAAAATTATTTGGTTGCATTGATTGTTCCCAATAAAGAGTTTGAAGGTCAAAAAGAAAAAATAAATGAAATAGTAGGTGAAATTAATAAAAATTTAACTTTATTAGAAAAAATAAAAAAATTTCATTTAATTAATGAAAGTTTTTCTATTGAAAATGGTTTGTTAACACCAACAATGAAAGTAAAAAGAAATAAAGTTATTGCAAGATATAAAAATATTTTAGAAAATTTTTATAAAAATTAATTATTTCAATCTTAGCTTAAGTTTATTTATTATTAAAAACTATTGTTATTACTCACTTATTTGCAATTTAACAAAAAAATTAATTATTTTTAATTATTTTTAATTATTTTTAATTATTTTTAATTATTTTTTAAAAAATTTATGTTTGACATCAATAAAAAAAAACATAAAAGTAGAAACATAAATCGAATCACTTTGATTCGTGAAAGAAATAATAAAGGGAGATAAAGATGGCTAAAAGAAAGAAAGCTAAAAAGAAAGCTAAAAAGAAAGCTAAAAAAAGAAGAAGAAGATAATACGGTTTTCTTTAAATACGCTCCTTATTACAAAATTTGTAAGGGGCGTATTTTTTATTCAGCTGATTAAATTCTTTTAAGGGCTTTATCAAGTTTTTTTTGAGTTTGCTCGTAAGAAATTCCAAGTATTATTTGAAATTCATTTAGAATTCTATCGTAAGCTTTTTCAAGCAATTGTCTTTCACTATAAGATTGTTCCACAAGGGTGTCATTCCCTTTATTTAAATCTCTTACTACCTCTGCTAAATCATAGATTTTTCCAGAAACTATCTTTTGTTCATATTCCTGAGCCCTTCTACTCCACATTGTTCTTTTTACTTTAGGTTTTCCTTTCAAAATACTAATTACTTTATTTACCTGATTTATACTTGATAGAGGTCTTAAATGAGATTGCTTATTTATTGGAAGTAATCCAACTGCTTTATCTTTTGTAAATTTAATTTCATAACAGTTAACTTCTATACCGCCAATACTTTTGGTGCCAACCGAAAAAATTTGACCAACTCCATGCTTAGGATAAACTACATAATCTTTAATTTTAAAAATTTTCTTTTCTGTAGCCTGTTTCTTAATTTTTGCTATTTCAATTTTTTGTTCATAATTTTTTGAAATTCGAAAAACATTTTCTCGTCCAATATTATTCTTACCAGCTTGACTGGTTTCTACTTTTTTACTATAAATTTTTTTTTTAAATTTTTTTTTTTTAATTTTTTTAGCTTTCTTTTTACTTTTCTTTCTTATTGGCATATTTATTCTATATTTTCTTCAAAATATTTTTCATATTTGTTTTTTTCATTTCTGAAATTATCTGCATCAGCTGGAGGATTCTTTTTTTGATTTATATTAGGCCAAATTTCAGAATATTTTTTATTTATCTCAACCCATTTTTCCATACCGGGTTCAGTATCTGGTTTGATTGCATCAAGAGGGCACTCCGGTTCACAAACGCCACAATCTATACATTCATCAGGTTTAATTACTAGCATATTTTTACCTTCGTAGAAGCAATCAACCGGACATACTTCAACACAATCTAATAATTTACATTTAATACACTCTTCTTTAATTATATATGTCATATTATTTTATTTTTAATAATTGAAGTTTTATATCTCTATTTTCTTTTCTGTATACATAAAATAATCCACTAGATCTTCTCATTAATTAGATTCACTCATATCCAAAATACCAACTAAATATATGATTTTTCACAAAACTTCAAGAATTTTAAATCTGAAATTTTTTTTGGACTTTTTTACCTTTCTTATAAATTAAATAATTTAATTAAACTGACTTTCTTTATTTTTGCTTTATTAAGAACAATTTTAGGATCACTTTTCTTTTTATCTGAAAATTTGACAGGGCTTTTAGAATAATTGATTTTTTTTTATTAATATAATTCTCTTCTATTTTTATGGTATGAAGAAACACCGTGCAAATTAGAATAAGGTTTATTTTGCTTTCCTTATATCTTTAGTCTTCTTTCTGAAAATATTTGCCATCGTCGGTTTTAATTATAATTTATATTGGTTAAAACGTTAAATGGGTTATTATTTTTCTTGTATTTTTTTAATAGTTTTTTTTTTTTATTAGTATTTTTTGGCATATATCTGAAATGTGTTTCATTTTCTTTTTCTCCCTTTTCGACTTTGTAATTCATTAATTTAAGTAATTTTATTTAATTGTCTTTACTACAA
>Ga0187827_10005487_pt1 | contig 15013 bp, 13 predicted proteins | sample ETNtaG_39_FD_167969 | JGI IMG/M metagenome (GOLD analysis project Ga0187827, IMG submission 167969) | Marine microbial and viral communities from oxygen minimum zone, Eastern Pacific Ocean - ETNP2014_SV_150_PacBio MetaG (Illumina Assembly) | ecosystem: Environmental > Aquatic > Marine > Hypoxic...
GCATGTGCGATTCCAGGTATCATGGCTAGTCGTACTATTGATAACTGGAAAGAACGACTGGTTACGATTATGGTACTTCCACTTATGAGTTGTTCTGCCCGTTTACCCATATATACTCTTATGATTGGTGCATTTATTCCTGATATAACTATACTAGGAGTATTAAACCTACAGGGGGTGACTATGGTCACGATGTATTTCTTAGGTACGTTTACTGCAATGTTGATTGCAGCATTCATCAGTTATTTTATAACAGAAAGAGGAAGTAGTTCCTTTGTAATGGAAATGCCACCATATAGAATGCCGCTATCTATATCAATATTTAGTGATATTGTCAATCGCACAAAATTATTTATAGTTAATGCAGGTAAAATAATTATGGCGATTTCGATTGTACTTTGGTTATTGGCATCATTCCCAAAATCAGATTTCAATGGCAGATCAGTTCCAATTAAAAATAGTTATGTGGGTCAGATCGGCCAATTGATTGAACCTCTTATTGCGCCTTTAGGGTTTGACTGGAAGATAGGAGTTGGTCTCATTACATCATTTGCAGCTCGTGAAGTTATGGTGAGTACTCTCGCAACTCTTTATAATGTAGAAGAAGAGGGAGATGCTATAGTGGGGATTACGCAGGCCTTAAAAAATGATATAGATCCTATTACAGGTAATCCACGATATACACCTTTAGTTGCTTTATCTCTTATGGTTTTCTATGTCTATGCAGCTCAGTGTATGGCTACTTTCGCCATTGTTCGGAATGAAACTAATAGCTGGAAATGGCCCACAATTATGATTATTTATATGAGTAGTCTGGCGTATTTAGGATCTCTTATTGTTTATCAAAGTGGTAAAATACTGGGATTTGTATAATGGATATTCAGTTGATAATTGCTATTGGATTTGGACTAGTTGCCATTTCTTATATAGTATTTAGATTTATTAGACAGCTGAAAGTAGTTGAAAAAGATCCAAAATGTGATGATTGCCATGTGATTGATATAGGTCTTAAAAAAAAATAATCTAATTCATAATCAAATGATATATTGTATAATTACTTGTAAACATTATTTATGAAACTCACTAATATTTCTGAGTTCAAATTAGGTCGTTCTATCCAAGGTTTTTATATTTGCAAGGAAAAACATCTTCGGAATACTCGAAACAATGATTTATACTTGGATTTGGTTCTTGCTGATGCATCAGGCACTATCAAAGGGAAAATGTGGGATATGATCAATGACTTCCAGAATCGTTTTCGAATTGGGGACCCAGTCGCTGTGAAAGGAAAAGTAAGTGAATTTAATGATAAACTGCAACTAACAATAACACTGATAAATCGCGCTTCTTCAAAACAATATGGACAATATGGATTTTCCTTAGAGAAGTTGCTGAAAAAGGTGGATGAACCAATAAAAGAGTTATGGCAAAGTCTTTCAATAACTGTTGATACAATGAAATCTCCATTGCAAGAATTAGTGAAATCTATTCTGTTCAAGAATAAAGAGAAAATCTTGGTAATGCCTGCATCAATAAGTCATAATCTCCCCCTTGTTGGTAGTTTTCTTAAACATCTGGTTGATGTAACTGAAATTATTATAAATATTCTACCTCGCTATCCAAACTTAGATAGAGATTTGACTCTTGCAGGTGTGATATTATATGATATTGGAAAAGTAAAAAGTATTAATGATGGTCTAGTACCTAATTATACGGATGCAGGTAAATTATTTAGCCATATGATTTTAGGCAGGGACATTATTGTAGAAGCTGCTAAAGCTATCAATAATTTTCCCAATGATCTCCTAATGAAACTTGAACATATTATTCTTATTAATGAGGGAAAGACGGATAGTAATGTAGAGACTATACCAAAATTGCCTGAGGCATTATGTGTGCAATACATTAATGAATTGGATGGAAAGCTAAATCTAATGTTTGATGAAATAATAAATGACCCCAATCAGCACTGGGTATCTTGATAACATAACATAAAATTGAATTTCTAAAAACCGAATTAATTCAATTAGAGAAATACAAATAATTTGTAAATTTGATCAATGAAACTTAAAAGGAAATTAGATGAATAAACTGATTATCGCTTTTATTATATTATTAGTTGCATTCAGCAGGCTTATTCCACATCCTGCTAATTTTACTCCAATCATAGCTATAGGTATATTTGGAGGTGCATATATAAAAGATTACAAACTGGCAATTTTAATTCCTTTGTGTGGGATGTTTTTTTCAGATATCATCATTGGTTTTCATAAATTAATGCCTTGGGTATATTTAAGTTTGACCTTGATAACTTTCATAGGCATATGGTTGAAGAAGAGAGTAAATATTGTGAATTACATTTTATCTGTTTTAGGTGGTTCATTACTTTTTTTTCTGATATCCAATTTAGGTGTCTGGTTAATGGGAGGTTATGAAAAATCTATTCCAGGATTAATTACCTGTTATATGATGGCAATACCTTTCTTCCAAAATACTCTATCTGGATCAGTATTTTACAGTGCCGTTATGTATGGGGGATATGAAGGTTTGAAATATTTTCTGCGAGACAGTATACTAGATTCCATATAATTAATTGAAAATATTAAGAGGGTTTATATTGAAGCGTACAGGTTGGTTCTATCTGGACGTTTTTTTATTTATATCAGTCCTATTATCACAAGAAACAGATACTAGCATTACTATTTCTAACTACCAATACCCAATTAATCTAGGTGTCCCAATTTATATTGATGAAACTGGGGAAAATACTTATTTCCTAGATCCTCAAAATCCTAGTTACCTTATTGATACTAAGATTAATACCCTGCAAATTGATGGCTCCATGGGGATTCCTCTTGGCAGCTATTATCTTCCGACAATTATCCCAAAGACTCAAGATCTTGACAGTATAAGGAATTTTTCCCAGATATACTATAGAAAGGGGGATTACGACTATAGTGATTTAGGAATAGGTTATTTCGTTGAGACTATAGATAGTGGACATTTTAGTTACCAGGGTTTTAAACGTTCACCTCCTCGTCTCTATCAGCCTGAATCAAGTCAAGTTCAAAATCATTTGGTGAGCTATTCAAGATACACAGAAAAATTAAAGTTAGGAGTTGATGCTTTGTATCATATTGAAAATTATATTTTACCTATGCTCGGAAATTATAACAGAAAAGTGGAGTCTTTTCATGGTGGAGTGAACGTAAAATATACTTCAGACAATTTATATATAAGTGTCGATCCCTCCTTTCAGTTCACATATCTTAATTATTTGAATGAAGAGACTAATCATTTTACATTTTGGAATAATCTATATAGTGCTTTTTTTTTAATGAACAATATTAATCTCTCATTTGATTCATATTATAAATTAAGATTAAGTGAGAGTGGGGGACAGTTGTCGGAAATGCCAATCCATGTTGTTAGGTCTGGTATTGAATACAATAATAGTAAATTATCAGCCATGGGAGGTATTGCCCTATCTAATGATTTTTCTGATTTGATTCCAGTAGGTTGGATTCGGTTCAAATTGAGACATTACAATATATCGGTAAATAGGACATTTGATATTACATTTGTTCCACATACTTACCCTTTATTGGATACATGGGGGAATTCAGTTAATATAGTAAGCGTAGGTTATGATCATAGACGATTAAAATGGAAAATATCACTGAATAAGTATGATGAGGAATATAGTTGGATAATCAGAGGAGAAAGTGATTTGAATTTATCCTACATTAGCCTGAACCAGAAAGTTGGTTTTTATAATATTGATAAAAATTCAGAAATAGTGCCAGTAGATTCTTATTATCTTGCAAATTTAATATTTTCACCAAATATCTGTTTTTGGAGATCAGGTCGTTTTCAGCCTTTTTTTGGCATGGAGTCAGTTAATATTCAATTTTCAGGATTTAATTTAATCAATCCAGTTAATTTGTCTGTGTTTTCAGAACTAGTCTCTTCCTCATACTCATCACATTTTATGAATATTGAGTTTGGCTTTCTAGTAAAAGGTTTCAAAGTTTCATATCGTTTTATCAATTTTAATTTGACAGGTGCAAAAGTGAATAATACTATAAATACTTACCCTATTCCTCCTATTCGACATCTGGAGGTAGTCTGGCAATTTTTGAATTAGTTTAATCTGATTTTTCCCAATACGCTAAATCACCGGGAAAGAGACCAACTTTGTAACTTAATAGTTCAATACCTTGAGGACTCACTACTTTTATTTCATTGTGATCTTCAAAATTAGTTAATGTAAACCAAAAGTTTCCATTTATCTTGTCAATATGGTATACATTAGATTGATTGAATTCTCCGATCATACCTTCTTCTAATAAATTGAGATCAGAATCTAATTGAGATAAACCACCATTAAATGAACGATAAATATTTGATTGATGACTCAATATAGACCCTCCACAAGGACCACCACTGCCATAATTATTTATTAAAACTTCTGTACCTATTCTACTAGTGCCATGGTATGTTGTAGCCCAATTCTCATTATAATATGTTCTTGATATGTAGATATTCCCATTATGATGAACAAGATTCTGTGGACCTTGGCCAACTGTATAAATTGCAGTTACCGTATTAGATATAATATCAATCTCGTGTACTGTGTCTTCTCCACTATTTGCTACCCATAATTTAATTCCATCTGTTATAATGCCTTCTGGCATAACACCAACAGGAATTGAATTCTCTATATTATATGTATGAAGATTGAATACTTTTACATCTGATGTATTCCAATTAGTAAAATAAACCATTCCGTCAATTATAACCATTTCTCTAGGGCTTGATCCATTAGTTTGAATTGCTATACCAGGCATAGCAATGCCTTCTGAAACAATATCATATACTTTAATCATATGACTGTTATTAATCAATACAATTAGCTTATCCTCATAAACTTCTAAAGATTGTACAACATCACCGATTGCTTCTGTTTCATGCACAAATCCTCTATCATCAATCATTGAAATAGATCCATTTGATGCACCAAAATTCCCTTCGTTAGCAACGAATACCCATGATGTATTTATTTCTTCATTTGGTAAAGTAGAATTTGAACACCCTGTCCAAATAATACAAGAAAATAGTAAAGATAAAGTAATAGCGAGGGTATTTTTCATATTATTTCCTTATTGTAATAATCGAAAACATCAGGACATTATTATTAATATAACCCATTAATAAATGGTACGATTATAAATTGTTAACGTATTTGATATATCCATTTCTGATGTAAAAAAGATGATGCTAACTTTGGATTTGTGTTTAACTCTTTAAATATTTTAATTAATACTGAATAAAATCTACAGGAATTTTAAAGATATTATATATAAGTTTATTAAAATAATAAAATTGTTTGATTATGAAAAAGCTGTCGCAATAAAAATATAATCGGCAATAAATTAAATAAACAGATAATACTTGAATTGTAATAATATGAAATGGGAGAAGTTATAAATGGGAGAGATTACGAAAGAATTTACCAGTGAGAATTTTGATAAGGAAGTGATACAATCAATACTGCCCGTAATAGTAGATTTCTGGGCTGAATGGTGTGGCCCTTGTCGGCAAATTGCACCTATAGTAGATGAAGTAGCTACTGAATATCAAGGTAAGGTAATAGTAGGGAAGGTGAACGTTGACCATCATCCATCAATTGCTTCTGACTATGGAATACGAAGTATACCTAGTTTGCTTGTATTTATAAAGGGTAAAGTGCAACAGCAGATTGTAGGGAATGTAGCAAAAGTAGAGTTAACAGACGCGCTTGATAAATTTATATAATTAAAATTAAACATTTGACCAAAAAAATACATAAGGTAATAATTATTGGATCAGGCCCGGCAGGGTTAACTGCTGCAATTTATTCTGCTCGTGCAAATCTGTATCCACTTGTTTTTGAGGGTATACAGCCAGGCGGGCAACTAACAATTACCACAGATGTAGAAAACTACCCTGGTTTTCCTCAAGGTATCATGGGACCAGATCTGATGGATCTATTTCGCAAACAGGCACAACGATTTGAGGCTGAGACTTGCTTTCAGATGGTTGATAAAGTTGATTTATCTAATAGGCCATTTAAGATATTTGTAGATGAGGAAATATATTTGGCTGAAACATTAATAATATCTACTGGTGCGTCAGCTCAATTACTTGGCTTGCAATCAGAATCTAAGCTAATGGGGCATGGTGTCTCAGCTTGTGCTACTTGTGATGGATTCTTTTTTAAGGATAAAAAAGTGCTTGTGGTTGGGGGAGGAGATTCAGCAATGGAAGAAGCCACTTTCTTAACAAAATTTGCATCTAGCGTTTCAATTGTACACCGCAGAGATAAGTTTCGAGCATCTAAAATCATGCAGGATAGGGCATTGAAAAATCCAAAGATTGATGTTATTTGGAATTCTACAATTGATGAGATGCTAGGTGACCCAGAAAGTGGCGGTTTAACAGGAGTTATTCTAAGAGATACACAGTCTGATGAATTGTCAGAACTGAATTCAGATGGAGTTTTTCTTGCTATTGGACATAAACCCAATTCTGAGTTATTTCAAGGTCTATTAGCTATGGATGATAATGGATATATTATTACAAATAGCAATAGCACACAAACATCGGTGCCTGGAGTGTTTGCCTCCGGAGATATTCAAGATAAAGTATACCGGCAAGCTGTAACAGCTGCTGGATCAGGCTGTATGGCAGCTCTAGATTCAGAACATTTCATTGAGAATCAACCACTGGATTAAATATTGATTATATATTATTCTTTATTATATTATTTTTGGGGATTATTTATATTCTTAAATGCAAATAATTTAGTGTTGCTTGTACTAATAGAAAAGACTAGTTATAGATTGTGTTATGAAAAATATTGTAATTCTTGATTGTGGACCTAGTCTTTCAGAAGTGACTGCTCAATTTGGGTCTGCACCTGAGTGGATTATATCTGTGTTTGGTAAAACGTCACATAATTATAAATGGATCAAATCTTATGCTGGTGAAACTATTGCGCCTAATGAAGGTGATGCATGGATTGTGACTGGGTCACCTAGGTCTGTATATGATGAATTAGATTGGATGCAGCATTTAGAAAATAATATTAGAGCATTGCAAAAAATGGAAGTGCCTGTGTTGGGGATATGTTTTGGACATCAACTCATTGCCAAGAGCTTAGGGGGTGAAGTTAAACTGAATCCGGAAGGGTGGGAATTGGGGGTTTCCCACATCCAATTAACTGAAAATGGAATTAAATCAAAAATATTATCTGGAATTATTAATAATGATATTGTATATCAATCACATCGTGATTGTATTACCAATCTACCTAATGGCGCAATTGAGTTAGCTTATAATAATAAAGGAATTCAAGCCTTTGCTATTAATGAATATATCTACGGAGTACAATTCCATCCTGAATTTTCATGGGAAATTATTAAGCAGTATGTTTCTATTCGAAGAGCTTTAGGAATTGTTGTAAATAAATTAACTGAGCCTATACCAAATGCAGGACAAGTAGTATTACATAATTTTATAGAACTTATTGAATAATTGGAAAGGAGCTATAATGCCAATACCTTTATATAGCATTCATGATTTATTTGTATCAAAAGGGAATGAAGATAGATTAACTATTAAACAATTTGATATCCATAGGGGAGCCTGCTATGTTTTCGAAGGTAGTATGGGGTCTGGCAAAACTACATTCCTGGAATCACTCTATGATCGCAAGAAGGGAGGACGTGGAGAAATTAAGTTTGAAGAGAAAAATATTCATAAATATTCAAATCGTGAATACCAGAGCCAGATTGCAATTGTTCCTCAGGAATTTAATCCTCCATGGGGGACAGTCAAGAATTATATATTAAAGACACTTGGTACTTTCAACTATATCAAAAATACAGATAAACGAATGGATGAATTAAGTCGGAAAATGAAGATTCCACATCTTTTAATGAGAAAGATGAAATCTCTAACGCCTGGTGAATTACGATGGGTTGTACTTGCTACTATGATTGCTGCTGATAGCAAGGTATTATTTATCGATGAAATTGAATTGCATTTAGGTAAAAAAGATTTATCTAATTTGCTATCTATTCTGCATCGCAAAATAAATTACGATGGGATTACTTTAATTACATCAACGCAGAATAAGGAAATGCTATCGCGGATTGCATCTGTTACGATTACACTTGACAGTGGCAGAATTACAAGCGTTCGTTCATCAGGAAGTAAGAAGGGAAAATATAATAGTAAAAGGAGTAAGAATTCTTAAAAGAGTGCATCAATTAAAGCAAGCCCTTTTGACTGCCTGATGCCAATTTTGCAATAAATATTTTCTAGTTTGAGCATCCATAGCTGGCTCGAATATTTCATCTGTTTCTCTTATTGAGCTCAAATCTCCCGGATTATTCCAGAACTCTGCACAGATTCCTGCAAGCATACCAATTCCCAATGCTGTGCTTTCAATATTTGATGGTCGATCAATTTTTAATTGCAGTATATCTGCTTGAAACTGCATTAGAAAGTTATTAGCTGAGGCCCCACCATCGACTTTTAGAGAATCTATCTTACAATCCATATCAGAGAGGATAGAATCTACCAAATCATTCACCTGAAATGCGATGCTCTCCAAGGCAGCTCTGACAATGTGATTTCGATTACATCCACGTGTGATTCCACTTATAGTTCCCCTCGCAGACATATCCCAGTAAGGTGCACCTAAACCAGTAAATGCGGGAACAATGATTACTCCGTTACTATTTTCAACTTGTCGAGCTATATTTTCTGTTTCTGATACATCCGTAATGATTTGTAATTCATCCCGTAACCACTGTATTAAAGCACCTCCTATAAAAATAGAACCTTCCAAAGCGTAAGTAGGTAAACCCTCTGAATTACATGCGATGGTTGTGAGGAACCCGGAATTGGAATTGATGCGTTTAGAACCAGTATTTGTTAATAGAAAACAACCTGTACCATAAGTGCATTTAGTTTGCCCTGGATCTATACAGCCTTGGCCATACAATGCTGCCTGCTGGTCACCTGCAATTCCAGTAATTGGTAGAGGAACTCCAAAAAGTTTTTTCTCTGTTGTTCCAAAAATCCCACATGATGGTCGAGCTTCAGGTAGTATGTTATTTGGAATATTTAATATATTCACTAGATCTTTATCCCATTGTTTTTCATCTATATTAAATATCATTGTTCTGGATGCATTTGTATAATCAGTGGCATGCACTGCACCTCCTGTGAGCTTCCATAACAACCAGCTATCTATTGTTCCAAAAGATAAATTGCCCATCTTAGCCTCTTTTCGAGCTCCTAGGATATGATCTAATAACCACTTGATCTTAGTACCTGAAAAATAACTATCAATCACTAATCCTGTTTTCTGCTTAATAATATCACCATAGCCTGAATTACTTAGATCCTGACAAATATCTTGTGTTCTGCGGCATTGCCACACTATTGCATTGTAAATTGCTTTGCCAGTTTTCTTATTCCAGATTATAGTAGTTTCACGCTGATTGGTAATACCTATGGATATACAAAAATTTGGTGAGTAATCCGTAAAAGCCGACTGCATAAGATTTCGAGTTACATTCCAAATTTCTTCTCCATCATGCTCAACCCAGCCTGGTTGAGGATAATGCTGTGTAAATTCGCTGTAATATTTATTAAGGATCTTACCATTTTTTAGAAGTAGTAATATAGTCACTCCGGTAGTTCCAGCATCAATTGATAGAATAAATGGGGCCAATAAGAATCCTTTTATTTTCTAATATTTTATATCCAATAATTTACACTTTATTATAAAATGAAATTATTTTAATTATGTAAACTTATAGTCTGATAAACTGAATAATTTAATATGAAGAGCATAAGAAATATTGTACAAGTATTCCCTATTACTATCATTGTTTTATTGAACTATTATATTTACGCTAATGATTTCAGTGCAACTGCTATATTGGATTCAATGTTATTTGCTATGCGACCTATCTCATCAGTAGGAACAATTGAACAGCAAATTATTAGTTCCGGAAATATAAAACGTGTTTTCACTTTTGAGTATTTTTCAGATAATAAAGGTGAGAATGTTTTGATTCGTTACATAGAACCCCGTAAAGTGAAGAATAATGCTTTCCTTATAAAAAATAGCGGTAATGATATATGGGTTTATTTCCCTAGAACTCGCAGGGTTCGTAAACTTGCAAGTCATGCTAAGAAACAGAAAGCTCAGGGCAGTGATTTTTCCTATGAAGATTTTTCCGGAAATGAAAGTTTGGAAAGGGATTACCATGTAAATAGGGTGGAATCTGGTGAGCGAGAAACTTATTTACTGATATTCACTCGGAAAGAGAATGCCGGTGTTGCCTATGAACGTCAGGAGATTTATGTGGATAAACGGAATTATTATCCTCAGCGTATTCAATATTTCCAGGATGATATACATATAAAAACACTCACATTTAAAGATGTGGTTGGATTGCAGGGATTTCCAACAGCACAATATATGATTATGGAAAATCACATTGAAAATAGCAAAACGCAGATGCAAATATTAGAGATGAAATACAATGTTATATTTGAAGCAGGTTTTTTTTCTGAACGAAACCTGAAGAAATGACCTGGTTTATATTTTTTTTACCAATGATAGCTGCTGCACAGGTAGATATGTATGGCTACTATGAATCAGAATATGACTACATGCAATTTCATGAGTCAAATTATAATTATGGTTATAATAAATTACGTCTAGATTTAGAATCACGGCCATCAGATCAAGTTATGATTGCTGGTAACATCAATTTTAAATTGTATAATGGTAAAACTGAATGGGATATTTTTGATTTTTTTACCATTGATACAGTAGAATTTAATGGGGAGGAAATTACGTCATTTCCTATATCTTTTTTAGATGTGATATATCTTGACAACATTTATATACGAACTACGTTCTCAAAATTTGATTTGACCATTGGCAGACAACCCTTATCTCTGGGTACTGGTTATGCATGGAATCCATTGGATATTTTCAATCGGAAGGAGCTTATTGACCCAACCTATGAGCAACCGAGTATTAATGCCCTTCGTCTGGAAATTCCTCTACAAGACAGAACTTTACTGGATGCAATTATTTTACCGGATTCTACTTGGGAAATGAGTACGAAAATGATCCAGTTAAAAACTGGTCTTGGTAGTTTTGATATAAGTTTTAATGGTGCATATCAACATCAATTAGTTCCCAATGCTGAGGCAGGTTACACCTATGATCAAATATATTCTGCGGGAGGCGCATTTGTTGGAGAGTTCTGGGAATTTGGTTTTTGGGGAGAGACCCTCTGGCCTTTGGACGTTGATGATGACTTTGGCGAAATTGTACTTGGAACAGATCATACACTGGATAACGGACTCTACTTCATGTGCGAATATTTCCATAATTCCCTTGGAGCCGATGAAGATGATTTGCAATTTGACCATTACATTTATAACTACAGTGGTGCAACCCATAGCCTCATGAAAAATTATATTTTTGCTATGGGGATGTTCAAAGTGACGGATTATATTTACAATAGTATGGTTGTATTTGGCAATTTGGATGATAAGAGTTATATGCTGGCTCCTCAGATTGACTGGGAAGTGTTTGAAGATGTTATGGTGGGTATTTGGTTGAGTCAATCCATCGGGGATGAAGATACGGAATTTGGTATTCAGAATAGGGCAGTTCGATTCAGAATTCGGGCCTATTTTTAATTTAATATGCGTAAAAGGTTATTAAATATTATCTCCAATTTCTCTGTTTCACATACGTGGTGGATGTTGATTGTAATAATTATTATAACATCATTGCTTGGTTATCGTGCAAGTAATTTAAAAACTAGAGTTGGAGCAGAAAGCCTTTTGCCTGGAGATAACCCTCGTACAAAAGCATATAATAGAATAATTGATGAATTTGAAAATGATGCGAATATCATTCTGCTAGCTAAAGGTGAAAAGGATAGTCTTATAGCATATGCAGATGCAGTTAAACCACTGTTAGAAGACTTTGATGAATGGGTCTCAAATGTGTATACAAAAATTCCTGTAGAATATTTTAGGAAAAATGCCTTAAAACTTATACCCTCAGATCAATTAGATAATTTTGGCTCCATGTTTTACGATCCCAATCTTGTTCCTTATCTCATAAATCTAAATAATGCTTTTGAGAGTGAATATCAAAGTAATGATGATGCTCTAGAATCCCGTCGTGAGGAACTAGAGGCTGTTCATTTTCTGGATAGACTAGAACTCTTTGTTGACATTCAGCAAGAAGTTATGGATGGCCTATCACACAATGATTTAGGTCAGAGAGCTGTAGATGCTATTACTTTTGGAGAAATATATATGCTCTCTCCAGATAAAGATATGATTCTCATCCAAATAGAACCAAATTTCACTGTATTTATTGATCCTTTAGAGCTTCAAAAACGGATAAATATAATTGATTCATTAATTATAGATGTTAGTAGAGAATTTGGTGTGAATGCAGGACTGACTGGAACCATTGTTCTCCAGAGAGATGAACTTCAAGCAATTACTTCAGATTCATGGATCATTACTATTATAGCGCTAGCTGGTATTTTTATATTATTTGTTATTTCGTTTCGTATGTGGTTGAGCCCTATACTTGCAATACTGACAGTAATATTAGGTGTGATATGGGCTTTAGGTATAGCAAGTTTTTTAGTTGATTACCTTAGCATGTTAACTGCTATGATCAGTGTGATACTTGTTGGTCTTGGCATAGATTTCAGTTTGCATATTATTTCTGGGTATACTGAAAAAAGGAATCAAGGTCATGATGTAAAAGTTTCAATGCAGGACACCCTGCAAAGGTTTGGTCCAGGAATTACGACAGGTGGAATTACAACAGGGTTAGCTTTTTTGACATTAATGATATCTGAAACTGAAGGGATGCAGGAAATGGGTATTGTAGGTGGATCAAGTATCATTGTTATTATGTTAGCTACAATTACAATATTACCTAATATGCTTATTATAAGAGAGAGAATATTAAATAATATTAATAAAGCAATTCCTATAAGAGATGTTTCATATCCTTTTCTAGGGAGAATTGCTCAGTTTGTTGCTAGAAATCGTTTAGTGATGAGTATGTTTTTTATTATTCTTACAATATTTTTATTCCATCGTGGTACTAAAATGAAAGTTGATTATAATATATTGAATTTAGAGCCAATTGGCTTGAAAAGTATTGCATTGCAAAAAGATTTAATAGATGCATTTGATCTTTCCTCCGATTTTATCATGATAACAGCTGATTCTATCTCAGATGCTCGTAATCTTGCAGATAGAGCTCGAGAAATGAAAACAGCTGGATGGGTAGAAAGTATCTCTGATTATATTCCAGATTCTAAAGGTTTGGAAAAACAATATCGTTTTCTAAAAGATTTAAGAAGGAACCTCAAAAAGAGAGAGGTTCGCAAACAGATGTCATCTCATGATATGAAAATGTATGAGAAGGAAATATCACGTCTAGAAGCAAATATAATTGAATTACAGGATTTAGCATTTTTGGGTGGTCAAGATAAAGTATATGATAAAGCTATTAAGCTTGTAGGAGAAGCAGGAGACAGCATTCCCAGGGGCAGTTTAACTAAATTTATTAATTCAATTAATAAAGGACTTAGCCGGGTTGAATTAACTTATTTGCAACAGGAATTTTCAAAAGCATTTAAAACAACAATACTAGGAATGGCAAATACACAACCTCTTACTTTGGATAATCTTCCTAAGGAAATAAAAGATCGCTTCACTGGTAAAAGTGGAAATATTTTCATTGTGAATGTTTATCCAGAAAAAAATATATGGGAAGATGAACGTTATTTGCATCGCTTTACAGCTGAAGCTACAGAGTTGAGTGATAAAGCTACGGGTATGCCGCCAATTTTTGTAGAACTATTAAATATAATGGGTCGAGATGGGAAAAAAGCAACGTATGTGGCTATGATTGCAATATTTTTTATACTACTGGTTGATTTTAGAAGTTTAAGGTATGCTTTACTTGGAATGGTACCATTGACCTTTGGTGTTATTTGGATGATTGGTACTATGCAATTACTTGGGCTGCAATTTAATATGATGAATATGAGTGTTGTCACTCTTGTCCTTGGTATAGGTGTTGATGATGGTGTACATATTTTACATAGGTGGAAAATAGAACAGAATATTGATATTGTCTATAGATCAACTGGGAAAGCAATCTTGCTAACGTCACTAACTACAATGATTAGTTTTGGTTCGCTTTGGTTTTCAACATATCGAGGACTAGGTAGTTTAGGTATTGCTCTGTTTATTGGTGTGGGGACCTGTTTCTTGGCAACCCTCTTCATGCTACCGCCACTATTGACCTTGCAGATTAAGAATCGATAATATTTCCACTATTAATATTTAACATTGATTACTTAGCTAATGCAATATAGAGAAATAAAACAACATCATTTGCCCGCAATAATATCAGTTATTTCCTTATTTGCTGTAGATATTTTATCATTCTATATTGCTTATTTTATCGCAGTAAATGGGGTTGAATATCAAGCAAGTATTAAGTATCCAATAAGGGTTTTGACCTTAATTCTTGTACTAATTTATATTTTTAAACGATACAACCCCTCACCTACTCTTTCTAGAGGGTATGAATCAAAAGTACTTATTCAGCTATTTTACCTTGTAGGAATTACATACATGGTATATAAAATTCTGTCAGGTTCAATAAGGATAGATCAGGCGCAATTTGAGTTAATATTTATACATGCATTTATATTTTTAGATATTTTGTTTCGGTTTGGAATCCGAAGTATGCTGAGATATTCTCTTAGTAAAGGGCTTGGCGGTAGAAGAACCATTATTATTGGCAATGGGGAAGATGCATATCATATTGCTAATGAAATTAATCGCAATCCTTCTTTAGGTTTTACATTAG
>Ga0187827_10005488_pt1 | contig 15013 bp, 10 predicted proteins | sample ETNtaG_39_FD_167969 | JGI IMG/M metagenome (GOLD analysis project Ga0187827, IMG submission 167969) | Marine microbial and viral communities from oxygen minimum zone, Eastern Pacific Ocean - ETNP2014_SV_150_PacBio MetaG (Illumina Assembly) | ecosystem: Environmental > Aquatic > Marine > Hypoxic...
CTCCCCAATTACATTTGGAAATCCTTCACCAAAAGAAGAAGAGGATGTAACTATATCCATAGCGTTATATACAACAATCATATCATATCTTTCACCTGTCCATATAAGAGAGCCATTTAGTCCAAGTTTCCTGCACAAGGAATGGATTTCACTTTTGTAGGGCTCTTTACCATCACCAACACAGACAAAACGAACACTGCGTTCTTCTTGATTAAATATTTTCACTGCCCGTAAAAATGTTGTATGATCTTTCATTGGATCAAGACGCCCTATAAGCCCAATCGAGACCGTCTTTTCATCAATACCCCACTCATCCCGCACCCTTAAACCTGATGAGTGGTCAGGTTTGAAACGATCGGTGCCTATCCCGTTTGGCATTACCATCATACGATTTGTATTATAACCAATACTTCTATGGAACTCTTTACCTGCATAAGAATTAACAACAATTGCGTTAGGGAATCGTGATAGAAAAGCGCTTAAATGAAGACTTATTCCGGCAAGCCAGTCATAACGGCTAACATCCATATTTGAGGCTCGTACACCCCAGACGATTCGCTTCACTCCTGACAATCTGCCTGCAATCAACCCAACTATATTTGCATCAGGAAGGAAAGAGTAAATGATATCAGGCTGTAAAGCTTTCAGCAACTTTATAAACCTAAAAGCAAATCTTATAACGTCCCATCTACCTGACTTATTTAATGAGACCACATGTATCCATGGCATACTCTTAATTTCTTCTATTAATGCACCTTCGTTATAGAAGAGCCCTACAATTATGTCAAAATGATTACTATCAAGACCTTTGACCATTTCAACTAATTGACGCTCTGCACCGCCAATGTGAAGAGAACGGATAAGGAAAAAAACACGAACTCTTTTTAATTCCTGAAAAGTTTCCACTTCAAATATCTTGATAAAATAAAGAATACAACAATAATCTCTTACTTATAAAATTAATTTAGTGTAAGCCCATTACTAATTCTCCACTTTAAATATTTATCCACATCTTCTTTTGGTATATAGTCTTTTGGATATATCACTTCTTTAACACTTTCTGCGGGGACAGGTTTGCCAATTAACAAATAATAACCAGACTGCAAGTCAATACGTTTATCTATATGATAAATAAAGCCCCTGTAGTATACATTCTTCTCGACTCTAACATCAGTATAGTTAGGATAAATGTTTGTGGTAGGATTTTTTCCAAAGAGAAATACTTTATTTGCCGGCTCTTTTGTTGCGCCACCGTATATACCATGATAAAAATAAATTAACTGTCGCCTTACGTTCCCTGGGAAGAATTCTCTAAAAGGCAGATTAGCAAGAACTCGATCTCCAGGTTTTAGTTCACGCTTAGATATTTCTTTAATTTCCTTAGATAAACGTTCTACAAAAGGAGCTTTCCCGAAGGCCAATTCATTACTATTCAAAATGCGGTATGTATCCTTACCATACTGTATAAAATAAGGAATTATCAAGGTAATTAAGATTATTGATATTATTACATAATCAGTTATATTTACATGGGCACTTAAGATATTTTTATTTTCTTTCAACAATTTTTTTATTAACGTAAATGCCAATATGGATAGTGTAATGGCTATTAACGCCGCAACCCCTATACCATATGGCGCGCCTGGTTTGCCAGATAAATGATATACGCTTTGAACAAACAAGATAATTAAGCACGATGCGAGGAATGAATAAAAAGAGTAAATATTTACACTTTTGTACTTTATGGAAATTATTATTTGTAATATATATAATGGCAATACCGTAATCATTCCATGAGACATAATATGTTCAGACATAACCATAGCTAATAAAATCCAAACTGCAGTAAATACAACTGTAATCCTTACTAATATTCGTTCTGATTCACCAAGATACTTACGATGATAAGCATTTATAATTGTAGAAATTATACCTATTGGCAAGATTGTAATTACATACGGAGAGGCTATGATGGAACTAAAAAAATAGCCCATTTTAAGGAACATTCCGGAAATATCAGGTCTATTCGCTGCAGTTTTACCATATTGTGTAATTGTGTAATAAACACTATATAAACTATCACTGTCAAGATTTACAACGATATGGAATCCAAATAGAAGCAGGGGAGTAAGGACTCCAAGAATAAACAAGAAAACGCTATTAAACATTACTCTTTTATTTGGTTGATGAATATAGTTTTCTATAATAAAAGCTGCTGAAATTCCCAGAAAGAAAGGTATTCCAAAACTTATATAAGATAGTGGAGACATGGCCGCAAACAGACCTGTTAAATACGAAAACACACTTATTCTCGCCCTGCCATTTTTACCAATTATACTCAAAAAGAAAGTAATCGAAATCATTGCAAAAATAATAGACCATCGATATATGTAATGATCAACAAATAGAAAATTAAATAGTGGTTCGTAAAGAATTATTACTGTTAACATAAAAGCATACATGAAAGAAAATAATTTGTTCATAACCATAAACAAAACAAGGATTAATAATATGAATTCTATATAGCTTAAGATAATTAAATCCTGAACATGAAGCTCAATGAAATTATTAAACATTGCATATAAATATGGTGGAAAAGAAAGTCCCCAAGAAATATTATCTAAAGCGGCAGTACTATTCGGCCAATAAGTTAATCTATTTATTCCATGTAAAGCTAATTCTTTAGTTGCTTCAAAGAACTCATAAGTATCATGCCCAACTAAACCATTCATGAATGCGTAATATGCGCCTAAAGCTTTTGCAAAAACTAACCATAAAAACAACCCTGCTAAACAAAACTTTAACACAATATGAAGATTGTATTTCTCTGTATTAAGAATATCTTTTTGCCATTCCATATATTTCAATTCACGACATTTATAAAACTTATATTATTAATATTTCCCTGAGGTCACTTAATCCTAGAATAAATGGTGTAAATACGTTCGTTACTTATTTGAATCCTATTTTATTACCATATACCAATAATACAGAACTCTGTGGGCAGGAAACGCTCCTCTTGATGAGAGTCTTTATCGCCTTGATCTCATTATAATAGGGGATTATTATGCTCAGCTTCATTTCCTAATATGGAGATATGTCTGATCAGATGTTTATTCAGAACACAGAAAATATAGCTTTCTAAAAAACATAATTACACAATCAATCTATAGAAGTAAAAGAGTTGTCTGTCTCTATAAATATAGACTTATTTCGGTATGGGGTATAAGCCTCACCACTTATTTCATAAGTGGTATAGACCTTTTAAATGAAACTTCAATCTACTATTTTGTAACTTCTAACATGCTCTATTAGATCATCAAGGATTTGATTAGGGTGAATATTATTTGTCATTTTTTCAGCTATAAAACAGCCCATATCCAAGCAGTGGTCAGCATTGTTATAATTATACATTCCTATCCTTCCCGTTAATATGAGGTTATTTACACTCTTTATCTTATTATAAATAGTTTTAAGCCTATCTTCATAAAGGAGGTCATAACGCGGATAAAAATTCTTTACACGCTTAACAAGGTATCCTCTCACTTCGTCAGATTTAATAAACCCACCCTCAACCAAACCCTTAATACTATCTTCTGCCAGCTCATCGTTTGTTGCTGACCATTGCCATCCATCTTCAGAGGTTGTAAAATCGCAGCAGATTGCCGTATGCCCTTCAGGCCCTAATTCCGGATTCATCTGCTTTTGCTCAAAAATTCGGCTGAAAATAAGGTTTCGTTCCGGAAAGAATATCCATTGGTCCTCAAGGACAATGGGTCTATTTACAAAAATATAAACCAATATAAGATGCCTGTACTGTAATCCATTAATAGCATTATGAAACCCACTATCGTTGTCACTGAAAACTAAATTACCTAAATCAGGAAGTGGAATTGATGAAACCAAGTAATCGCAAGGCAAAGATAGGGTCTCATCTTTGTAATCAACTATAACTGATTTTATTTTCGTTTCAAATCTTTCTATCCTGCATATTTTTGTGTTTACAAGAATTTTACCACCCATCTCTTTAATCCTATCCCTCAAAGTATTAGGGAAAGCTCCAAACCCCTCACGTGGATAATAAAAAAATTCTGCATTGGTTTGAGATGTCTCTTTTTTTATACCAAGTAGTTTTAAAATCACCTCAAGCCCCCCGGATGCAGGAATTCTTGCCTTTGCAATTTCCGGATGGAGTGTTGAAGGCCCCCCCCAGACCTTGTCCGCTAAAGGTTCAAAGACAAGCTCATAGGTGGGCCTGCCGAAACGCTTAACAATATAATCTTCATAAGAAACGGTATCATCTCTTTTGAACAGACCCTTTATTAAAGCAGGGATGTATCCAAATCCTAGCTGAAAAACAAGTACTGGACCAAAGACTTTTGCCATGTTACTCATTTTTAGAGGATAATCCAATAGCTGCCCCTTTAAAAAGATACGGTTCCTTTTAGGAAGCTTGAGCAGTGATTTACCCATAATCTCTTCAAATACATCCATTATGCCTGGTATTAAAGAATATAATTTGTGGGCACCGTAATCCAGAACGAACCCATCATGCTTAAAACTACCACACAAACCTCCTGCAACGGGTTCCTTTTCAATTACTACAACCTCATACTTTTCTGAGCGCGAAAGGAAATAACCTGCTGACAGACCTGCTATTCCAGCACCCAAAATAACGACTTTTTTCTTGCTAATCATTTTTAAATTCTCCCTGAGTTACATCCTCCTTACGTGCCACTATCAGGCTCTGACCCATCCAGTAAGGAAATTGCACGTTCTTTATACGTAAAGTGTTTGCTAATATTGTTCCACATTGAGAAGCCCACTTTATATAAGGCTTCATTCGCATAAGAACATAACCAAGCTCAAGACTCTGCCAGTGCCTCTTGTGCTTTAATACTTGAAAACCTGACAGTTGCAGTATTTTTCGCATAGTTTCCAAAGTAAAATAGTAAAGATGCACAGACAACAAAAAGACCCATTTACGCCCCATTAATCGAGCTATTAATGAGTCGATATCAGGATAGTTCACAACCAGCAGACCTCCCGGCTTTAATATACGATTACATTCATTTAACACAGCCTTCGGATCAGGTGCATGCTCTAACACATCCCATAGCGTCACTACATCAAATGAGGTATCTTCAAGTTCCATATCAAAGATGGTTCCAGTCTTAATCGGTATACCATATCTTTTTCTGCCCCACTCGGATAGCCAATAATTTGGTTCGCATCCGGCCACCTCCCAGCCTCTCTGTTTGGCAATACCAAGAAAAGACCCACCGGCTGTTCCAACGTCTAATATCTGTCCACGGTGTGATACAAACCTTTCTATGAAATCCAAGGATTTTGAAAAAACACGTTCACGTGCCTGTACTTGAGAAACAAAAGTTTCGTCGGTGCCGTTACTGTATCCTTCCAATATAAGCCCTTGTGGTAATCTGGGATTTAGATACTTAAGACCGCATTGTTTACATAGAACAAGTTGATCCAGAAGTATTTCATCACCTGACGAACGGAATATTTGTGCAATATCATTAGGCCGTATATTATCGTATCGAGATGGGAATATTATCTCATAGTCATCGGAACCGCATAAGTTACAAGCAACACTTTCGAGTGCATCTTTATAGTTTATTTTGTCACCAACCATCATAAACCCCTTATATAGCACCTAGTGGTTGAATAATCATTCATCATCTAAAATAGGGTTGCCTAACCACATCATCTCTTTACAATGAGAAGCACGATTTCTCCGCATATAAAATCGAGAAACTCTCATCGTCAATATACACAATAATTAAAAGCATTTTTTTTTAGGTCCAAACTAGAACCGTACTCTCAACGGTTACAAGCCATTATACGAAGTAGAGTACCTCGTAACAGTGCATTACAATTGGGAGGGACTAAGATGGCCTGGCATCTCTTTCTGGTGAGATTACAGGTGTTTTCTATCGAATATCTAAAAAAAATTAAGAACCTTTTGAGTTTAACACAAATTATTCCCTAGAATAAAGCCAATACCGAAACAAAGCCCACCAGGACAACCCATAACGAGCACGAATGTCTTTACCGTAATACCAGTAAAATACAATAGGATATAGGCGGTTTAAGAAAAAAGGTGGCTTGAGAACAAATCTTTTAAAAGAAGACAGCGTCATTTTAGTTTTAACTGCATGAGCGAAGATTTTTTGTGCATTGAAAAACATGTTTTGTTTTACATGGTCTTTGCAGATACTTGATTGAAAATACGAATAGTTGATTTTCCTGGTGTCATCTATAAAACCACGTTCTTTCATATACTGTGCTATCTGAGTACCCGGATAAGGCTGTAATATAGAGCACCATGGATATGTTGTATGTATCTCTTGATTAAGCTCTACTGTTTTGTAAATATCTTCAATTGTTTCATCAGGAAGCCCAACCATGTTAAATGTCAAGAAAGGCAGGTTATTCTTATAGAGAAGCTCAGCTGCACGATGAATCTCCTGATTAGTAATTGGCTTATTGAATACTGACGTGCGAGTATCCTCAAGCCCGCATTCTATGGCAAAGGAAACAACACTGCAGCCAGCTTTTTTGAGTTGCGGAACTATTTCCGGCTTTATTTGCCTTGTAGAGGAATGACAAGCAAAAGGCAACTTGAATTCTCTTTCATATTTTTCGCAGAATTCCAGTACCCATTCCGGGTCCATCAAGAACTGATCATCAACAATCTCAAGACACTTCCAGCCATATTGGGAAATATATCGTATTTCCTCAATAACGCTGTCAACACTGCGCTGTCTGAAAACCCTCCCCTGTCCTCGATATATTTCCTTATAGGCATAGTTAAAGCAATAGCTGCAGTTGTAAGGGCATCCACGTGAAGACCATATCTTTTTATGTGGATTGTTCCGAAGTGATGAATGCTCATAATAGTGTGAGCGATCACAATTAGGAAGTTCTGAAAGCTCCTGTTCAGACAGGAACTCACTCACTGAGTTCTTAACAATCTCTGTTCCTTTCTTGACCCACAAATTAGAAATATTTTGTATAGATTCTACTGTTCCGTCATACTGTTTCAAAAGCTGCAGCAACGGCTTCTCTCCCTCTCCGACGCAAACTACATCAACTCCATCCCGCTCAACTACAGATGGAAAAAAAGTTGGATGTGGACCACCAAGTATTGTCATGGATGCAGGTAATTCTCTTTTAAGTAAACGACAAGTTGCAAGTATAGAATCAGCTGATGGTGAGAGTAAACACATGCCAATGAAGGTAGGCTGCATTTTGTTAAGTTTATTAAGATTTTTCTCAGGATTAACTAGGATCTCAGCATTAAATCCACGTGACTTCAAATAAGCAGTAAGTAGCATAGGACCGAGCTTATCTTCGATTTCTTCTTGAACAAAAACAATGTTGTTTTTACTATACATTCATTGACCTGGAAATAATCAGATAAAGTCGATGGAAGACAATCTAGAAATCGCGCATTTAAGACGTAAAATCAAAAACTTGATCTTTCGTGGATTTAGCCAGAATTTAAGTACTGCATTACGCTGTATCTTCAGAAGCTGCTCTGGTAAAATGGTAGGAGGACAATATGTGATATGGCCTGAAGAACATAATGTTAAGGCCCAGACCATTTATTTCTATCGATCAGCTGATTTAATTCACGAAATCTTGTATTAACTGCACACAAAATCAGCCCTATCGCCAATGACACAATCCCTAAAGGAGAAAATATCAAAACAGTTCCTGTTAACACCTCATTAGGTAGAGATGTAATACCAAAATAGTTCAATATCCTTAATGCTGTACTTATCCCTGCAAATAAAAAACAGAGTAGACTTATTAGACCAAACAACCTGATAGGTTTATGGTCCCTTAGAATAATAGCAGCTGTCATTATAATTCTGCTACCATCATGGAAAGATTTTAGTTTGGATTCACTTCCTTCAGGTCGATTGCGATAAGAAATAGGTATCTCAGTTATTTCTATTTCTCTTTCTAATGCCTGAAGGGTCAATTCAGTTTCTATTTCAAAACCAGAAGTTAAAAGCGGTACGTTTTTGACAAAACGACGGCTAATTGCACGATATCCAGATAAAATATCCTTATAGTTTGTTTTAAACATAAAATTCACTGCTTTTAATATTAAACGGTTACCAAATTGATGTAATCTACTCATAGATTCGTCCGTAGCACTTTTAAGCCGATTACCAACTACCATATCAGCCTCTCCCTTCAAGATTGGTTCTATCAATCTAAGAGCGTCTTCAGCATAATAGGTATCATCCCCATCTACGACAACCAATATATCGGTATCAATAGAATCAAAGATAGCCTGCATAACATGCCCTTTTCCGCGCTTACGTACATGATGAACACAAGCGCCGGCTTTCCTCGCTAAATCAGCGCTGCCATCCTCAGAATTGTTATCAAAGACGTGGATGGTTGCCTGAGGGAGAATAGCTGTAAAGTCACGTACAACTTTTTCAATTGTTACAGCTTCATTATAACAGGGTATAGTTACAGCAATTTTAGCATTAGCGTATAAATTTTCCTGTTGCTCAATAATATTGTTATTTCTCATTTCTGATTATAAGCCAAACCAAAAAACAATAAGAACCTTTAAAAAAAGAACAAGCTATTTTTTAGACTTGACGACTTGTAAAACGACTCCATAAAGTAAACCAATCCAACATCTTAAAAACAATGGCCCTGTACGGCACCATCTCCATTTTTGTTTCAAATCTGAGCTGCAAGAAATTTATAGGTTGCCCAATGACTTTTAAGGGGTGATACCAGAGCTTCCAGATCAAAAAACTAAGATACAAACGAAATCGAAACCGATTTAATATTTTATAATCATGGCGCCATACGGGTGAAAAGTTTAGTTCAGAAAGCGACTTGTATCCTTTTATTTCTTCATAAATTGCCGAACCGGGCACTGGTGTAATAATAAATAATGCAATTTCATCAACTCCTTTGCGGGTTATATCTTTTACCATATCCCTTGTCATCTTAAGATCCTCTTCATTCTCTCCCAGATAACCAAGTATAAAACATGCCTGAGAACGGATCCCCGCATAGTTCATTCTTTTTATCATCTTAATTGCATGATCAAGGTTGAAAGGTTTATGCATCTGCTTAAGTAAACGAGCAGAACCTGTCTCAGGTGATATTGAAATGTAGCGGCATCCAGCCCTTGCCATCAAATCCACTGTCTCTTCACTTTTGATTGTTTCTATCTTAGTACCGGAAGCTATTTTCCAATTTATGTTTAATTTTCTTTTTAAGATCTCATTACATATTTCCCTGGTATGTCTATCTAAGACAGTAGGGTTTAGGTCCTCAAAGTGAAACTCTTGTACTTTATATTTATTAAAAAAATATTCAATTTCATCTACAATATTATGTGCAGACCTATGCCGCCATCTTTGATTATTATTTGCAGGAGTTACACAAAATCTGCATTTATAAGGGCAACCACGAGATGTCAGAAGCGGCAGATATCGTTTAGACGTTTGCGGCCCATGGGCAAAACGAAGCTTCCAGTAATTTTCAAGAGGGAATAGATCCCAAGCAGGAAATGATAAACTATCCAAATCATTAATCTTTTCAATTGGCTTGTTATAAAATGTAGGCGACCCTACCCCATCAATCTGACGTAGACCATTCCCCTTACTATCATTTAATAATATTTGAGCAATACATACAGCTCGATATTCACTCTCTCCAGTGAGTACATAGTCAGCTCCAGTTCTATAGAATTCATCAGCAACATAGCTTAAAGCATAAGCAGTAACAGCCTGAGTATTTTCGCAAACTATTATCTTTAATTTAGGACAAAGCTTTTTAATAGATTTAATAATGCTTATAGTTGAAATGTGATTTGTTAGGTTTATAGCATAAACAAACACAATAGATGCGTCATCAGATATTCTTTCCATAACTTCGTCATTAGTTAGGCCTAAGAGCAGAAATTTTCCATGACGTCTAGCACTGTAAGGACGTTCTCCAAAAGCATCTATGACTTTAACAGGCATATTGGCCTTCTGTAGAGAGGCTGCTAAATAAGCAAGCCCTATTGGCATATAAACAATACCTGTTGTAAACGGGTCGTCCCTCAGAACAACAAGATTTGGATTAATTAAAGTTACCATATTATTGCTTAATCTGTTTCTTTTCTCTCCGCCAACGCTGGTAATTAGAAAAAAGTAAAAAAATAAATTTTTCAATGTTCCTGTTTCTTATCAGATCAATAACTGACCTGAACATTATAGCTGGAGACAATAGAAAATTAAACAAAGCTTCAACTATCATGATTAAATTTGTTTTAGTTAACACTCCTAAATAATTCTTTAAAAAAACCATATTTCGTAACTTTTTATGATAACGCATTAATGTTTCTGTAGACATAGCAGAGAGATTAACAAGAGGAGTTGTTTCCAAGAGCATATCGTAATCTCTTAAAAAATAATCTTTGGACAGTTTTTTCTCTTTAATTGCTACCTCAGCTGCTTCTGTACCAGGAAAAGGAGTAAACAAGTTAAAATATGTAAAATCTGGTTTTGTCTTTTTTAAAAATTTAATATTTTCAATTAAATCTTCTTCCTTTTCACCTGGTAATCCGATCATAAAACTTGCAAGACTTTTAATTCTATATTTTCGTGTCAAATCAAGTGCTTTTTTTATCTGTTCAGGAGTTTGCCCCTTTTTAATAGATTTTAGAATACGCCTTGAGGCTGACTCTATCCCAAAATCTATCTGAATGCAACCTGCATGACTCATAATTCCTAGAAGTTCTTCACTAATAAGATTAACTCTAGTCTGACATCCCCATTTTAAACCTAAAGGCTTTAAAGCATTGCAAAGATCTGTTATCCATTCTGATTGTATTGTAAATGTTTCATCATGAAAATAAACACCATCTATGTTATAATAACTTTTAAGCAACTCAATCTCTTTTATAACATTACCAATGCTCCGTTTCCTGACTTTCTTATGGAAAATTGACGAACTGTTACAAAATGTACATCTTGCAGGACACCCACGGCTAGTAAGAACACTCAAAACACGTTTCATGAAATGAGATCTAATATAACCTGGGGGAATCAAATAACGCGATACAGGGAGTAATTCTCTCGCTGGAAATGGCAAAGAATCTAAATCATTTATAATGTCAAGCTCTTCATTAATATAAAACTTACCTCCTTCCTTGAATGCTATTGACTTGACACCATGGAAACTTTGATTGTTTTCAATAGCATTACAAACTTTTATTATTACGGTTTCACCTTCACCAATAACAACAAAGTCAAGGCCCATTTCCTCTATTGTTTCTTTTGGTCGCACAGTAGGATGAATACCCCCAGCACAGAATTTTGCATTGTGAAACCTTTCTTTTAATAATAAAGCAAGAGATTTTGTCATTTTAAAGTTTGTAGTCATGACTGAAAAGCCTATTAAGTCAGGTGAAAAAGTATTTGTGATTTCATCAGCTATTTCATTAATATTATCATCAGGATAAATATCAAATAATTTGACCTCATAATTATTACTCATCAATACTGCTCCCAGATAAGTAATCCCAAAAGGAATTGACATAATATCGCTTGTTCTCATGTTTATAAGAACTATTTTCATTTTCATGTTTTCAGGCAAATGAATTCTTCTTAAAATATTCTTCCAATATGTATTAATGTATTCGATTCATTACATACAAATTTGCAAACTCGTATTTTTTAACCAGCCTCGGAGTACTATAATTAGTTGCCATCACTCCATATTTCCGAAAGAGATACTTAAGTGTCTGTTTCTCTGACAAATTAACAACTATAAAGATACGGTCACCTGTTGCCGGACTATCAAACAAAACTTTAGTAGACACGTTGTGTAGATTAAAATAATACAAAAGAGGAGAATCAGAAGGACAAATTGCTAGCACTCTGTCTCCTGGTTCAATTGTCTGTTTTAATAAAGAGGTAATATCTTCTGCGGCTCTTAATGTCCCTGTAACATTAGAATAATAAACAGACTGTGAACCAACAACACACAAACATATCCATAATGATGCAAAAACAGACAAGGATGGAAACAATATATGCCTGTACTTAGTAATTATCTTTAATCTAATCGATCTAATCAAGAAAACAACCCCTGCGGAAGCCATTCCAATATAAATAGGCAATAAGAATAACCAGTGTCTTGCAAATATAGGAAAATTATTTGATAGTGCCATTAAAGCGATTATAAAAACTACTGCAATAAAAATAGAAACACGGTCATTCGATTGTTTTTTATGAAATAATAGAGAAATAACAAACCCAAATATTAAAACCAAATATATAACGTATGGAACATCTCTATTAAATAGATTCCATACAGCAACAGAAGTATATTTCAAATTAGCGAAAGAAAAGACAGTGAATTCTTTAATAGCAAGGTTTCCTGTTATAGAGTTTAGACCCGAGCCGATAATGGCTGGAGAATAAAGGATTAAGGTTAAACAAATGACAAAAAACAGACTCAGAAAAAAGTCCTTTAGTATTAGGCGGCGACTATATCCCATATCGTTAAATACTATTGACAGAAAAAACCATACAACAGCTATCCCAATACAGGGAATTGTTGCAACAGTTGTATGTAAACCAATTGAAGAAAGTATAACAAACAAAAACCATGCTGCTATGCTTCTTTTATTTTTCAAATATTTGAAAACAGCAAAGAGTATAAGAAATATCATAATAATTATGGGATAACTTCTGGCATTAGTAGAAAACTCAATCAGCGCTGAAGAAGAAGCTATAATTCCCGCGGTTATTAAACCAGTGTATTTGTTGTAAAACATACGCATTACCATATATGAAACAGGTACCATGAGTATTCCCGCAACAAAGTCATACAAACGAATTACCCAGAGCTTGTCACCAAAAATCAGGCACGTAATATGAATTAAGAACGTATGAAAGAGATGGTTGTTTGCAGTAGAATAGTTTGTGAGACCTATATATAAAGGCTGAGATGCATATGCGTTAAACATGTGGGCTTCATCATAACGTATAGGCTGTAACAAATAATAACTTCTTAAAAAGACAGCTATAACAATTATAACAAGTAACGCAAAAATATGTATTTTATCCTCTTCACATATTATTTTTCTAAAAGTTTCAAGAATATCTTTAATAAAGTCTTTCATCGATTCCAGCAAACTCGTCAAGAAAAGCAAAACTTTCCCTTTAATAGAATATAATATAACTGATAGAACTATGAATAAAGCAGATGATATACGCAGTTTCTTGACTATTTTACTAAAGAATGATTGAGTGAAAACGTCTGCTGAACCATCCAGGGAAAAGACATCTATTCTTTGTTTAAGCGTCTCAAATGACGAATAGGAAACACCTAATTGCAAAATACCACATAAAAAGATTAATATAATGAATAAAATTAATATATTTTTGAAAATGTTGCACTTCCTCATCGAACTTGGGTAAACAATTCTCTAAATCTGTTACAAATTTCTGCTGATATCCGCATTGAGATCAATGGTTTTAATTATTTTATTGATTTCCAGTGCTTTATTATTGACTTAAAGCACGGCAATTAAAAATAGAGTTTGGTTGCTTTTTAAATATTTGCCATATTCTATATAAAATTAAACTTATTATTACAAAAACAATAATCCTCGTACGGAAACGTCCAAATTGATGTTTATACAAAAACCTCATTGCCGTATTAAGAAAAAAGCCTTCATCATCACCAGGTAGTACAATAAAGCATGAGAATACGATATCCACTGTCCACATAAACAAAAGGATAGCAGAAAAAAAGACTTTAAACAAAAGTAATCAGCTGCCTTTTTGGCGTGCTATTACTCCATAACCAACATGTAAAAACGGCAAAAGACGATCAAGCTGTATGGAACGGTAAAGTATTCTATTATATAGACGTGGGATACTTTTCCTGATATCTCTTTTCAAAACCTTAACAGGAAAAGTTACAAGAAAAAAATGCAAAAAATAAGAAAATGCTCCACCAAAAGCATGAATCTTAATTTCTTTACTTCTATCGCTAAACATATTCTTTAATTCTAAAGGTAAAAACCGATGGTACCCATGTGGTCCATAAAGAAAATAAGAAAAAGGAGCAGGCACAGTATGCGCCTGTATACCTCCTTGCTCAAGGACGCTATTTAATTCTTTGATAGCTAATCCAGGATTATCGACATGTTCCAGAACAGAACATGAAAAAATGCAATTGAATTTTCTACCTAAATCTGAAATACTAAAAAGAGAATGTAAACGAAATTCACACTGTAAACTTTCACCTTTTGTCTGACCAATAATGCATTTCCATTCATCTTCCACATTGTCGTTTAACGCTCCTTTATCAGACATTCCTAAATCAACCCCCAGGAAAGCCCCTTTAATCTTATGTTCGTGAAAAATTTTATAATTTTGTCCTCTACCACATCCAACATCTAGAATTTTAGCTGGAATAGGGACACAAGGGACTAGTATTTCACGAAAAAAAGCCTCCTGTAACATACGAAAGGGAGAAACGGGCTCATCTATTAAAGGAACAGCAATTATTTTTGGTTGAAAGAAATGAGTTTTCTTTTGATCTATCAAATATCTGATAATTTCACCTATAACCAAAAGAAAATAACGTAAGTGATTATTCAAGCTTAAATGCGTGTCTCCAGACAACTTTAATCTCATAAAAGTCGCCTTCTTTTCAAAAGAACAGCCTTATCACAAATAAACTCCATCGAGCCTTCATTACGTATACCATAACGCGGCATAGCCGCAACCAAATTAAAAGCAATTTAGGGATTTCTCAATCCCTAAATTGCTCAATTACTAAAACTTATGATGACTTAAACCTTGTGGTTGTATAAAAAAAGACTTTACAGTGTAATAGTACAAAAGGGTATAAATATCTCTAGGAAAAACACCGTGAGTATAGTATTTTAATCTTGAGTTTTAACTTTCTCTTTAATTTTTCTAAAGTTAGACTTTTT
>Ga0187827_10005492_pt1 | contig 15009 bp, 16 predicted proteins | sample ETNtaG_39_FD_167969 | JGI IMG/M metagenome (GOLD analysis project Ga0187827, IMG submission 167969) | Marine microbial and viral communities from oxygen minimum zone, Eastern Pacific Ocean - ETNP2014_SV_150_PacBio MetaG (Illumina Assembly) | ecosystem: Environmental > Aquatic > Marine > Hypoxic...
GTGCTTTTAAGCCAATTCAATCAATTTTTAAAATTGTAACAGAAAATTTTAAAAATTTTGAAAATTTAATATTGTTTTCAGGGAAAAATGGAAAACAGGCTTCATTAGATGCTTCCAAGGTTTGGGAATTTGAGTATAAGGAACGAAAGAGTGTAACGAGCAATGATTCGTTAATATTAAACATAAAAAAAATTAGAAAAAAAATTTGATCAAAACCCAAATCATTTCTGTCATTAATCAAAAAGGTGGAGTAGGGAAAACCACAACGGTCATAAATTTAGCAGCAGCACTTGCGATGCAAAATAAAAAAGTTTTAGTTATCGACTTAGATCCACAAGGTAATGCAACAACCGGACTTGGTCTTTCAAATATAGATTCGAAAGACACAATTTATGAAACGTTAATTGGAAGCAAAGAATTCAAAGACGTCATAAAAAATACCAACGTTGAAAATTTAAAGATTATTACTTCCAATGTAGAACTTTCGGGATTAGAAGCTGAAACAGCTGGCGATAGTAAAAGGGTATTTTTTTTGAAGGAAAAAATAAACCAATTTTTAAAAGTAAATCATGGTCAATTTTCCTATATTTTTGTCGACTGTCCACCCTCCTTGAGTTTGTTAACAGTGATGGCTTTGGTAGTTTCACATTCCTTAATAGTTCCTCTTCAGACTGAGTTTTTTGCACTAGAAGGCTTAACTCAGTTAATGAAAACAATTGAAAGAATAAAAGATCGATTAAATTCAGATCTTGGAATTAGGGGAATTTTATTAACCATGTTTGACAAGAGAAATAAATTATCATCACAGGTAGAAATAGAAGCAAGAAATTATTTTAAAGAAAAAGTGTATAATACTGTGATCCCAAGAAATGTTAGATTATCCGAAGCGCCGTCACACGGAATACCTGTTTTAGTTTATGATAAAAATTGTCTTGGCAGTAAATCCTATTTTAATTTTACCGATGAATTTATTAATCAGGATAAATTTTTGGAAAGTGCGGCTTGACGAATCCTATTAAATTCAAAAAGGGTTTGGGAAGAGGATTATCATCTTTACTTGGTGATACGGAAAGTAAAACCAATATTACAAAACTTCCTATTAATGATATAAAAGGAAATAAATTACAGCCCAGAAAAGTTTTTAATAAAGAAAGCCTGGAAGAGCTAACTAATTCAATTAAAGAAAACGGTGTAATCCAGCCGATTATTGTCAGATCAGATAAAAGTTTGGAAGGCAAATTTGAGATTGTTGCTGGCGAAAGAAGATGGCTTGCTTCTCAAAACGCCGGATTAAATGAAATACCTGTTATTATTTTAGATATTAATGATGAAAAGTCCCTGGAATTTGCAATTGTAGAAAATGTTCAAAGACAGGATTTGAATGTAATTGAAGAAGCTCAAGGGTATCAAAGACTAATAAATGAATTTTCGTACAATCAAGAAAAATTAGCAAAATTTATTGGTAAAAGCAGAAGCTATATTGCAAATTCATTGAGATTATTGGGACTTCCCAAAGAGGTTATTGCGTATGTAGAAAATGAAAAAATTTCAGCAGGCCACGCTAGATCTTTGATTGGCCTTCCCAACGCCGCATTAATAGCAAAAAAGATTGCTGAAAACAAACTTTCAGTAAGACAATCTGAAAATTTAGTCAGAGCATTAAGAAATAAAAAAAATCTAAAAGTTGTGCCTTCAAAAGACAGCAATATTTTAGATTTGGAAAAATCTTTGGTAGACAGGACTGGAATTAGTGTTGAAATAAAAAATTATAAAAATAATTCTGGCAAATTATCTTTTGAATATAAAAATCTTGAACAATTGGATAGATTAGTAAATATTATTAAGAATAATTATTAACTTCATCACAAACAGTTGATAAGAAATCAAATACAATATTTGTTGCTATTTCGTGATTTTTTTTACAGCTTAATTCTATTTCGTTGGTTTTTTTAATTATTAAATTTAGTTTCTTTTCACTCCACAACAGAACCTGTTTTTTAACGTCTTCTTTTTCTTTCCAAAATATTGGTGGTCTTATTTGATTAAATATTTGATCTATATTTTTCTCCGAACGATTAAGAATTATTATATTAAGTAAACGGTGTATTTTTTTACTAAATATTTTTAATAAAATGAAAAAATCTTCAGGAAAAAAATTATTTTCTCCAAGTGTTTTATTTAATCTTTTTTTATCACCATTGAGGCATATATTAATAATATAATCATTTTGATAATTTTCAGCCACATTAGTTAATTCTTTTACTTGGTCATAAGAAATTACTTTTTTATTATAAGCAAAACTTTTCAGTTTATTGATTTCATTTCTTAAATTATTTCTATCACCGCTCGCTCTTTCAATCAGCAAGTTAATTGACTCATTAGATAATTTAATTTTTAACTGATTAATTTCATCATTTATAATTTTTATGAGATTAAAATTATTATCTTGATAGCATGCAACACAAACCAAATTTTTATTTTTTTCAAATAAATTTCTGATCTTTGATTTTTTCTCTAATTCATCTGCTTTAAAAAAAATAATAATATCTTTAACATCCTTTTTTGATATTTCATTAATTAAATAAAATAATTTATCAGTTGTTCTATTAATAAAAATAGCTTTTTTTTCATCAAATAAAGAACCAGAAAAAATTAAATTAAAAAAATTATTTTGATTTTTTATTATTTCTTCTTCCTCAAATTCATATTGTTTATATTTTGCGTTTCTTTTCTCTTTTGTCGCAAGAACGGATTTTGTTATGTCTTGTTTCAAACCAATATTTTTACCATAAATTAGAAAGAAATTTAAAGAATTTAAATTTTTTTTAGAAATTTCGTAACTTTTTATTAACATTCAACTTTTTTATTTTGTTTTTTTTAATATTTCAAAAATAATTTGTAAAGCTATTTCATTGGACAAATTTTCAATCAATTTATTTTCAACTAACTTTTGCTCAGATTTTCTGTCAAGGACATTATATATTGACGATTTACTAAAATTTTTTTCAACAATATTATTTTCAGCTAAAATTATTTTCACATCCACATCAATATTAATTCTGTTTGTTTGAGCATCTCCTTTGGAATTTTTAGAAGCAATAAATGTATTTTTTAAGCTTGTAATAACTAATGATATTTTCTTTTCTTTATTAGGTTTGTTCTTGTAATTAGAAAGTGCATTATCAATTTTTTTTTTAACATCTTTATCACCCAGTAACTCAATGTTATCTATACTAAAATTCACATCTTTCTTAGAAAAAATGGGTGTGTAACCACAACTTAAAATAAATAAAAAAAGATTTAGTAATATAAAAATTTTTTTAAGTTTAATCATTTAAATTATAAAATTAATAAGTCTATTTTTAACATAAATTTGTTTTTTAATATTATTATTAATCAGATATTTTTTTACGTTCGTTTCTTCCTTAGCTTTTTCTGCTACAAAATTTTCGTTACAATCAATTGGCAATTTAATTAAACTCCTTTTTTTACCGTTTATTTGAATTACATATTCTATAGTATCTTCTTCTAATTTAGAATTATCAACAAGTGGCCATTTTTGAAATGAGTCAAAACCTAAGTCTTCAAAACACTCGGACGCATAATGGGGAATTATAGGAGATATTACTGATAAAATTTTTTTATAATTTTCAACTAAAGTTTTTTTATCAATTTTGTGAACAATTATTTGATTGAAAAAATTATACATTTCATAAATTTTAGCTATTATTACATTGTAGTTAAACTTGTCTAGATTGTTATTAATTTTGTTTATTAGTTGATTGGTAAATTTATTTAAATCTTCTGAAATTTTTTTTTCTTTTTCATCGTCCTCAATTTTTTTTTTAATCTTTTCATGCAAAGTCCATAATTTTTGAATAAATTTATAACAAGCAACCATTCCTTGCTTGGACCACTGAACATCTTTTTCCGGCGGGCTGTCAGACAACATAAATAATCTGACCGCATCAGCACCATAATTTTCAATAATTTCTTCAGGATCGACAGTATTTTTTTTTGATTTTGACATAGATTCTGAAGGACCAATGAATACTTTTTTTGTTGGATTTTTTTTTAGAAAATAATTTTTGCCATCTTTGGTTTCTACTTCATCCGTACTTAACCATTTATTATTTTTATCTTTATAAGTCTCGTGACAAACCATTCCTTGAGTGAACAACCCTTTAAATGGTTCCTTTAAATTAAATTTTTCGTTTTTATAATTTAGTGCCATAGTAAAAAATCTTGAATAAAGTAAATGCAATATTGCATGCTCAACACCACCGATATATTGGTCAACAGGCATCCAATATTTTATTTCGTCGTAATCAAAACCATATTTCTCATTATTAGGAGAACAAAATCTAATAAAATACCAAGATGAATCAACAAAAGTGTCCAAAGTATCTGTTTCCCTAGTTAATTCTTTTCCATCTATTTTTATTTTTTTCCATTTCTCGGCACTATCTAGCGGATTGCCTTTAGAATTAAGATTAATATTTTCTGGTAATTTTACTGGCAAATCTTTTTTTGCAATAGGAAAAACATTTCCACTTTTGTCGTAAGCCATTGGTATTGGGCAGCCCCAATATCTTTGTCTTGATACTCCCCAGTCTTTTAATCTAAAGTTAATTTTTTTTTTTCCTAATTTTCTTTTTTCAAGTATCTCTATAGTTTTAATAATTGACTCTTCTGGAACTTTAAAACCATTTAAATAATCAGAATTGATAACAACTCCTGGTCCTATATAAGCTTCTTTCCGAACACTAAAGTTTTCATCTTCATTTAAAGGTTTTACGACAGTTTTGACTTTTAGATTATACTTATTTGCAAAATCCAAGTCTCTTTGATCGTGTGCCGGACATCCAAAAACTGCTCCAAATCCATAATCCATTAGAACAAAATTTGCAAAATATACTGGAACTTTCTGTTTTTCATCTAATGGGTTAATGGCAAATAAATCTGTTTTGAATCCAATTTTTTCACCTAGAGCAATAGATTCTTCAGTTGTTCCAGTTTTTGAACATTCTTCTCTAAATTTTATGAATTCTGGTTTATCCAAAAAATATTTTGAGAGTGGATGATCTACAGAAACCGCTAAAAAAGAAAATCCAAACAAAGTATCTGGCCTTGTTGTAAAACATTTGATTGTATTAATGGGTAAATTGCCTTCTATTTTAAAATTAACTTCACAACCAATAGACTTACCAATCCAATTTTTTTGCATAGTTTTTACTTTGTCTGGCCAGTTTTTTAATTCATTAAGCCCATCAAGAAGTTCTTCAGAAAATTTTGAAATATTAAAAAACCATTGATTTAATTTTTTTCTTTCAACGGGTTCTCCAGATCTCCAGCCCTTTCCATCAATTACTTGTTCATTTGCTAAAACCGTTTGTTCAACAGGATCCCAATTTACATAATTTTCTTTTCTATAAACCAAACCTTTTTCGTATAATTCTAGAAAAAAAAGCTGTTGATGTTTGTAGTATTCCTCAGAACAAGTTGATATTTCTCTATCCCAATCTAAAGATAAACCCATTTTTTTTAATTGATTTTTCATCACCGAGATATTGGACTTAGTCCAAGTTTTTGGATGTAAATTATTTTCTCTAGCTGCATTTTCTGCGGGCAAACCAAAAGAATCCCAACCCATTGGATGTAAAACATTATATCCTTGCATTAATTTTATTCGAGCCAATACATCTCCAATAGTATAGTTTCTAACATGGCCCATATGTATTTTACCCGATGGATAAGGAAACATTTCTAAACAATAAAATTTTTTTTTATTTTTTTCTATTGAGCTTTTAAAGCTTTTTTTTTCTTCCCATATTTTCTGCCATTTTTCTTCAGCAGCTTTGAAGTTATATCTCTGCATTTACTAATTTTTTGATTTGATTAAAATTTAAAAAAATTATTAGTTTTCCCCGTATTTTCTAATATATTCTTCTTTATTTTTTTTGTATTTTCCTTTTTCCAGCAATGTAGCTGTTTTTAAAATTGCTAATTTTATTTCTTCTTCCAATGATGATTTAATTTTATCTATTGTGCACATTTTGAATTTATTACAAACTTTTTTATGGATAATAACAGAAAGTCCATCTGCTCTAATTTCATTTGATAAAAATCTTACGGTGATTTTAATTGCCTCATCATCTGAGATACCTTCGGTAATCCAATCTGTTATAATAATTCCTCCAGAATAATCTACATTCGACAGAGGTGAAAATTCTAATACTTCTAATGAAGCTCTCCACAATTCATTAGAAGATGCAAACTCAAAATTTGTTCCACCCTTTCCTATTCCTCCTTTCCCCAGTCTAAATCCTCTTCCTTCTTGAATTGCCTGTTTAACTCTTTCATCAACATTAGGACTTACCACTCTAGCGTCACTGGGTTTGTACATTCCACAAGAGGTTAATGAACCAATTAATGATAGGAATAAAATTGGTAAAATCAGTTTTTTTAAACTAAAATTAATCATTTTTTATCTATCGATAATAAAATATCGATTGAACTTAACTTTAAAACAAACTTGTACATTAATAAATTATTAGTTATCTAAAAAAATACTGAATTTACTGTGTTTTTTTAATGACTAGATTGTGATATTTTTGCAACATATTACAAAAAATTTAGTATTTACTGCAGTTATTTCAGGTAAGCAAAAATTATTTGTGATATTTGTACATCAATTCATAATAATTAATTATTAACAAAGGAGAATATTTATGGATAATTTGAAGAAAATAGGATTATCAGCTCTTGCTGGGTCGCTTGCTTCTTTATCTGCTGCACAAGCAGGTGAAATGTCGGTTTCTGGTTCAGCTGAATTATCTTATGTCGCACGTGATGCCGGGGAAATGACCGGTAATCCTATAGGTATGAATAAAAACATTTCCTTTAAGGGTTCGGGAGAATTAGACAACGGTTGGACAGTTAGCGTCTTGCACGCAATGAACGATACCATGTCTGGTAATTCCAGTTCTAGTGTTACAATAGGAATGGGAGCATTGGGATCTCTTTCAGTTGATTCTGGAACAGGTGGTTATGGACTGACTGCAATTGATAACGTGGTACCAATAGCTTTTGAAGAAGCAGACGCTGGTCTTTCTACTGGAATAGTTGATGCTGGTTCGGTTGTTAGCCACACAAATTCACTATGGTGGAAGGCGCCTGAAATTGAAGGAGCTAAATTCACATTAGGGTATACTCCAAGAAATTCATCAACAATGACTGCTGACGGAGGCACTGATACTGCTGCTGGTCAAAGAGGATGGGAAGCATCTGTTGACTTTTCACCTGCGATGGTTCCAGGTTTAAGAGTTGGAGGTGGTTTAGGAGAACTTGAAAATGGTTCAAATGGCTTGAATAATGGAGATAGGGACGAGCAAACTTGGTTTGTTACCTATGCATTTGGCCCATTGAGTGTTGGCTATCAACGTACGGATGACGATAGTGATGGCGCTGGTTCTACAGACTATGAATCTGATGTTTATGGAGCTTCGTTTAACGTAAATGATGTGTTTTCAGTATCTTACCAATATGGTGAAACAGCTTACAAATCAGCTGCTGGAACTGCACATGCTACTGCGGAATTCACAGGAATTTCTGCTGCGTACAACATTGGTCCTATGGCTATTAAGTTTACAGATAACAGTGGCCGAAATATCAATGGTAGCACAACAACTGTAGATGATGATAACAAAGAGCTAAACTTATCGATGTCATTTTAATTTAACGTGAAAAAGAAAGGAGAGTAATTTTTTTATGATTAAATTAAAAAAGATTGGTATATCTGCTCTTGCAGGAACACTTGCGACTTTATCTGCTGCACAGGCAGGTGGGGTGTCTGTTAGTGGTAACTGGGAACTAAGTTATACCGCACTTGATAAAGGAACAGAAACTGGTGCTAGACTAGGAATGAACAAGAACATTTCTTTTGGTGCTGGTGGCGACTTTACTAGTGGCGGTGGTGTTACTTGGGCTACAACAGTTGCAATGAACGATGCTATGTCTGGACTATCTTCGGCTTCCATGTCGTTAAATTTTGGAGGCATAATGGATCTTGTCTATGATTCTGGAACTGGTGGTTGGGGTGCAAATTCAGTTGATAACATTGTACCAACAGCTTGGGAAGAAATAGACGCAGGTATTTCTACCGGAATAACTGATGTAGGTAGAGTTTCTGGATCCAAAGGCGTGTACAATATAACGATGAAAGTACCCGGCGCTGGAACTGCATTATCGCTTTCCTACGTTCCAAGAGTAGGAGGAGACCATGTAGCAGATGGTAGCACTGGTGGTGACACCGGAGGCGAGTGGGGAGCTGACATGTATCTTGATCTTTTTAACTCTAGCACGAAGCACTTTGGTTGGAGAACGGGTGTTGCCGCAGAGATTGAATACAAAGATGAACACTGTGGTTCAAGAAAAGGTGATGACGGACAACATAGGCTTTTAGATAGTTGTCTCGCATCAAAGTATATGGATCATCCTTATGCTGGTACCGCTTATTCGAGTTTGAGAATAGGTCCTTTTTCAGTTGGAGCACAAGCGACTTACAAAGATGGTGAGTTAGCTGCTGATTCTGCTGTTAAAAATAACTATTCTTGGGTAGGTGGCGCCGCAATTACTATTGGTGACTATATGTCTGTCAGTTATGGTAAAGGTGAGGACAGATACCTATACAACAATGAAGAACGTTTAAGAGGCAGTGGAGATGATAAGTCTGTATATGCTCATTTTGAAGGTTTTTCCGCATCTGTCAACGCTGGTCCTGTAGCACTTAAGTATTTCAGGAATGATGCTTCTAATATAGGTGGTGGAACAACCACTGATAAGCAGCAAGAAATAAACTTATCGATTGCATTCTAAAAGTTGAATTGAATTGATTTATAAAAACCGGCCTAAATTTTTAGGCCGGTTTTTTTTTAGGTAACTTATTCCTGCCATTCCATAGATATTTAGCATTTTTAAAATATTTATATTTTGTTTTCTGATCCCTCCCAAAGCAATGAACTTCCTCTTATATTTGAGAGTCAATAACCCAAATCTGCAAACTCCCAAATATTTTTTACTCTTTTCAATTCTAAATACGGGTGATAAAAATATTGCCTCACACCCCTGGTCTATTTTTTTTTTAATTTCCATTTGATTATGAGCTGATCCGATAATTTTAAAGTTTCTGCTTAGACTCGCTTTGCTCAAAGTTATTCTTCTATTAAATGAGGGTATATAAATTCCATCAGTTTTAAATTTGATTGCTAATCTAAGATTGTTTGAAATATAAAATTTGAATTTTTTTTTATTGCAATAAGATCTTAATCTATAGATATCACTTTCATTTTGTTTTTTTGAATAATTTCTATAAATTATTCCCAAATTTGTGATATCATTTTTTGAAATATTTTTTTCAAATTTATCTACAAATAAAAAATATTTTGGTAACCTATTTTTATGCATAATGTTGTTGAAAGATTAATAGCGATTCGATCTGAAATCAAAGAACTTTTAATAAAAAATAATTCGCAAAACAAAGATCCCAATATTATTATTGTTTGTAAAACCTTTTCCATGGATAAAATATTACCGTTAATTGATGCCGGCCATGTTCATTTTGGTGAAAACAAAGTCCGGGAGGCAGAATTAAAATGGAAAGAAATTAAAAAAAAACATCCAAATATTATGCTACACATGGTCGGCAAACTACAGACAAATAAAGTCAAAGCAGCTTTAAATATCTTTGACTATATCCATTCGGTTGATAATTATAAATTAGCAGAAAAAATTGTTAAATATGATAAAGAATTTGATAAAAAAATTAAAACTTTTATTCAAGTAAATCTTGGAGAGGAATCACAAAAAAATGGCATTGATCCAAAAAATATATATCAATTTGTCAACTATTGTAGAAACAATTTATCTTTAAATATAATCGGATTGATGTGTTTGCCGCCAATAAATAAAAATCCAGAAAAATATTTTTTGCTATTGAATCAACTCAGAGATCAGGTAAACCTCCGCCATTTAAGTATGGGCATGTCGAATGACTATCAAATTGCAACAAAATGTGGATCGACGTTTTTAAGAATTGGTTCAAAGATTTTGGGCGAAAGAAATATCAGTTAACCAATTTTTATTTTGTCCGACGATTTGATATATTTTGCTAAGGTCAAAAAATCTTTAATGCTGATAGCTATACAACCGGCCGTTGGTTTATAGTTTTGAGTTAAATGTAAAAAAATTGCACTACCCATATGAGGAATCGTTGGTTTTACATTATAATTAATTGAAATAAGTACATCGTATTTGTGATCTTTTCTAAATAGTTTCTCACCTTTTTTTTTGGAATTTAAATGAAATTCTTTATTATATTTCTTGTCATATGAATTATTACACCAACCCATGTATTTTTTTATTACTTTACGTCTTAGATGAGTATCTATTTTTTTAATTCGATCAGCTCGATAATAAAGTTTTCCCAAAGAAAAAATCCCTTGTGGAGTGGTTTTATCACCTTCTATCTTATTTTTTTTTATTCCTGATTTACCTACAACACATTTAAATCGGAATTTTCTGAAATGCAAAATCCGATTTTTTTTTATTTTTACTAACATGGTGTATAGTTTAAAAATGAAAAATATCACATTGAATATTATAGGGCAAAGTATTTTAGTCGATATTCTTAAAGAAAAGAAAAATATTATTAAAATGAATATTTTATTTTTTGAAAACTTTAATGACTATTCAAAAAGTTTAAAAAATAATAGTGTAGACAATATTGTAATTACACATCATTCAAATTTTGAATTAATTGAACAATTTAAACCAAAAATTACTAATACTATTTTTTATTTAACGAATAAAAAAAAAAATATAAATGTTAAAACAAAATTTCAAAAATATGAACTAACTTACCATCCATTTAATTTAATAAATTTTATAGAAAAAATAAATTTAATATATATGAAATCCAAATTTGCCAATAATTCAAAAATTAATTTTTTTAATTATACAATAAATTTGAACACTAAAGAAATCTATAATGATCAAAATAAATTGAAATTGACTGAACGTGAAAAAGATTTTTTACTGTTTCTTAAAAATTCCGAAGAACCCCAGACAATAAAAAATATTCTCGAATCGGTTTGGGGATATTCTAAAGAAATGGAAACCCATACGGTTGAGACTCATGTTCACCGATTGAGAAAAAAATTTTTAAATTCTTTTAATGATAATAATTTTATTAAAAATAATAAAAAAGGCTATTATATTTAGATGGGTCGAAAAAATCCAATAGCAAAGGACCTGTGCTCCTCAAAGTATAAAAAAAGAGTTGTAAAGCCTAAAAAAGGAAAAGGAAGCTTTAGAAGAAAAAAAAATAATGCTAGTTTAGCCTAGCTCCAATTTTTTGAATAATTTTTGAAGCCATTTCAGTTCCTTTTTTAAGGCTTTCTTTTATTGATAATTTATTAACATGGCCATGTAAAAAACCTGCCGCAAAAAGATCACCCGCTCCAGTTAAATCAACAATTTTTAAATTTTTTTCACTTTCGCATTCAATTATTTCATTTTTTTGTATTGCAAGGCTTCCTTTTTCACTGCGAGTAATAACAATAAGTTTTCCAATTTGTTTGCTAAATGAAATTACTTCATCAAAATTTTTAGCATCAATTAAAGATAAAATTTCTAGTTCATTTGCGAATGTAATGTCTAATTTATTATTTACTAAATCCAAAAAATTTTTTTTGTGACGATCAACACAAAATTTATCTGACAACGTCATTGCAGTTTTTTTAGATATACTAATAGCTTTATTAAAAGCAGTTTTAGGATCACCATCATCCCACAAATAACCTTCTAGAAAAATTAATTCACTATTTTTAACTGCGTTTTCATCAATATCTTTATCACTAATTTTTCCAGATATGCCTAAAAAAGTACACATAGTTCTTTCAGAATCGGGAGTAATTAAAATCAAACAGGTTCCCGTTGGTATTGTTTCTTCTTTTTTTTGATAACAATATTTTACCTTTTCATTTATTAAACTTTTTTCGTATTTATTACCTAATTTGTCATTATTTACCTTTCCAATGAAGGAAACCGAATTTCCTAATTGTGATAACCCAACTATGGAATTTGCAACAGAACCACCTGCTATTGTTTCTTCAATATTCAAATTTGATAATAGTTTTTTAAATTCAGCCTCATCAACAAGTTTCATAGTGCTTTTTGTAAGATTATTTTCAGATAGAAAACTTTCTTTTACTTTGCAAATTACATCAACTATAGCATTTCCAATTCCCAGTACTTTCATCAAAGTTCCTTTTGGCTATATTTACAATATCTAACTATGACACATTTCTTACATGATGGTGTTCTTGATTTGCAAGTATATCTTCCGTGTAAAAGCAACAAGTGATGTGAGTCTTTTAAATATTTTTTTGGAACTACTTTATATAGGGCCTGCTCTACTTGATCCGGATTTTTACCAGGAGCCAATCCAGTTCTGTTGCTAACTCTAAATATGTGAGTATCAACCGCAACAGTTGGAAACCCGAAACCTTCATTTAAAATTACATTTGCAGTTTTTCTTCCTACTCCTGAAAGAGCATATAAATCGTCAAATTTTTTTGGAACTTTTCCATTATGTTTTTCAATCAATTGTTTGGATAATAAATAAACACTTTTGGCTTTATTTCTAAAAAAGCCAATGCTTTTAATTAGTTTTTCTATCTTTTTTCTTCCTAATTTAACAAAATGCCAAGGGTTATTATACTTTGGGTAAATATTTTTAGTTACGTTATTAACATTAACATCAGTACACTGGGCAGATAAAACAACAGAAAGTAAAAGGGTAAATTTATTTTTGTATTTAAGATCACTCCTAGGATTTTTTATTACTTTACTAAGATTTTTAAAAAGAGAATTTATTTCCCCTGATTTCATTTAAAATTTAAGATATTTTTCATTGAATAAAGACCAGGTTTTTTGCCCATTAACCATTTTACTGCAGTTAATGCACCCTCAGAATAAAGAGCTCTGTCAAATGCTTCATGATTTAAGGTGATAGTTTCTTTTCCGCTTGAAAATAAAACTTTATGGTTTCCTACAACTTTACCTTTTCTAATTGAATTAAAATTAATTTTTTTACTGTAAGGAAAAGTCTTTTTATTTAAATATTTTTTTCCCATTAAATTATAAAAATCCTTATTTTTTCCTGTTGCAATGCCTTTTCCAAGCATTAGGGCAGTTCCTGATGGATGATCTTTTTTGTGTTTATGGTGAACTTCAAAAACTTTGCTAAAAAAATTATCTCCAAGTGATTTGGATGCTATTTCTGTCAAATACATTAACAAGTTTATTCCCAAACTCATATTGCCAGCCTTAAGTATTGGAATTTTTTTTGAATATTTTTTAATTAAATTTTCTTCTTTTTTAGAAAATCCGGTTGTTCCAATAACCACCTTTTTTTTTAACCTTGATGCAATTTTTAAAACTTCCAATGTGCATTTTGGAATTGTAAAATCTATAATTACATTTGCATTTTTAAATGCAGATACTGAATTTAATTGAGGTCTTAAACCATATATTTTTTTGTTAATTATTCTATTTTCTGTAAGTGAAACTAATTTAAAATTTTTTGAATTTTTAGATGACTTGATCAGCTGTTGTCCCATTCTTCCAAGGCATCCAGTAATAGTTAATTTAATCTTATTCATTTAATTCTTCCAAAAATTCCTAGCTTTTTCAAAAAAATTTCTAATATTAGGAGTTGTTTTATTATTTTCAAGAGTCCTAAATTTTTCTAAAAGCTCTTTTTGTTCTTTATTCAGGGAGATTGGCACTTCTGTTATTACTCTAATATATAAGTCGCCATAACCTCTACTTCTCATTATTGGCATACCTTTATCTCTTAATCTAAATTGCTTACCTGTTTGAGTTCCCGCAGGAATTTTAACTTTTGCTTTTCCCCCGCCAATAGTCGGAACCTCTAAAACAGTTCCAAGTGCTGCATCAGCTATTGATATCGGAAATTCAAAAAAAAGATTTTCTTCGGATCTTTTAAAAATATTATGAGAATTAACATTTATAAACATATATAAGTCCCCGTTGGAACTTCCTTTTACTCCAGCCTCACCTTTGCCAGAAAGTCTAATTCTTGTTCCATCGTCGACTCCTTTGGGAATGGTAACCGATAATTTTTTGTAAGTTTGTTTTTTTCCTATGCCCCTGCAATTTTTACACGGATTAGAAATTTCTTCACCTGAACCTCCACATTGGGGGCAAGTTTGTTGAACCGTGAAAAAACCTTGATTAGATCTAACCTGACCATGACCAGCACAAGCGGAACATTCACTAGGACTAGAGCCTGGCTCAGAACCGTGGCCATTACACCCATCACATTTCTCAGATGATGAATACTTAATTTCTTGTTTTTTTCCTGAATATGCATCTTCTAAAGATATTGTTAAGTCGTATCTTAAGTCCGCACCTCTATTTTCTGATTGTCTTCGCCTACCACTCCTTCTGCCTCCGCCAAAACCATCGAAAAAATCATCAAAAATATCTGATCCAAAAATGTCAGAAAATGCATTGGTAAAATCAAAGTTTGCAAATCCACCTCTTCCACCCGCTCCATCAAAAGCTGCATGGCCAAACTGATCGTAGTTTTGTCTTCGTTCTTTATCGGACAATACATGATAGGCTTCGCTTGCTTCTTTGAATTTTTCTTCCGCAGCTTTATCACCTTCATTTTTATCCGGATGATATTTTAAAGCTAATTTTCTGTAAGCTTTCTTTATTACTTCTTGCGGTGTAGATTTGCCGACTCCCAAGACCTCATAATAATCTCTTTTTGCCATATAAACTTTTTAGACAATTGTTGTTTGTAGGTCTTAGGCTCTCTTTTCTTTGTCTTTATCTTTATCTTTCGTTTTATCTTCTTTTACTTCTTCAAAATCCGCATCAACAACATTGTCATTTTTATTTTCACCTTGAGTTTTT
>Ga0187827_10005499_pt1 | contig 14994 bp, 14 predicted proteins | sample ETNtaG_39_FD_167969 | JGI IMG/M metagenome (GOLD analysis project Ga0187827, IMG submission 167969) | Marine microbial and viral communities from oxygen minimum zone, Eastern Pacific Ocean - ETNP2014_SV_150_PacBio MetaG (Illumina Assembly) | ecosystem: Environmental > Aquatic > Marine > Hypoxic...
ACAATCTTTGGAAATTGATTATTGGACTGTCGATTTTTACTGGACTACATCTGACACCAAATACACACTTATTTTAGCGACTATCCTCATTCCTTTGGGAATTTTTAATGCAAAGGGTAAAGCGCATCTTACCATGTACCCGCAGGTAAGAATGAAGCAATGGAATTCTTTTGAATACATAAGTAATATAGCAAGTTGGGGAGTTTATCTATTGGGCTACGAATTTCTTTTTAGAGGAATATTATTTCTGGGTTTAATCCCTTTTGTTGGACTTTACCCTGCCGTAATTCTGAATACAATATTGTACGCTTTAGTACATCTTTATAAAGGCAAGAAGGAAACTTTAGGCTCTATTCCACTCGGAATTGTACTTTGCCTTATTACTGCACAAACCCAAACCATTTGGACTGCCTTTGCAGTCCACTGGATTATGGCGGTAAATAATTTTGTGTGGTCGCAGTATTATCAATTAAGAAGTAGTAATTAGGCTTTAGCTAGTGCTTTCACCTTTAGCCAAAGACAAATAGGTACGCTAAGCATAATCAACTAACCCCAAACGCATATAGAAAATCGTAAAACCAAAAAAGCCTTTTCGAATTTTCGAAAAGGCTTTTTCTGTGGGCAATGAGGGATTCGAACCCCCGACCCCCTCGGTGTAAACGAGGTGCTCTGAACCAACTGAGCTAATTGCCCCAATAATGGGAAGTAAAAAAATAAGGCTAGGTGGTGGGCAATGAGGGATTCGAACCCCCGACCCCCTCGGTGTAAACGAGGTGCTCTGAACCAACTGAGCTAATTGCCCTAATCTTCTAAAAGAACTGTGCTGACCTGTCTCATTCAGCGAGTGCAAATATAGAAATCATTTTGGTACTAACACAAACAAATACCGCAATAATTTAGTTGATTCTAAAGAATTTCTGCCACAACAAAAGTACTCCCACCAACAAAAATCAAATCATTCTCATTAGCAAGCTCTTGGGCTTTTTTGAGTGCCAATTTAGGACTTTCAACTTTTATTCCTTTAAGTAAATACTTACGTGCCTTTTGCTCCAAATCATCTACAGATAAAGCTCTGGGAATGCTAGGCTGACAAAACAAATAATGAGCCTCTTTAGGCAAAAGATCTAGGATGCCTTCAACATCCTTATCTCCAACTACACCAACAATAATCCAAAGCTTGTCGTAAACTTCAGATTTCAATTGACTTACAATAGAAGTTATAGCGTGAATATTATGTCCTGTATCACAAATAACTTTAGGTAAAGATCCAATTTGTTCCCAACGCCCTCTCAAATGCGTATTGCTGGTTACATATTCGAAGCCATTCTTTATTGACATGTCTGTAATTGTCCAATTCAAGATTCTCAATTGCTCAATAACTTCACAAACGGTTGCAATATTTTCTTTCTGACAGACGCCTAATAAAGCAGTCTTATATGTGCTATTTACCGTAGACTTAGTAAGCCTTGAGCCTTTATCAACAGCAATTTGCTCTACAATGGATGAAGCTTCATTGCTTGTAAGCCCTAAAACTACAGGGACACCTTCTTTAATTATTCCAGCTTTCTCTGTAGCAATATCAACAATAGTATCTCCTAATAAGTTTTGATGATCTAAGGCTACATTGGTTATTACAGACAATTCAGGAAGAATAATATTTGTGGCATCTAAACGACCTCCCAATCCTGTTTCTATGATGGCTATATCTACCTTCTGAGCTGAGAAATATTCGAATGCTAAAGCCGTGGTCATTTCAAAAAATGAAACCCCTAATTCTGCAAACTTATCTTGATGCGTATTTACAAAATCAACAACTTCTGATTCTGTAATCATCTCACCATTAACTTTCACACGCTCTCTAAAATCTTTTAAATGGGGTGAGGTATACAATCCGACCTTATAGCCTTGTTCTTGAAGAATAGAGGCTAAAAGATGGCATGTTGACCCCTTACCGTTAGTACCGGCGATATGGATCGATTTAAAATTATTTTGAGGGTGATTTAAGGCAGTACATAAAGCCGAAATATTTCCTAAATCTTCTTTATATGCCAATTGTCCAACTCTTTGAAAGGATGCCAATTGTTGAAACAACCAATCTAAAGTCTCTTGGTAATTCATTACAGTTTTCTGAAATTGTAAATAATGCTACCAATTTGAATAGGTTCTGCATTTGCATCTGCTAACCAAGATGTTTTTAAGGCTGCAGCCTTTGCTTCGCGAACTAAACAAGGTGAAGTATCCGTTGTGTTTTTTAAATCGAGTTCAGCTTTATAGGTTTCCCCTTCAGCATTTACCCACACACGAATTACCACACGACCAGTTTCATTACAAGAATAATTAGGTTTGGGTTTTCTTATTGCTCGTCTATCGCCAAGTTCATAACCATCGGATGAGTTTCCTTCGCCACCGACTGCTTCTTCTGCACCTTCAATACTTCCACTTTGATCACCCTGCGCTCCTTCGTTTTCTGTGTCGCCGGACTGCGTATTCTCTGTACTTTGAAATAAACTTGATAAGGCTTGTTGAAGCTCATCACTTGCCTGAGGTTTCCTCTCATCTTCCTTGACAGGTGCTTGTTCTTGAACCTCTTGTGTTTTATTCTCTTCAGTAATCACAGGAGCATCATCTACTTCTTGCGTTACCATTTCCTCTGCAATTTCTGTTTGTTCCTCAAGAGCCGATTCTTCACTATTCTGAACTTGCTCTACAACTTTTGTTATGATCTCCTCAGATTGGGTAATCTCTGCTCCCATCCCCTCATCTATATAACCAAATTCTATAGCAATACCTTCTTCAATCTTTGGATCCATATATTTGAGTCCGAATGAATAAAATAAAAATACAAGAGCGAGATGTATCAGAAAAGTTCCTAATACAGCTCTACGTTTGTATTTATCTTTAAAAAGGTTCATCGTTTTTGTTCTGTGGCTAGAACTATTTTGAATTTATTACGGTAAGCAATGTCCATCACCTCAACGGCATATTCAATGGGTACCGTTTTATCAACACGAAGTACAACCACTTGCTCTTCTTGATTTGCAAGCCTATCAATCAGTAGAGATTCAATATACTTTAATTCAACAATTTCTTTATCGAGGTAATACTCTACATTTTCGTTAATAGAAATAGAAACTCTTTGCTTTTTTACTGTTTGAGCAGTACTATTTGGCAAAACAAGATCCAAAGCATTAGTCGTAACTAAGGTTGAGGTTAGCATAAAGAAAATCAACAATAGAAATACAATGTCTGTCATAGAAGACATACTAAACTCAGCACTGACTTTATTTTTAGATTTCAGTGCCATACTTATTTACTTTGAGTAACAACATCTAAAAACTCAGCCGTTCCTTGCTCCATCTTAAATGTAGCTCTCGTTACTTTTACTACTAATTGGTTGTAGGCTAAATAGGCTACAATTCCTACAATTAAACCGGCAACCGTAGTGGTCATTGCAGTGTAAATACCTTTCGATAACATTTCCACATCAATTTGGCCACCCGCACTAGCCATTTCGTGAAAAGCGAGAATCATACCGATTACTGTACCTAAGAAACCAATCATTGGAGCAGCACCTGCAATTGTCGCTAAAGAAGCTAAATTATGCTCGAGTTTGTAGATTTCTAAATTCCCTTGACGCTCCATAGCTTCTTGAATCTCCTTAGAAGTTCCATTCTTTGAAAGAGCACCTTTCGCTACCATATTGGCAACTGGAGACGAAGATCTATTACATAATTCTACAACAGACTCTACTTTATTATCAGAAAGATAATCCTTCACTTTATTCATAAAGTGAGGATCATCTTTCATTGCTTTTTTTATCACTTGAAAACGCTCTGTAAATAAATATACTGTAAGGATAGAAAGCACCCCTAAAGTACTCATAATAATTTGACCTCCTATACCACCACTGGTAATCAAGTCTATTATTGACAATGTTTTTTCTACAGGTTCGTTAGTTTGAACTAATTCAATACCCAAAGAATCTACAGCAACTGGTATTTGTAAGAGAAATGTCATCATAAGCTTGTTATTTGTACTTCAAAAGAACGCAATAATATTAAAGAGATTGCATCAAAATATAAGTACCTGCACCTGCAAAATACCCAATCAAGGCTAAGATAGAAATCTTTTTTAGATACCACACAAAGTCAATTTTCTCTAATCCCATTACAGCAACACCTGCAGCAGACCCTATAATCAGAGCACTACCACCAGTACCTGCACAGAATGCTAAGAATTGCCAGAAAGTTCCATCTGTAGCAAAATCACCTGTAGCTGCAATTTCATACATTCCCATAGAACCAGCAACCAATGGCACGTTATCTACGATAGATGATAATAAACCAATAACGATATTGATAGCATATACATTACCACCAAACCACTCGTTAAGATTTCCAGCCAAAATTGCTAAATGCCCAGCAGATTGTAAACCTGCAACCGCTAATAAAATCCCTAAAAAGAATAATACACTTGCCGTATCAACCTTGCGCAATACACCAATTACAGAAAGGTTTGACTTGTCTTCTTTGTTTTTAGATCTATGAATCACCTCTGTGACAGACCATAGTACACCTAAACTCAACATCATTCCCATAAACGGAGGCAAATGTGTTAAGGTTTTAAATATCGGAACAAACAATAAACCTGCAACTCCTAAAAAGAAAACTAAGTTTCGTTCTAATGAAGATGTTGGGTTAGTATAGTGCTCTAAACTATTCATTTTACTTGGACGAGTAACCTCTCCTTTTAAGGTAAAAGTTAGTACAACTAAAGGCACTAACATAGCAACTAAACTTGGTACAATTAAAGTCTTCACAATCGTCATAGTTGTCAATTGACCTCCGATCCATAGCATCGTAGTTGTAACATCACCAATAGGAGACCAAGCGCCACCAGCATTTGCTGCAACTACGACTATTCCCGCAAAGAACCAACGATCGTGCTTATCATCAATTAGTTTTCTCAACAGAGATATCATCACAATTGATGTTGTAAGGTTATCTAAGGCTGCCGAGAAGAAGAATGTAAGGGTACTTATAGTCCATAACAATTTTACTTTATTCTTGGTTGTAATCTTATCTGTGATTATCGCAAACCCTTCGTGAGCATCAACCAACTCAACAATTGTCATAGCCGCTAAAAGGAAAAAGAGTATACTAGAAATCTCACTTAAATGATGTAATAATTCTTCTTCGATAAAGTGTTGGTCCGCTCCACTTAATACAAACAGAGTCCAAACTAACACACCAGTAATTAATGCAGAAGCCGCTTTATCTATTTTAAAAGGGTGTTCTAATGCAATTGCAAAATAGCCAAGTACAAAAATGGCAATCATTAATGTAATCATAATTTAGTTTTTGAGGGTAAGTCTTTGTTTGTTTGTTTGTTACATCAATTCTTTTAATGCAATTTCAAATGCTGTTTTGGCAATCTGAGTTTTTGAACTATTAGTTGCGTGAGCTTTAACAATCGCGTTACCAATCGTTTTTGAGGTGTCCTCAAAAATAGCGGTATCAGTCATCTCTGTATTAGCTTGCATTAAATAAGCAAATACACGCGCCATACCACAGTTAGCTATAAAGTCAGGAAGAACAGAAACTTTTTCATCTGTGTATTCTCCTATAGGTCCAAAGAAAATCGCTTGATCTGCAAAAGGAACATTGGCACCACAAGAAATTACTTCTAGTCCGTTAGCAACCATTGCATCAACTTGTTCTTTAGTAATCAAACGTGAAGCTGCTGCAGGAATAAACACTTCTGCACCTACAGTCCATACTTTTTCGTTAATTTCTTCGAAGGACATCATATTATCAGCATTTAAGAAATTACCTTCTTTCTTTAAGAATAAGGCTTTAATTTCTTCAAAACTAAATCCTTCAGGCTTTAATAACCCTCCAACTCTATCAATAATACCAACAACTTTGGCACCATGTTGAGCTTGATAATATGCAGCTGCAGCTCCAACATTACCCCAACCTTGAATAATTACTCTTTTACCTTTTATAGAGCCTCCATATGTAGTGTAATAGTGGTTTACAGCTTCAGAAACACCATAACCCGTAATCATATCTGCAACTGTATACTTACCTGAAGTATCAGGCGTATATTGAATATTTACAATAGGTAAAAGAACGCCTTCTTGTAATTGCTTAATAGCCATTGATTTTTCCTCAACTGAAGGATTAAAGTGTCCATTAAATACGCCTTCTTGTGGGTGTAAAATACCTAACTCTCTAGTCATTGGAATAACTTCGTGAATTTCATCCACATTAAGATCACCACCAGTTCCGTAATAATTATTTAGTAATGGCCTTATAGCTTGATACCATCTTTTTAGTACACCTTCTTTGCGAGGATCGTTAGGGTCGAAATTAATTCCAGACTTAGCTCCACCTATGGTTGGCCCAGAAACAGTAAACTTCACTTCCATCGTTTTTGCCAACGAAAGCACTTCATGCTTATCTAAACCAACTCTCATACGAGTACCACCACCAGCTGCACCTCCACGTAATGAATTTATTACAACCCAACCTTTGGCATCTGTCTCACTATCGTTCCATTCAAAAACGATTTCTGGTTCTTTATTTTCGTACTTATCTAAAAGATCTCTCATAATTTAAAATTTCGCACAAAGGTATAAAACTCTATGCTATTTTTTTCAGATACTATAGCCATTTAATATTGAATAAAAAAAGCGCCGAATGGCGCTTTATATTAACTTACTACAAGTACAATTTTTGCAGGGATGGTGGCATCAAAGTCGACCCAATAATAATCAAATAACAAGTTCATTGACGTAGATGTCAATTCACTTATAGTTAAGACATATACATCATCACCATTTTCTATTGTCAATACGTCTCCAGAAACAGTCCAAACGCCTGTAATATCTAATACAGACTCTTCACCATCTTCACATAGATCAACATTATCATCCATAGTCACAGAATTATCTTCGTGAAATAAGAATAAATTATCATGAGTACAAGCAGGTACCAAAACCTCTAGCTCTAGTAAATTAATTTCACTACCAGCAAAATCTCCTGTTACTGACTGCATCAGCCAGGTATTAGATTGTAAAATCTCAGAGGCGTTAAAACTACAATCACCTTCTTCTACTGCTTGAGGGTTATAATTTGTTGCCACTTCATCCATACACCCTACAACAGGATCTTCATCACAACTTGAAATCAGTATTGGGATTATTAAAACCCACGCTAGTTTAGTAAACTTCATAATATTTTAATTTTTACGCAATTTACAACTCTTCATTATAAATGACACCACTAGAGTGATTTTTAACACTACCTGTTACTGAAGCCAATACATTTATTTCTTTCTTAAAACGCAATAAACCCAAAAACGCAAAGGCCATGGCTTCTTTACTTTCAATTAGCTGTGCATTAGCAATATTACAAGCATTAGGTGCATAGTATGATATGCGTTCTAATAAAAACTCGTTGTATACACCCCCTCCAGACAGCAACACTCTTTTCAATCCATATTTATTGATTATAGATGAAATTTGAATAGCAATATGTTCCACAAAAGTTCGAATTAAACTTTCAGTCGATAGAGATGAGTTTGTCAAATGATGCAGTATAAATTCTTCTACCCATTCCCAACCTAAAGATTTAGGAAATGATTCCTTATAGTAAGTTATATTATTAAACTCTTCCAATATATCATCATCAACACTAGCTCTAGAAGCTATTTGACCTTTATCATCAAATTCAAGTCCGAGCTTGTTCGCCAAATAATTCAAAACGATATTAACTGGACATACATCAAAGGCAATTCGTTCACCTTCTATATCAAATGAAATATTTGAAAAACCTCCAAGATTCAAACAAGCATCGTATTCTGAAAACAATAATTTATCTACTATTGGAACTAAAGGAGCGCCTTGTCCTCCCAACAAAACGTCTTGAATTCTGAAATCATACACAATGGGTTTTTGCATATAATCAAATAAGGGTTTAATATTTCCTATTTGAAGAGTTATCCCTTTTTCTGGTTGATGATATACAGTATGACCGTGAGAAGCTATTAAATCTATATTTTGAATTTGATGTTCACTAACAAAATTACTTACTTCTTCAGCCATAAACACACCAAAATCATTAGACAAAGCTACAATTTGATCCTCAGACAACTGTGGAGCATTTCGTAATCTATCTTTGAAATCGGCATCATAATCTATGGTACGTTCTTTCAAAATTTCGAATGCCCAGTCCTTAGTTTTCGAAAATTTACAATAAGCAATATCCAAACCATCCAAAGAGGTACCCGACATTAATCCAATTACATAATTCTCCTTCACAGCTTAAAGTATTATTAGCAAGCTAAATTCATCAAAAAAATGTACTTTTGTGGCAATTTTCAGAAAAACTATTTAAACGCTATACGATGAATTTCGAATTAAGTGAAGAACATAAGATGATCCGCGACGCGGCAAGAGATTTTGCTCAAACAGAACTTTTGCCTGGCGTTATTGATAGAGATGAAACTCAAACTTTCCCACATGAACAAATCAAAAAGATGGGTGAGCTTGGATTTTTGGGAATGATGGTTTCACCAGAATATGGTGGAGGTGGAATGGATACCGTTTCTTATGTATTAGCTATGGAAGAGATTTCTAAGGTTGATGCTTCTGCGTCTGTTGTAATGTCAGTAAACAACTCTTTAGTTTGCTGGGGACTTGAGAAATTCGGTACAGAAGAACAAAAACAAAAATACTTAACTCGTTTGGCAGCAGGTGAAATCATTGGTGCCTTCTGTCTATCAGAGCCAGAAGCAGGATCTGATGCAACTTCACAAAGTACAACGGCAGTTGACAAGGGCGACCACTACTTAGTAAATGGTACTAAGAACTGGATTACCAACGGAAATAACGCAGAAGTATATCTAGTTATCGCTCAAACTGATGTTGAGAAAGGTCACCGAGGAATTAACGCTCTTATCCTTGAAAAAGGAATGGACGGTTTCGTTGTAGGTCCTAAAGAAAATAAAATGGGTATTCGTGGTTCGGATACACATTCATTAATGTTTACAGATGTTAAGGTTCCTAAAAAGAATCGTATTGGCGAGGATGGATTTGGATTTAAATTTGCTATGCAAACACTCTCTGGAGGTAGAATCGGTATTGCTTCTCAAGCTTTAGGAGTTGCTTCTGGGGCTTTAGAATTAGCCTTACAATACTCTAAAGAACGTAAGTCTTTTGGTAAGCCAATTTGCGAACACCAAGCAATTGCTTTTAAATTAGCTGATATGGCTACTGAAATTGAAGCCTCGCGTCTTCTATGTTTGAGAGCTGCTTGGCACAAAGATTCAGGTATAGACTTTACGGAGTCTGGTGCAATGGCAAAATTATTCTCTGCTGAAAAAGCAATGAGAATTACAACAGAAGCTGTACAAATCCACGGTGGTTATGGATTCGTTAAAGAATACCATGTAGAACGTTTAATGCGTGATGCAAAGATTACTCAAATTTATGAGGGAACTTCAGAGATTCAAAAAATCGTTATCTCTAGATCGATTCTTAAATAGCGATTAGTTTTCATAAAAAAATACCCCGACTCGTTCGGGGTATTTTTTTTTACCAATCCATATTTATAAACAATTGTTGAAAAGGTTATCAACAGGATTGGTTACAGTTAACAACATTACAAACAAAATGTTGATAAACCAGGTTATATGCTAATTATCAGACAGTATAAATAGTGATATGTGTGTTAACTACTTTAAACGTCAAACTAAACCGTAAGAGGTAAGTGATATCCGGATTGCTATCGGGAAATGAATTGGTCGTTTATCATCAACAGTAAAATGTGATTCGGAAAAAGGAAGGTAGGAAATAGTGAGAAGTGCACAGATTGCTATTAGAAGGCGAATCAATCACTACAAGGACTTGATATTATAGGCATGATAGCTTCTTAATTCGTTACACGATCTACATCTTACGTTTCACCTTTCAATCCTTTTGCTACATAAACAATAAAGCGTATCTTTGCGCCTCTCTTCGAGAAAGAGAATTATTAATTAACCGGGTTTCGGACCCTTAAACAATTAACTATGGCAACTAAAATTAGATTGCAACGCTTCGGTAAAAAAGGTAAACCAGTTTATCATATCGTAGCAGCGGACTCTCGCTCTAAGCGCGATGGTCGTCACATCGAAAAATTAGGTATTTACAATCCTAACACTTCACCTGCAACAATTGATCTTAACCACGATAGAGCTCTTTACTGGGTTCAAGTTGGGGCTGTACCTACAGATACAACAAGAGCAATTTTATCTTATACAGGTGTAATGATGAAAAAACACCTTTTAGACGGTGTTAAAAAAGGTGCTCATACTGAAGAGCAAGCATTGGCAAAGTACGAAGCTTGGTTAGAAGGAAAAGCAAAAATGATTGGTGAAGCATCTAGTGCTATCGCTAAAACTAAAGCTGACGCTGCTGCTAAAGCTCTTGCTGCTGAAAAAGAAGTTAGAGCTGCTAGAGAAGCTGCAATTCTTGCTAAAAACACTCCTGAAGTTGAAGAAACTGAAGAGGAAGTTGTAGCTGAAGAATCTCCTGCTGAAGTTACTGTTGAAGAAGCTCCAGTTGAGGAAACAGTAGTAGAAGAATCTCCTGCTGAAGTTACTGTTGAAGAAGCTACAGTTGAGGAAACAGTAGTAGAAGAAGCTCCTGCTGAAGCGACTACTGAAAAAGCTGCTACAGAAGAAGTAGCAGAGTAATGAAATTGAAGGACTGCTACTTTATTGGTCATATTAGCCGTAAACACGGATATAAAGGTGATCTATTAGTAAAGTTAGATGTTGATGATCCTTCGAGGTACAAAAATTTGGAATCAGTCTTCCTTGATAGGAAAGGAAGACTGGTTCCTTTTTTTATGAGCTCTTGTAAACTCACTCAAAAAGGATTTCTACACATTCATTTCGAAGGCGTTGATACCGAAGTCGAAGCAGATAGACTCTGTAAGTCTGGACTCTACCTACCTCTTTCGTTCCTCCCACCCATGGAAGGGAATAAATTTTACTACCACGAAATTGAAGGCTATACCGTTATCGACAGAACCTATGGTGAAGTTGGTGTCATGAAAGAAGTCGTAAACGAAGCAGTGCAACCTCTTTTTTGCATTGAAAATGGTGTTAAAGAAGTTCTCATACCAATAGTTGACTCTATTATTGATGAATTAGATAGAGAAAACAAATGCCTTTACCTAACATGTCCTGAAGGATTGATTGAAGTATATTTAGATTAAATACTTCATCAAGCTCAGTGGGGCAATTCAGAAATAGCTAAAATCAAATTGTAATGGGGAGAAACAAAAAGAAAGATATTACAGGTGTAGTATACTCTACAAACCAGAATTACGACTATTCTTACAAGGATGATTCTGAAGATGAAACCCTTCCACCAAATCAACAAGATTTAAGAATTGTACTCGACCGTAAAAAAGGTGGAAAAGTGGTTACTGCCATTATCGACTTTATTGGAACTACAGAAGACCTGAAAGACTTAGGAAAACAACTCAAAACCTTTTGTGGTGTTGGTGGCACAGTAAAAGAGGGTGAGATCTTAATTCAAGGTGACTTCAGAGACAAGATTTTAACCAAGCTACAGGAAATGAATTATAAAGCCAAGAAGAAAGGTGGATAAAAAAAGGCTTCCAATTGGAAGCCTTTTTTTATATAAAACGTTTAATAGTTAGGCATATAATTTCGTCAAGCAAGTCACTGCATAATCAATCTCTTCTTTGGTATTAAATCTAGAGAACGAAAAACGAATAGTAGGTCTATCCATTTGCGCTTCTATTCCCGCCAAGACATGAGAACCCGTATTCGCACCAGAAGTGCAAGCTGATCCTCCAGAACAGGCCACTCCCATAATATCCATATTAAACAACAACATGGGAGCAATATCCGAAGGTGGTAAAGACACGCTTAATACTGTATATAAGCTCCGTGCTAAATTATCGCAATCAGCGTTATACAACACTCCATCAATAGAAGTATTTAAACGCTCCATCATATAAGACTTCAGACCAGTTACATACTCTTGATGGTGCATTAAATCACTAAAAGCCACATCCATCGCTTTAGAGAGCCCAACAATACCATATACATTCTCAGTCCCTCCACGCATATTTCGCTCTTGAGAGCCTCCATGAATCAAAGGGTTTATCTGGACATTCTTATTTACATATAGGAATCCAATCCCTTTTGGACCATGAAATTTATGAGCTGAACATGCCATAAAATGAACCTTATCTATAACCTGCATATCAAAACGATAATGCGCCATAGTTTGTACAGTATCAGAATGAAGTAGAGCACCATGCTTTTCACATATTTCAGAAACACGCTCAAGAGGTAATAAATTACCAACTTCGTTATTGGCATGCATCAAAGAGACCAAGGTCTTTGGGCTCGTAGAAAGTATTTGATCTAAATGTTGTAAATCTACATGACCATCCTCATCTAGATGTACATAAGTTAAATCCACCAAACCTGCAATTTTTAACTTCTCAACAGTATGTCCTACCGCATGATGTTCTATAGAAGAGGTAATGATATGCTTTACCCCCAAATCCCTAACAGCACACTGAATAGCCATATTATCAGCTTCTGTACCTCCAGAAGTGAAAAAGATCTCACCTGGTGTACAATTCAAATGTTTAGCCACATTTTTTCGAGCTCGCTCAATTAGTGACTTAATCTTTCTTCCAAAAGAATGAGTAGATGAGGGATTCCCAAAACCATCTTTCAAAACGGGAAGCATTGCTTCAAACACCTCAGGATCAATTGGTGTAGTGGCGGCATTATCTAGATAAACTTTCATAATTGACAGTTAAAAGTTAATGATTAAAAGCCAAAAGTTGAATGAATTCTAATCTTCAACTTTTAATTTTAAATTTTCAACTAAAGCTCACTTATTTCTTTCATAAAGCGTTGCGCAAGACTATCCGCCTTTTCAGTAGAAACACTTTCTGTATATACTCGAATAATAGGTTCAGTGTTCGATTTTCTCAAATGAACCCATTCTTCATCAAAATTAATTTTCACTCCATCTGTACAATCTACATCTTCAGTTTTGTACTTATCTGCCATAGTAAGCAATATTGCATCTACATTTATCTCAGGAGTTAACTGAATTTTCTGCTTAGACATAAAGTAATCTTTATAAGTCTTTCTTAAAGCAGAACATGTCATTTTTGACTGAGCCAGATGAGTCAAAAACAATGCCACACCCACTAGTGAATCTCGACCATAATGCAATTCTGGATAGATGATTCCTCCATTCCCTTCACCACCTATAGGAGCATCGACTTCTTTCATCTTTGTCACCACATTTACTTCTCCTACAGCCGAGGCATAATAGGAAAATCCATGATTTTCTGTCACATCACGTAATGCTCTAGTAGAAGATAAGTTGGAAACCGTATTTCCTTTCTTTGTTTTTAATACATGATCAGCTACAGCAACCAAAGTATATTCCTCTCCAAACAAAGAACCATCTTCTGATACAATCGCTAAGCGATCAACATCAGGATCGACCACAAAGCCTAAATCTGCATCTGTTTCAATTACCTTAGAACATAAATCGTGTAAATGCTCTGGTAAAGGTTCGGGATTATGTGGAAAATGCCCATTTGGCTCACAATACAACTCTACAACCTCTACTCCCATTTGTCGAAGTAAGGCGGGTAAGTAAATACCTCCAGTAGAATTTACAGCATCGACAACAACTTTAAAATTTGCTGCACTAACAAGCTCTACATCGACAGTAGACAAGGCCAGTACCGCATCAATATGTTTTTCTAAATAATCTTTCTTTTCCGAGGTTCCTAAATCATCTACTTGCGCAAAATCAAAAGCTTCCTTTTCTGCGATATCCAATATTATTGCTCCATCTTCAGCTGATACAAACTCACCTTTTTCATTTAGCAATTTTAATGCATTCCATTGTTTTGGATTATGACTTGCTGTCAGTATAACTCCACCACTAGCATCCTCCATAGGAACAGCAACTTCTACTGTTGGTGTAGTACTTAGACCTATATCCACCACATCAATCCCTAAGGCTTGCAAACTAGCCTGAACTAAATCTTGAACCATAGCACCAGAAATCCGAGCATCTCTACCAACAACAACTTTTAAAGCCCCTGTAGCTCTAGACTTCAACCACATACCATATGCAGAAGCGAACTTCACTACATCTAATGGTGTTAAATTATCTCTAGTAGAGCCGCCAATTGTACCACGTATTCCCGAAATAGATTTTATCAATGTCATAGCTCGATTTTGAGCAAATATAAGGATTGATATCTACAGAAGTTCACAAATAAAAATAAACAATTAACATATAGAATGTGAATATTAATAAAGCCTAAATTTATTACGGGATACATAACATTAAGGCCCACAAACATAAGGTGAATTGTGAATTCATTTGTGAATAAGTTAGATTATCTATCGTGAAATCTAAGCCTAAAAAAAGTACATTTATTCAAGATGAATTGTATTTTTGCACAATTCTTAATTCTTTGACAATGAACCGAAGACCTGGTAAACATAAAAGTAACATTAACGAACTCGTAGCTCGCTATGAAAGAATGATGAATGGAGACGCTCAATCATTTTTTGATACGCATGAATTTGAAGATATTGCAGACCACTACATTGACAGAGGTTTACTGGGAGAAGCTATGAGTAGTATGGAAATTGCCTTTGAGCAATACCCATTTTCTGCAAGTTTCTTAATTAAAAAAGCTCAAATCCTCACTATTTTAGAACGTCTAGAAGAAGCTGCACTTTCATTAGAGATTGCTGAGAGTTTAGAGCCTAGTAATTCTGACTTGCACATTGCTAAAGGATCTATTCTATCTAAAAAAAGAGCCCATCAAGAAGCATTAGACCATTTCAAAAAAGCTCAATCCTACTCTGAAGACCCAATAGAGGTTTACCCATTTATTGCTTTTGAGT
>Ga0187827_10005501_pt1 | contig 14993 bp, 13 predicted proteins | sample ETNtaG_39_FD_167969 | JGI IMG/M metagenome (GOLD analysis project Ga0187827, IMG submission 167969) | Marine microbial and viral communities from oxygen minimum zone, Eastern Pacific Ocean - ETNP2014_SV_150_PacBio MetaG (Illumina Assembly) | ecosystem: Environmental > Aquatic > Marine > Hypoxic...
TTTATTCCGGAAAGCCCGCGCAGTAGACTCTTTCAAATACAAAGGCGCCAAGGAAAGAACGTCGTCATCTTCTCCACACGCGAGACGGACTTTCGCCAGCCAGGCCACCGCCGCCCCTCCCGGTGTCTCCTCCTTCGCTTTAATACTAACCGAAGAACCGACCACTTGGCCAATTAACCAGCGGTAGTCTTTGGCTCCGAGGCCGGTTAAAGTGACCGGCTCTTTCACTCGCCCGGCCAGTCCCGGGACATCACCGACGTAGTATTCGCTGGTCCGGTGGACCGCACCGTTCCCCATCCGGTAAAACGCAGCGTAGATCGTACCTCCAGCACCAGCGTCAATTATGGGGCAGATTAACCCCGCCGCTTTACCGGCCATATAAGCCAAGACTTCCAGTGTCGGCACTCCAGCCACCGGCCGGCCAGCGCTATAGGCAAGTATTTTGGCCACCGTTACTCCTACTCTGATTCCTGTCCATGACCCCGGCCCCAGTCCAACTCCGAACCCTTCCATATCTTCCAGGGTAAGTCTGGCCTCTTTCAAGGTAGAATCAATATGGGCCACTATTTTCTCCAGCGAGTCGTTCTTGGTCGTAAATTTAAAGTCAGCCAGCACTCGATCGCCATCAACCACGCCGACGGCATTAGTGTATCCCGAGGTATCTATCCCCAAGATTTTCATCTATCGTTCATCTCCTTAAGCAAGCCAACGAATTTTTCCTCGAAACTGGTAAATTCAAGACGGCGCCGCCGGGCAGAAAGTACTTGAAACTTAACCTGCAAATAGTTATCGGGGAAAAGGGACAGCAGTTTTTCCGCCCACTCCACCACGATTACTCCGGACGCGACTCGGGCCAGGTAGTCCAATATCCCGATTTCGAATCCTTCCTCCACGGTATTGATGCGGTATAAATCCACGTGAGAAACCGGCAGCCTTCCATTATATTCGTTAACAAAGGCAAAGGTGGGGCTGTTGACCCGCCTTTGCGGCACCTCAAGCCCGACACAAATCCCCCGGGTAAACAGCGTTTTGCCGCATCCCAACTCCCCGATTAAAGCCAGGACACTCCCCATTGGCAGCCTTTCCCCCAACCATCGACCGAGATTAAAAGTGGCCGAAGGACTGTGGCTCATAAAAATATATTTCTCCACTCTTGACGGTAGTATATCACAGACACGATTACTGGTCACTTCATCACCAGCCGCTTCGAGGTCCGTCTCATCACGGTAAAAATCCCGACCAGAATAAGAAAACCACCGGTTATTTCGCTGGCATGAGGTACTTCATCAAGGATAAGATATCCCAGCACTGTCGCCCCGACAGATTCGCCCAGGATGGCCACGGAAACGAGGGTCACCGGAATCAAGCGCACGGTGAGGTTCAGACACGAATGTCCGATGAGCTGCGGCACCAGCGCCAAGAGGACCATCATCACATAGGTAACGTTAGAATAGCCGATAAGGCTGTGCCCGGTGATCATCGCTGTAGCCAGCAGCATCACGGCGGCACCGCTATAGATGAGAGCGAGGTAAGGCAGAATATCAATACGAGACCTGATCTGACCACCGATAATGAGGTAAGCGCCCATGGCCAAACCAGCAATTAAAGCCAGAAGGTCACCCCAGAAAGCTTTCTCCGTAAAGGTGAAGTCACCATAGTTGATAATAATAACGCCCAGCATGGTGACTACGATACCGCCTACAGCCACCTTGTCCAACCGCTCCCCCCACAGAAAATACGAGGTAGCAGCGACAAATACCGGATGGGAAGTCACCAGTACCATCGAGCTAGTGATAGAGGTATAGCTGAGCGAAGTTATCCAGAGCGCGAAATGCACTGCCACGAAAACGCTGGAGAGCAAAATTAAGAGCATATCACGCCGTGACAGGTCTTTCAGGACATGCCCTGATTTCATGGCAGCGATGGGGACTAATATGGCCGAGGCTATGGCCAGGCGATAGGCAGCAATGACCAAAGGCGGTGCATCTGCCAGGCGGATGAAAATCGCAGCGAAAGAAACAGACAGCACCCCGACCAGCAGGGTCACATACGGTTTCAATGTGAATATCGCCTTCCCGCTATTTATTTTCTGTTCACAACTCTAATCAGTGCTAGGATATAATAAATGACTCGTCCTTGCCAAGACCGATCGGGATTGGATTCCTTGTCCGCAGCAGTGGTGATAAAAACGGATGCGTCTCCGTACCCCAAGGCCCAGGCCTGGGTATAGAGTATGACTGGGACTACATTACCAAACACAGCGCCGACGTAACGTTACACGAATAGACTGGAAAGGTTAGCCCGGTTCTTTCATCTCTCCCCAGCGGGCCACGTACTTCTCTCTGGCCTGGGAGTTAACTAGGGCGCGGGGCCATTCTCCTCGCATCACCCGGGCTACCTCCTCCACCGGCCGATACCAGCGCTCGGCCTCGGAGGTCGGGGAAAAGAAGGCAGAGTGGGCGGTAATGATGACGTTATCCAACGCCAGCAGCGGGTTTTTGGGATCGGGAGGCTCAGGATCGGTAACGTCCAAACACGCCATGGCAATTTCTCTATTTTTAAGCGCCTGGTATAAAGCGGCTTCGTCAATGAACCCGCCCCGGGCGGTATTGATGAGACAAGCGGTAGGCTTCATCTCCCGAAAAGCCTCGGTACTCAGGATGCATCTAGTTTCCGGATTCAGTGCCGCATGCACCGAAAGAAAATCGGACTCCCGGAGCAATTGCTTCCAGCTCACTAATTCCACACCTATTTGCCGGGCTATCCTCAGGGACACATAAGGATCATAAGTAATGACCCGCAGCTGGAATCCTTTCGCTTTAGGCACCAGCGCTCGGGAGACCTTACCTAAGCCGAGCAAACCTAAAGTTTGTCCTTGGAGCCGTGACATTTTCGGCCAGATACCGGTCTGAATATCAACGCCACTAGCCGATAGCCCCCATTGTCCCCTCCTGACTGCTTCGTTCAGTGATACTACTTTCCGCACACTGGCTAAAAGTAACGCCATGGCATGGTCGGATACCTCCTCAGTGCAGTAGTCGGGCACATTGGTCACCAAGATACCTCGTTCAGTCGCCGCTTCAATATCAATGCTGTCATAGCCGATCTGGGTATTGCTGACCAGCCGGCAGCACTCCAGACCTGTGATGACTTTCCGTAGTACCGGACGAATACTACCCACGGTAATTATCGCCTCAGCTTCCCGGGCGAAGGTGATAAATTCGTCCTCACTAACGCAAGGCCGAGCAGTGAACATGGCACCCATCTCGTTAAACTTTCGAGGGTACTTTTCTGACTCGCCACTCATCGCTAAGGGCAGCACCACCTTAAAATCGGCAGCGTCACGACTCATAAAACTAACTCTCCTTGATAGTATTCCAGTAACTTGCGCAAAATCCACCTAAATTATAACATATGCGATATATGGTTGATGTCAAGACTTTTCATCAAGCAATGCGGGAATTAGACACCTCGGCGGTTGACGGACTGGTACAGGCAGCGCTACAACAGGACACTCCAGCCGAGACCATACTGAACGAAGGGCTCATCGCCGCGATGAGCATTGTGGGAAGGCATTTCAGGGCCAAGGAGATATGGGTACCTGATGTCCTCTTGGCCGCCCAGAATATGCACAGCGGTATCTCCATCCTGAAACCGATCCTGCGGAGAAGCCAGTCAATCAACAAAGGCACACTGGTGATAGGCACTATCGAAGGAGATATCCACGACATCGGTAAAAACATCGTCTCGGTACTGATGGAAGGCTCTGGCTTCGAGATCATCGACCTCGGCGTCAACGTACCTGCCAAGATCTTTCTGGAAGCAGTCGAGAAACACCACCCAGATATCCTCGGCCTTTCCGCCATGCTCACTACCACCATGCAGGAGATGAAAAACGTGATTGGGACGGTCAGGAAAAGCACTGGTGATAAGGTACCCAAGCTGATTGTGGGCGGCGCGCCGGTAACCCGGGAATTCGCCAACGAAATCGGTGCTGACGACTACGGAGAAGACGCCATCTCCGGAGTAGAAATAGCTCTGAAACTACTGGGGAAATAAGAACAAAAAGAGAGAATCTTCTATGAACAAGATGAAACCAGATTTATCGCCCAAGCGCCGCTTTCTCTCGGGATTACTGGGGGGCAGGAAAGACAAACGTATTTCGGTGGCCAGTCCTACTTCCGTCATCAGTGTGGAATTAATGGATAAAGTAGGTGTCTACTTCCCGGAAGCCCACCTAGACGCCCGACAGATGGCGGAATTAGCTGCCGGGGGCTATGAAATCCTGGGTTTTGACACGATAGCGCCCGAATTCAGTGTCCAGCAGGAAGCCGCCGCCCTAGGCTGTGAGATAGACTGGGGAAGCCTTAATATGATGCCTGATGCCAAGACTCACCCCGTCAAAGAGTTGAAAGACATTATCATTCCAGAGAATATCCTGGAGAAGCCGTCACTGCGGGTGGTGCTGGACGCCATAGCGCTGCTCCGTAAAGAATACGGCAACCAGGTAGCTATTCTGGGCAAGGTCATGGGGCCATGGACTATCTGCTACCATACAGTAGGCGTCCAAGACTTTTTACTGATGATCTGCACCGACCCGGACAAGGTAAAACACTTTCTTGATGCCTATAAAGAAGTAACCGCCATCAATGCCAGTGCCCAGCTCCAAGCCGGGGCCGATGCCATCGTCCTAGCTGACCACGCTACGGGTGACTTGATAAGCCCCCAGACCTACGCAGAGTTTCTGGCACCAGTCCACCGTCATATACTGGGCCGCATAGGTGGTCCCACCATCTTGCATGTCTGCGGGAATTGTGCTGACCGTCTTGATATCTTTGCCGAAGTGGGCTTTGATGCTTACCACTTTGAATGGCAGGTAGACGCCAAGGAAGCCGTGCGCATCGTCAACGAGAGAATGTCCCTGGTGGGCAATATCGCCAACGCTACATGTCTTCTCCGTGGTACTCCCGAGGACGTTCATCAACAGGCCCGCTACGCCATTGAGGCGGGAGTAAATGTACTGGCCCCAGAGTGTGCTATCCCTCTGCAAACGCCCATAGAAAATTTGAAAGCAATTGTCGCCGCCGCTGAAGAAAGCTGCTAAAAATTCCGCGCGCCTCTCTTCTCAAAAAATAAAGCAGATCGAGAAAATCGCCAAGTTGCCTCGTATTATCAACATAACCTGAAAGGCTTTACATGACACCACCATAGTGGTAATCTTTGGTTATAAATGGCTAATCGCAGGTCAAAGCAGCTTCAAGAGAAAAGTCTCCGGGTAACCACCACCGGCGATATTGAAGTCTCCACCTATCTGGAAATCGCCAAAGAGATAGGCGGGGAACAGCCGGCGGCACTCGAAGAGGCAGTCTCCGGAGCTGATCGCGAATCCATAGTCGTTATTGACTTCGGTTCACAGTACAGTCTACTGATTGCCCGCCGTGTGCGTGAGTGCCAGGTATACTGCGAGCTGGTGCCGCACGATACCCCCTGGGAAAAGATTATGTCTCTCAATCCTCGGGGATTTATTCTCTCCGGAGGTCCGGCCAGTGTTAATGATCTCAATGCGCCCCTCTCCCCGGCTTACGTCTATACCAGTCACTTGCCGGTACTAGGTATCTGCTACGGGATGCAGGTTCTCGCCAAACAGCTGGGAGGACAAGTCGCACCGGGAACAAAACGGGAATACGGCCATACTGTCCTACACCTGAGCGATTTAGACTCGCCTTTATTTGCCAGTTTACCACCTTCTACCCCAGTATGGATGAGCCATGGTGATAAAATTGAAGAGATGCCCCTAGGATTTACCGCCTTGGCCCACACGGAAAATTCGCCGGTAGCCGTTATGGGAAACGGAGACGGGATATTCGGCCTTCAGTTTCACCCCGAAGTAGTCCACACCCCTGAAGGTAAAACCATTTTAAAGAACTTTGTTTCCCGCGTCTGCGACTGCAAGGGTAACTGGACAATGGGCAGCTTCATCAATGAAAGCTTGTCCCGGATTAAAGAGCAGGTAGGTACCGGCGAGGCTATTTGCGCCCTTTCGGGAGGGGTTGATTCCGCGGTTGTCGCTACCATCATCCATCGAGCGATTGGCGACCAGCTGACCTGTATCTTCGTCAATAACGGACTGCTGCGCCGAGAGGAAGCGGAAAGAACCCTCAACGTCTTCCGGAATAACCTGGGCATGCACATTATCTTTGTCGACGCCAGTGAAAGATTTCTCCGCAAGCTAAAAGAAATAACCGACCCTGAGGTGAAGCGTAAGGCCATCGGCGAGGAGTTTATCCGGGTATTTGAAGAAGAAGCCAGAAAAGTAGGCAAGGTCGATTTCCTAGCCCAGGGTACTCTTTACCCCGATGTTATCGAGAGCGTCTCATCGGTCAGCACCGCCTCGGCCAAAATAAAGACCCATCACAACGTCGGCGGTCTGCCCGCCCAAATGACGCTTAACCTCCTTGAGCCCCTACGCTACCTATTCAAAGACGAAGTACGCCAGGTGGGACTTAAGCTTGGCCTCCCTGAAGAGCTGGTACTGCGACAGCCTTTCCCTGGCCCAGGCCTGGCCATCCGCATCATCGGCGAGGTGACCGGAGAAAAGCTGGAAATACTACGCAATGCCGATTACATCGTCATGAACGAGATTAAGATGGCAAAACTCTACCGCCAGTTGTGGCAGAGTTTCGCTATCCTCACTGACGTCAGAAGCGTGGGCGTAATGGGCGACTTCCGGACTTACGGCTACCTAGTGGCCATCCGCGCGGTGACCAGCGATGACGCCATGACAGCGAATTGGGCTCGTCTGCCTTACGATTTACTGGCCCGAATTTCCAACCGCATCGTGAACGAGGTACCGGAAATCAACCGCGTAGTCTATGACATAACCTCCAAGCCCCCGTCAACGATAGAGTGGGAGTAAAAAGGTCAGCTTTGAATTGTTTTTGACGAAATAAAGCGTAGAAAAGATGACCTCACTCAGGAGTGGAGCGGCATTCAAGTAATGGAGAATAAGTAGCTACTATTACCGAGGGGGTGAGGTAGATAAAAATACTAGTGGTCGGGAGTGGGGCCAGAGAGCACACCTTAGTCTGGAAGCTAGCCCAAAGCCCAAAGGTTAAAGAGATTTACACCGCCCCGGGCAACGCCGGCACAGCCCGGCTTGCCCATAACCTAGAGGTAAACCCCACCGATATAGAATCGTTGGCCAAATTCGCCCAAGAGAATAAAATTGACCTCACCATCGTCGGGCCGGAAGCACCGCTAGCGGCCGGTATCGCCGACCGTTTCCTAAATATAGGGATGCCCGTATTCGGCGCCACTAAAGCCGCCGCCGAAATAGAGTCCAGCAAAGTCTTCGCCAAGGAGCTAATGCAGCAGTATGACATCCCGTGCGCCCAGAGTGCCAGTTTCGCCGACTACCACCAGGCAAAGGAATATGTACAGCGGCAAAAGCTCCCGGTGGTCGTTAAGGCGGATGGGCTGGCGGCGGGTAAAGGAGTGGTCATCGCCAAATCAGTCCCGCAGGCGCTGGAGGCTCTGGCCAGCTTTATGAAAAGAAAGACGTTGGGCGCAGCTGGTGATAAAGTAATCATTGAAGAATGTCTCGTGGGAAAAGAGATGAGCTCTTTTGCCTTTACCGACGCCCGTACTGTCGTCCTGATGGTGCCCGCCTGTGATTACAAACGGATATACGATAACGACCGCGGGCCCAATACCGGCGGTATGGGTAGTTTCAGCCCGCCGCAATTTTTCGATACGGCGCTGGACAAAGCGATACAGGAGAACATCATGACACCGACGGTAAACGCACTGCGCCGGGAAGGGAGGCCTTATAAGGGCGCCCTCTACGGCGGCCTGATGATTACCAACTCCGGGCCAAACGTGCTAGAATTTAATGCCCGGTTCGGTGATCCGGAGACGCAGGTGATCCTACCCCGACTGAAAACCGACCTAGTAGATATTCTGCTGGCGGTGGTCAATGATAACCTTAACCAAATAAAGATAGAATGGAACGAGGCGGCCTGTGTCGGCGTGGTCATGGCGTCCGCTGGATATCCCGGCAACCACCAGATCGGCTTCCCTATTACCGGGTTGGATGAGCCGGACAAGGAGATCCTGATATTCCACGCCGGGACGAAAACAGGGTCGGCCCAAGGCCAGATACTAACTAGCGGAGGTAGAGTCCTGACCGTAGTGGCTACCGGTAAAGATATTAAAGAAGCCAGAGATAAGGTCTATAAAAATATCTCACGGATTCATTTTGAAAGGTGTTACTACCGCCGGGACATCGCCAGAATTAACTCAGGAAAGAGGTGAATAAAATGCCAACAGTGACCGTCGTCATGGGTTCTAAATCGGACAATGATGCGCTCCAGCCAACGTTAGAAATATTAACCCAGCTCGGCATCGATTATGAAGTAAACGTAATTTCGGCCCACCGCACCCCGGAAAAAGCCCGGCAGTACGGCATGACCGCCCGAGAGCGGGGCATTGAGGTGATAATCGCCGCGGCGGGAGGAGCCGCCCACCTACCCGGGGTCCTAGCCAGCTGGACTACCTTACCCGTCATTGGGGTGCCACTACCAGTGGGTGAACTAAAAGGGGTCGACGCCCTCTACTCCATAGTCCAGATGCCCGCCGGGATACCGGTGGCCAGTGTCGCTATCGGTAGTGCCGGGGCGAAGAACGCAGCTTACCTAGCGGCCGAAATTTTGGGACTAAAGTATGATAGTATCAGGCAGGCCTACGAAAAGTACCGGAAGGACTTGCAGCAGGGAGATAAGAAATGATTGAGCGGTATTCCCGTCCCGAGATGAAAAGGACTTGGTCGGAGGAAAACAAGTTCAGCAAGTGGCTGGAAGTAGAGATTGCCGTCTGTGATGCCTGGGCCGAGCTCGGTATTATTCCCCGAGAAGCTATGCCCAAGATAAAAATGGCCCAGTGTAATATCAAGCGTATGGAAGAACTCCTCAGGGAAACGCACCATGATATGACCGCTTTCCTCGGTTCGGTAGCGGATAGCTTGGGCGAAGAATCACGCTTTATTCACCTCGGCCTTACCTCATCCGACGTGATGGATACCGCGCTCAGTCTGCAGATGGTCGAGGCGGCCGATATCCTAATTCAGGACATTAAAGAACTAATCGCGATACTGGCGCAACAGGCTATGGAGCACAAATACACGCCGATGATAGGCCGCACCCACGGGATTCACGCCGAGCCGATTACCTTCGGCCTAAAACTAGCAGTATGGATGGAGGAAATGAGACGCAACCTACAAAGGCTCACCGAGGCCAAGAGGGCCATCACGGTAGGCAAGATTTCGGGCGCCGTAGGCACCTATGCCACGGTGCCGCCGGAAATAGAACAGAAGGCTTGCCGCAAGCTGGGCCTGGCCCCGGCACCGATATCAAACCAGGTCCTACAACGTGACCGCCATGCCCAGTTCACCACTACCCTAGCGATAATCGCCAGCTCGCTGGAGAAATTTACCACCGAAGTCAGAGGCCTGCAAAAAACCGAGGTGGGCGAAGTAGGGGAACCCTTCGAGGCTGGACAGACCGGTTCCTCGGCCATGCCTCACAAGCGCAATCCAGAACTATGCGAACGGGTATGCGGCCTAGCCCGGCTGGTCAGGGGACACGCCTTAACCTCAATGGAGAATATCGCCCTGTGGCACGAACGTGATATCAGCCACTCCTCCACCGAACGCATCACCCTACCTGACTCATGCCTAGTACTGGACTACTGCCTATCGATTTTCACCTCAGTCATCAAAGGGCTGGAAATTTACCAGCCGAAAATGAAAAGGAATATGGAATTAACCAAAGGGCTGGTCTTCTCTCAGCGGGTAATGCTGGCCCTCATCGATAAGGGACTAAAACGGCAAAAAGCCTATGAGCTGGTACAGCGAAACGCGATGAAAGCTTGGAAGGGAAATAAAAGTTTCCTCAACCTACTGAAAGCTGACCCAGAGGTTACCACGGTGCTGCCTAGTGAAAAACTTGAACCTCTTTTTGATTACCAGTACTATTTACGATATGTAGACGAGATTTTTAAACGGTTGGGCCTAACCAGAGCGCAGTGGAAGAACCGCCTAGCTAAATCGAAAAGGAGATAACGCCAAGAATAAGGCAACTTAAAAGTACCAACCGGGAAGATATTATGCCAAACGAACAAAACGAACAACCACCGGCCAAAATACGGGAAATCGCCCTGGCTCTAGATAACGCCATAGAAAATAAAAATATCACGGCGATACTATCCAGTTTCACCAATAACTGTGAAATCGAATTGCTCCGGCAGCAACTGGTGGGTAAGGAAGGTGTCCAGAAATGGATTGACTGGATGTACCGTAACTTCCGACAAATCAAGTTCCAGCCGGTAATCCTCATGGGCCAAGGTAATATCCTATTCGAAGAATTCATCGTCAGGGCCAGGCTTCACAACGGCCTCGAAATCAAGTCGAAACAGTCCGAAATCATAGTATTCGAAGGTGACAAGATTAAAAGCCTGAGGTTATACTTCGACCGTCTTGACTTCATCGAGCTGGTGGCCAGAGGACCACTCGATAAAACAGTGATTAACCAGATAATAAAGAAATCACTAAAAGGCCTGGCGTAATCGGTACCTCAGAATATAAACGTAAGGAGATAAGGAGTCTATGAATTCAAGTTTACCGGTTTTACTGAAGGCTGACCTACCACTACCCTTATTCATTCGAGGTAAAGTGCGCGACACCTACGACCTGGGTAATTACCTGTTGATTATCGCCACCGACCGCATCTCCGCCTTTGATTCGGTGCTGCCCTGCGGCATTCCCAAGAAGGGTCAGGTACTGAACCAACTTTCCGTTTTCTGGTTCCGGCATACAGCGGACCTAGTACCCAACCACATGGTAGAAGCCGTTGATGACGTCCACTGCCTAGACACCTATATTCCAGAAGAAAACCGCTTCCCTTACCCTTCCTATCTCGTCGGGCGCTCTATGGTAGTACAAAAGGTAGAGCGTATCCCGGTGGAGTGCGTGGTGCGCGGTTATCTTTCCGGATCAGCCTGGGAAGAGTACCAACAAAGCGGCACCATCTCCGGGCAATCTTTACCCCACCATAGACTACAGGAAAGCCAAGAACTACCCGAGCCCTTATTCACCCCGACCACCAAGGCGGAAACAGGACATGACCTACCCATTACCATGGATGAAATAGGCAAGTCGCTGGGTAATTCTCAAGCGGAAGAAATAAAAAAGAAGAGCCTGACAGTCTACAGCCATACCCGAAAATACGCCCGAGAAAAAGGGGTCATTATTGCCGATACCAAATTTGAGTTCGGGCGGAATGGTGACCGTCTTATCCTGATTGATGAGCTGTTGACGCCTGATTCGTCACGCCTTTGGGACGCCGCTCAGTATAAAGTTGGCCAATCCCAGCCCAGCTACGACAAGCAACCTGTCCGCGACTGGCTGGTGGCCGCCGGTTGGAACAAAGAGCCGCCGGCTCCCATATTACCCTTAGAAGTCATTGAAGCCACAACCCAGAGGTATGAGCAGGCTTACGAGAGATTGACGGGGAGGAAGCTTTGATAGAAAATTTATCTAAACACAGGAACGATTAAAGAGATAACCTTCTTTCAAGAAGCCTTCCTCTTGTTCTCCTCAGTGTGTATGGTGACCTCTCACTCCCTTAATATTTATTATCACACAATAAATACACAAATTACACCTATAGAGCAGGTATTCAAAGGTAAACCTCACCTCCAACGACTACCTAAGAAAAGGAGAGTGATTAGGCTAAAGTAAGCATACATATTTGACTAGGGGTGCGCGAAACTATTCCCAAAGCTGATTCATAACTAATCTTAATACTATCTAATGCTAATAAAATTATTTCACCTCAAGCTAACCTAATTCCGGGACCAAAACAAACCAACAAGATGACGTTCTGTTTGGTTCATTATGATTTCTACCTTCCCACGATAGCTATTTCGAGCCTGTTACAAAACTCCGATTCCAAAAAACAAGGTGATTCCCTATGGTTGGTGAATTTTGGGGCATGACTGCTTTTCTTATTACTGCCATTGTCTTTACGGCAGCTTGACCGGCTTCCCAAAAAGCAGTAGTATTGATAACCACTGTGATTGAGAAACAAGCATGAAACAACAAGAGCCGAAAGCTGAAAGCCGCGGATACAAGTGGGGCGTAACCGCTCTGGTTATCCTCGCTGTAATCACCGCAGCGGTGGTTGTATGGGCTGTGTTTGCTGAGTCGTTTGTGATTCTCTTTTGGTTGATACCAACCATTATTATCGGGATAGTTCTATGGTGGATAAGGGATCGAGAGCAGTTAGACAAGTCGGAGAAGTCGCAGGAACCCTATGAGGCAAGACTAATACAATAGGAAGCTGAAGGCTATGATGTCTCGGAATTTAGAGAGAAGTGGTTACCCGCGAAGAAAACTAAAACCGAGAGCCGTAAATACTACTGGCTTGCCATAGCCCTGACGATTGTAGTATTACCGGCTGCATTTTTTATATTGCAGGTATGGCAAGAAGTAATACCGGTTACAGTACCAACACCGTCACCCGCACCAGCGCCAGAGACTACGACAACACCAATAGTACCATCACCACAGGTCACAGAAGTAACTGTCGTTCGTGTTATTGATGGTGATACCATCGAGGTTGATATTGGAGGCAAGCTATATAAAGTACGTTACATAGGTGTGGATACACCTGAAGTCGGGCAACCGGGTGGAACAGAAGCTACTTCCGTTAATACTGAGCTTGTTACGAGTAGGGTTGTTCAACTTGAGAAAGATATCTCTGAAACTGACCGATACGGCAGATTGTTACGATATGTCTGGGTAGACGAGATAATAATGGTCAATGCTGCCCTTGTCGCCTCTGGTTATGCTCAAGTGGCTACTTATCCTCCAGATGTTAAATATCAGCAATATTTTCTAGAACTACAGAGGAAAGCTGAGGTAGCTGGTCTCGGTCTATGGGTAGTTTCACAACCAATACCAGCTACCGAGGGAGTTTTTGTAGGCAGTATTAATTCAGATGTATATCACTACCCAGCATGTGAGTATGCACAGAGAATAAACCCTGAAAACCAGATGTGGCTTAATTCTCCGGCTGATACCATAGCTCAAGGTTACCGACCATGCAAGAGATGCGACCCGCCATAAACATCGTTCCGCACGCCAGTGGGTTTATTCCGCTTATCGTCCGCCTATATTATAGCGCGAGGCTACGAGTTTAGAAGGGGAAATAATTTCTAAGAGAGGCCTCAACCTCTTTTTCCAAATTTACCCTCCTTCCCTTTACCAAGTCGAAAACCCTTCGAAGGGAAGGAGGGTAAAGAAGGTGAGATTTAGAAATCTCCCTTATTCCTTTTTTACGAAAGAGGGAGATCTATCATGTAAAAAGAGATTACTTCATCCTTCAATTCAGGGATTTGTAATGACAGGATAGTGGAGGAATAAAGAGGAAGAGTTACGAAATAAAACTTAAAGAGGTTAAGGTCGATAAAGGATATTAACCTTCCAACAGGTCTTTGGTACTGGGTAGCTCGCTACCGAGACGTGCGTCCAGCCGGGTCGCTTTATCCAGAGCTCTACCCAGGGCTTTGAACAATGCTTCTGCCTTATGGTGGTCATTGGTGCCGTAAGCTACCTTGACGTGCAGGTTCATCTTGGCCTCGCTAGCCAGAGACTCCAAAAAGTGACGGATAAGGTCGGTAGGAAAGCCGAACATATCGTTGTCACCAAAGGACATCTCCAGAACAGTATAAGCCCGTCCGCCAAGGTCCAGCACTACTCCCACCAGGGCATCGTCCATGGGCACGTTAGCATCGGCAGTGCGGGCAATACCTCGCTTCTCTCCCAAGGCTTCGGTAATAGCCTTACCTAGGCAGATACCCACGTCTTCCATCAGGTGGTGCGGGTCGTTACCAGTAGCTGATAACTTGATGTCAAATACACCGTGCCGGGCCAGCTGCGACAGCAGATGGTCGAACATTTTAATCCCGGTGGATATCTCCCACCGGCCGCGACCGTCAAGGTCAAGTTCCAGACTGATATTCGTCTCTTTAGTTTCCCGGGTGATAACTTTCCGCCGGTCAGTCATTTATCTCCCCTTCCAGCTCCTGAAGCCGTTTAATCAGGATATCGGTATGTTCCGATTTGCCCACGCTAATGCGGACGCTATTCTGTAAAAACGGCAGGTCGAAGTAACGCACCAGTATCCCTTTACGCAGTAATTTCTGTTGCAGCTCGCCGGCCTTACCTTTCAGTACCGCACAGTAAATAAAGTTCGCCCGGGACGGGAAAGGTTTCAGCCATCCCAGCTTTTCCAGTCCGGCAAACATTCTTTCTCTCTCGTTAATCATCGCCCTGACCGTACCCATCAAATGCTCTCTGTCTCGGAATGACTCCCGCACCGCCACCATGGCCGCGGCATTAACGCAATACGGCTCCTTAATTTTCATCAAATAATCGGCGATCTTGACCGGGAAAAGTCCGTAACCAACCCTCAGCCCCGCCAGCCCGGCCCATTTACTGAAAGTCCGCAGCACCATCAGGTTCGGATACCGACTTACTAACGAGGCCACTGTTTCCCCGCAAAACTCATAATAAGCTTCATCAACCAGCACCGGCACGCCGGTATCCAGTATCTCCAGGATGTCCCGGCGGGGGGTAACCGTCCCGGTAGGATTATTAGGTGTGGCGAGCAGTATTAACCTAGTCTTCTGATTGATGGCCGCCTTAACCGCCGCCACGTCAACAGCAAAGTTTTCATCCCGAGGTACAGGTACCAGTACACCATAGCTCAGATTCATAAAGTGCGGGAACAGGGCAAAGGTAGGAGGACAGTTTATCACTTCATTCTCCGAGGAAATAAACAGGCGGATAATTAGGTCGATAAGCTGGTCACTACCATTACCGGCCACCACGTGCTCGGCGCCAACACCGGTATACTCACCGATTTGCTTCCTCA
>Ga0187827_10005506_pt1 | contig 14984 bp, 18 predicted proteins | sample ETNtaG_39_FD_167969 | JGI IMG/M metagenome (GOLD analysis project Ga0187827, IMG submission 167969) | Marine microbial and viral communities from oxygen minimum zone, Eastern Pacific Ocean - ETNP2014_SV_150_PacBio MetaG (Illumina Assembly) | ecosystem: Environmental > Aquatic > Marine > Hypoxic...
AGTTATATCATCAATAAAATCTTCACCAATATCAGATTTAATCATATCATCAGAAATATCGATTTACTTTTAAATCTAACTAAGAAATTTCTTTTGCTAATTCGATAAACATTGCTAAACTCCAAGCTTGAGAGAGACATCCTTGGGATTTAAGTTCTGAGGCTGATGAGAGTTCTGCATGAGAACCAATAATACCTAGTTTTAAGATATCTTTACAGGAAGCTTTTGTTAATTTGTCAATGTAATGTCTGAATTTTTTCTTGTTTACTTTATGTAGGGAGAGTGCTGCTAGATTGTTTATCCAGAACCAAGAATCCCCTCTGTGGTATGAATTAGGGACTTCTCCAGAGTGTTCTGTCTGGTAGAGTTGGTGTGATTTAGATATAGTTGAAAGTCCTCCCCAGTCTAACCATAACTGTTTTAGGGCAAATGTGAAACATCTTGTCCATTCAGCATTGCTTAACAGTTGTGGATAGAGATAGTGAGCTATGAAGATGTTGGGACGTATGGTTTGGTCAGTAGATCCATCTGCTAGGAAGTTTTTGTTCCAGAATTGATCTCGGACTTTCTTTTTTAATCTCAGTTCTAGATCTTTGTAGATTTTCTTTTTACTTATTTTGTGCATTAAGTGATACATGTTCAATCTTCCTGCTTGGATTTCAATTCGAGAACCTTCTCTTGTGTCATTCTGGTATACAGTGTCCATCCAGGTTTCTTGAGCAGTATTAGTTGCTAACGTGTTATTTGTGGATGATTTTAACAATCTTGAGATTGCATTCTGTAATTTCTTTTCAACTTCCTTTTTTTCTATGGGTGAGAGTGTGGGGAGAATAGAGTCTGCACGTTTGAATAACCAACCTACTGCATCTGCACATCCAAGATCTGTTGGTGGCAATCTATTTGCAATATTACCATCTTCTTGCATTCTGCCAAGGATGGTGAAGAAAATACTCTTTGCAGTGTTATTTTTTCCTATTAGGTTTGCTGCTTTCAGAGAGATTGATTCATCTCTGCTCCAGTATTGAAAGAACCAAGGCAGGCCTGCATAAATTCCTTTTCTAGCGTCAACATTCGTTAATAATTGATCATATGAGACTACAGCATGTTTGAGTGCTTTGGTTAAAGTTGCTTTTTTTGTTTTAGTGTTTTTTAGTAATGCTGTATGATATGTCTTTTCTAAGTTCTTTAATGATTTCATATTTTTGAAGACAAAATCTGCATCGTATAATGCTCGCTCTTTATCTAAGGAGAAGGCTATGGCCATCTTTTTTGTTTTTATTTTTAGAGCTGAGAAAACGTGTCTATCGGACGGTGTGGAACCTCTTCTTCTATCTAAACCATAATCTTTGTGTATGAATTCTTTAATTTCATTATATTGTAATGAGTCTGGTTTAATTACTACGTATATTTTGTATTCTGTTTTATTTTCTGTTTCGTCTTCCTCTAGGTTGGTTTTCTTTGTGTAGGTGATTATTATTTTACCATCCTCTTCTTGGATATCGTAGAATCTTCCGAAAGATCTGTTATCATATGATTCTTTACAGTCTAAGACTATTTCTGATTCGAATTCTTTGTCTAGATCGTAGGTGATGGCATTAAATCCATGTACCATACAGTATCTTTGCGTTACTTCTGGATACTTTCTTTCAATCATCCAATAGTTTGAGTTAAGGGATTTTGGGGAACGCTTTATCTTTATGTCGTCTATAACTTTGAAGGTTGATTTCTTTTCTCTGAAAAATATTCCTGAGTATCGTGAAAATGACCTAGTGCCTATTAAAGCGTATCCTCCTGTCCTGTTTGTTATGAGATATGACATATTAGTGTTTTAGTGATTTAATCCTCTCTAGTTTATCTGATTGTTCTTGTCTGTCTTTTGCTTTTTCATCTACGACTGATTGCATGAACATTTGTACTTGTTTTGACATGCTTATTCCATGAGATTTGCAGAACTCTGAGAAGTCTTTGTATGTTTCTTGCTCTACATTGAAGGTTTTTAGTACCATTGTTATTTAACTTTTAATAGTTATATTTAATGTTATTTAAGTTATTATATTTAAATGTATTGGTTTTTAGATAGGAATTTTGAGAATTAGGTACTTAGTGAAATACAATAAGGTGTGCAGGCTCACACAGTGAGCCAGTCCTTCTACATTTCCAGACCATTAGCTGGAAATGTAAGGACACTACGTTACTGTTTGAGAAATCTACTTTTTTAACCAACTAGCTGCTGTCTCGGGAGAGACTGCGTTTATGATAATACCAGAAGAGAGTTCAAATCCAGCCCAAGTAGCAACTCTTGGGAGAATTTCAATGTGGAATCTCATGTTTACTCCATTTGGTGAGGAGTAGGTGAGGATGTTGTAACTGTCACAGACCTGTTGCATGTTTTTTAATATACCTTTTAGGATAATAGATAGTTCCATGACTTCTTCGTCTGTTAATTCTGTCATAGACTTTACTTGTCTTTTGGGATAGATCCAGGACTCAAAGTTATATCTTGAAGCGTAGGGAGCCCATGCGAGGAAATTCTTAGTTTCTTTTATGGTTCTTTTAGAGTTTTTTTCTTCTTTGAGGATACTGTCTATCTTTTTTGGAGTGTATGCACTCGCTTTTTGTTTAATATAAGGTGGAGTAAAGGGGGTTGTTATTATTTGAGAATGTGAATGGAGTATGGAAGTACCCCCCGATTTTCCATGGTTTTTGAAAATTGAAACAAAAGAAACATGTGCTTGTTTTTGTAGCGTTTGAACTCTGAGTTGGTAGACTTTGAGCACTTGGTGTATTTCTTTTGGTGTGAGGTTCCAAAGTTGTTTACCTCCAGGAGTTTCTACAATAACTTCATGATGGCCATAGGCTGGAGTGGAGACGAATAATCCTTTTTTTAGGTGGAATTTATTTTCTGTTGAAACTGCAGGGAATTTATTATTAAACCATCGAACTAACCAAGAACCTTTGTTTTCAACTCGTCCAATTTCTGGTGGTGTGAGGTGTTCATTCCCTGGAGCAAAGTAATCAGTAGCGTTTTTATCTTGTTCTGGTTTTTTAAATTGGTGAGGTCTTAGGTTACGTTTTTCTACTATTATAACCCAACGGTCTAAAGCATAGTCTCTTCTTAGTTCTGACATATGTTGTTTTTGAGATTATTGTTATTTAAATGTTCTGCAATGCAATTTAAAGATAAACTTATGTTCAAGACACTAAATTTATTTAAAGAATATCCCTTTCTGTCATGATATGGAAACATCATTCTATGACGGGTTACTCGAAAGGTATAAAAATATCATGAGATTTATAAGTTCAAATCGAGGTGAAGTTGAAGCAGATGTTCAAAAGGAAACCCTCATTAATTTTTTCAAGTATTTGTATGAACATTCAGATTCTTTCCTTTCTTCATTTCATTCTGAAGATAAGATTGCATCATTAATTTTAGATTTTTTGTTTTATTCCCTACTATGTGATTTTAGAGATGAGATAAATGATTTATGCACTGATATGTACAATAATTTCTCGTCTGACTCTGATATTGATTTATTGCTTAGAGGGGTGGATGATCCTTTAGAAAAACAATTTATAATGGAGGGAATTTATTTATTAGTTGTTAGTACAAGCATATACTACGATTTAGAAGCTCCAAAGAGACTAAGAGAACATTTGGATGATTTAACTACACATTTTAATGTTGAAAAAAGAAAACTAATTAGTATTCTTCAAATTGTGGCAAAATATTTGAAGATATATTCTATATGTAGTTCAAGAGAAATAACTGAAAAAGAGTTTCTTGAATTTAGGAAATTTGAAAGAGCCGAAAATCCTTATATTATGGCAGGTTATATTAATGCTAGTATAAAGTATATGGAATCTATAAATAAAATCTCACCCTTGGGATTTCAATTCGAATCTTTGTTCTCTACAGTTGATCAATACAATTATGAGAAATTTAATGAAGGATATTATTACCTTCTTTATGCGAGATATAAACTCATAGACCGAAAATACCAAGATGCGTTAAAATATGTTAGATACTCTCTGTGGTCAACCAATAAATATTGTCCAAGGAATGGTTCTCGTCGGAAGGACATAATTGAACTACGACAGAAGATTATAAGGCAAATAAATGTTGCAAAAGAGCTAAGAAATTTGGAAAAAACAAAATCTAGGTTCAATGAATTGAAATCGGAAATCTATCGGTTAGTTGGGATAATATTACCAGTTATAGTAATTCCAATATCTGTATTAATTGCATTTCTCCAAGTCAGTAAGAATAATCACGATTTAGGGCTTGTTTTAATATTACTTGCAGGCGTTATAGTAAGTGTGCTTTTGACTGCCCTTTTTGTAATCTCGGTTCCTTATATTTTTAGAATTATAGATAACACTTGGGCAATAGAAATGGAAAAGCATTTAAAGGATAAAAGGGGAGGAAGATATACGAGAGGTGAGATATGAAACTAGACCAATTGGCAAAATTGGAATTATTCTATAAGGAACTGGGCATTAACTTGAAAGAACCATTAGATTTTAAAAGTAGGTTTAGAATGCAAAAGGAGTCTTTCATTGTTAATGAAATTGGTAAGCTTCAAATTTTTGATTTAATTAGCATGGAAAATGATTACTCTTGGTATATCCGGGGAGTATATTCTCAAAACATTGCCAATGCGTATTATTCAATTATGCTTAATCGTCATGTTCTAGATACTATCGATATTAAGTCATTAAATGGAGAGTTTGTTCAGACATTGAAAAAAGTAAAGGAATTCTTTAATAAATTTAAACAACAGTTTAAGGTGAAAAAAGGATTTGGCAAATTTGATGATTTACTCGAACTTTATTCTTCAATTATATACTTTCAAAACTATCAAAAATTAGATAACTATAATGAAATTTGGAAAACGATAAAAAAAGAAAAACCTCATTTAAAAATGTATGAAAAGGAAGGATTAATCATGTTTAATAAATGGATTTTCTAATGGTATCAGTATTCTAATCCAAAGCTTTAAATAATTCTTTACCGAAGGTGTTACTATGGGGGTAAAGATACTTTTATCTGTAATTCTAACTGTTTTACTAGCTTCAACAGTTTCAGCAGGTATTGTCATTAGTGATAGTTTACTCGAAGGAGATTCTTCAGTATACAAAGTAGGTAATGAAGGGTATTTGCTCACACTGGTTATTGTAGATATTAAAAAGAAAGCTGCCATGTTTGAACTTAATGGGGAAAGAAGTTCTATACTAAAAGAAAGAAATGAACATAAATTTGAAGATGGAAGCATTATTATTGTAAAAAATGTATTTGGAGACCGAGATGGAAAAGATTTAGTTGACTTTTACTTTGCAGGTACAGGTAAAAATACAGTGCCTATCAAAGAAGATAGCATCATAAGAGAACCTACAGGAACTATTGAGGGTATTGATCAGTGTGATGATGAATGTGGAGATGACAATCCTTGCACAGAAGATGTCTGCCTAGCAGGAAGGTGTGTCTACAACGATATTGATGGTTGTGCTATAGAAGGAAAATGTATTGACAGAGGAGAGATAAAAAACGGCCAGTATTGTGCTAGGAGAGGAATTATACCTTTACGAGCGGATGGCCAAACCTGTGTTGAGCAAGATGAATGTGAAAACAGAAACTGCAATGATGGTATTTGTGGCGAGAAAGAAGTACTCGTAGAACAGAAGGTAGAGAAAAAGGGTGTATTTAGTAGATTCTTTAGTTGGCTAGGAAACATATTCTCATGAAGATCTTAAAACGTGGAAAGAAGTTTAAGGTAGAATCGGGTACTAAAGGAACGTTTTATGATGTCAGTTTAGAGAAGAAAACATGTACCTGTCTCCACTATCAGTTTCGAATGGCTAAAGAAAAGGGAGAGTGTAAACACATCACAGGAGTAAGAGAATGGGTGAGTGAGCGTGTTGAAAAAAAAGGAAAAGGAATTCTTGATTATGTTCGGGAACATCAACCAGTGGATGTTATAGAGTTGATGGACAAGTATGGTCAGAGTATAGTAAATGATCTTATTGCTACTGGAGAATTGATTGAAGAAAGTGGTAAGATTGAGATATTAAGTTAAGGATAATTGTTTAAATATATGGATTTTGTATATGATCTCCCCATGGCAATTGCTTTTTTAATTTACCTACAATTTTTCCCAGAGTAGGTTTATCTTGAGAAATGTAGATTCTTCTCGCTCCACCTTGCTTCCCATTGCAAAATACTCCGACATACGGTTTAGAATTAAGGATTTACCGTCTTCTCAATTTTAACTAAGGATTTACTGCCTTGTAGAATTTCAAACTTAATGGTGTGATCTTCATTTGAATACATCTTCATAGGAATAGATAATCTGAATGAATTTGTGTATGTTCCTCCTGAAATAATCGGTGGGAGTGTAATGGGATTGGAGTTCAATGGTTTGAATGCTCCTGCAAATTCTTTTTCGTCTTTGGTATACGGTCTGTAAAAATTCAATACAATATTATTTTGAGTTTCATCTTTTCCATTGGATACCGAAATATCAAAATCGTCAATAATCCAAAGATCTCCTTCTTTATCTACATCTAATGAGGATACGGTCATGGTTATTTTACCATTTAAATTTCCAGATGAGGTAGTGGGTTCAATTTCTGGTTCAGGTTCTTTCTCTACTATTTCTTCTTCAACCGTAGCTTCAGTCTCTTTTACTTCTGCAACTTCATTCGTCGCAGTCGCTTCTTCAAGTGCTAATCCTGGAGTGCAGTCTGAATTATATCCATAATGGTAGAGAGCACCCAGCAATACAAATATGATAAGAAGTAAGATTACTCGTTCGATTCTTCTTGGTGTAATCTTAATTTCTATGGCCATATTCTACGTTTATGAAAAAGTTATATTTAAAGTTTGTTGTTGTGTGGTGTATGGGTGGGTTTTTTAAATGACATAGATTCTCTATTTTATATGACAGAGGATGAAGAATCGTTTGAAGAGGATACTCCAGATATGATGGTTATTCCGGGTATTGTTGACATTCGTAGACGTAGAGGATTTCCTGAAGAAGATAATGTTTGGAAGTTTGTCCAGCTTTATATGTATGATACACCGGTGTTGGTGTATGGGCATGGATCAATTAATCATGCAGAAATTTTAAGATATACTCTTCGTAGTGAAGATATTGAATTTGAGGAAATTAATGTTGGAGACTTATATCCCGATTGGATACCAGCCTTGCAACAAGAAGGATCCTACCGAGCGGTAGGGATGGGGAATATGAGGACTGGAGATGCAAGCTATGGGAAAAGACTCTTACTTTTTGATAAAAGTCATCATTACAAAATAGGACCTAACACTGAACATGCTAGGAAGTTAGAGGATGTAAGTGAAATTAAGATTGAAATTGATCTCAATGCAAATAACTTGATACGTCGTCCCGCTCGGTTTAAATATGAAAAAGATCTACAAAAAAAAGAACGATAGTGGATGGAATTTACATCAATGATCTGAAGAGAGTCTAGAAAGTTTTCCTTACTCACTGTGTTCTTAAGCAAAACCTTTATATTCAATTAAGTTATCAGATATGTCTATGGGCTTTATTAAATTCAAATATGAGAAAGATGATGAGGACGAACCGAAGCCAAAGGTAAAAAAAGCAAAGAAAGGTTGGTTCCCTGTCAAATTTAAATATTCAGAAGATCCTGAAGATGATGCCCCTATTTCTCAACCTGAAGAGGCTGTAGCTGAAGCAGTAGAGGAAGAAGTTCCTATCCATGATCCTATTGATCCTACAAAAGCAAAGAAAAAAGGTTTTGTATTGGATTGGGAGCAAGCTTTAGGATTTCGAGCCGATCCATTTTCTGGAGATACACCAAGCCCTGTTGAAGATCATATTGCTGGAATGAAAAAAGAGAGAAACAAACTTAATCTTTTTGTTATTAATAATAGTCGATTTGGAACCATCCAAGGGGAAGAAGGAATTGGTAAAACTATTCTTATGCATTGGTTAAAAGAAGCTCTTGATGAACACGATGAGAAATTGTTTTGTGTCTATGTCGATGGTGGAAATAAAGATACTCGAGTCTTGAAAGAGATTGTTGTTCCTTTGATGAGTCGGTATGAAAAAACCGTGAAGAAAGGTCAACTTAAGATGAGCCTTGATCAATTTGTCTTTTTTATCCAAGAAAAAATTGGAGATAGGAAATTAGTAGTCTTAGTTGATGGAGTAAAAGCATTATTGCCAAAAGATTTAGTGTTATTTTCTAAATTGTATAAACTTATTAGTTTACAGGTGGTTTTGGCTGATACTAAAGAGGCTATTCGAAATAGTATTCTTGGACGTGTTGAGCGAATTGAAGATGTAGATAAAAGTCAATTTCATGATGATCTTCATATTGGTGTTGATGGGTTAAGTGTAGGGGAAGTTGAAGATATGTTAACCTCTCGGATTGAATCTGCAGGAGGACATGGCATTGCTCCGTTTAGTCCTAATACTGTGCGTGCTTTGCATAGGAAATCAAATGGTAATCCTAAAACATTATTGAGAATGTGTAAAACAAAGGCTATAGAGTTAAGTGTTAAGGAGGATGATTCTGAAGAGGAAGATATTCCTCAGCCTACATCGAAGAGAACGGCTAGTAAGATGGATTCATCTGGCGCTAAGGCAAGTTCTGGACATGAAACTGAAGATACTAAAGGAGATATTGACCTTACTGCGGGTGCTAGTAGAGGGGATGATTATAAGATTGAAGTGGTGAATAGTAATTCTGATTTCCAGATGGTTACTGAAGTGGATAAGAAAGGGAAGAAGAGTGTTAGAGTAAAGAGTAAGTAATAAGTTTTTTATAGTAGGTTTCAATTCTTATTTTTATGAGTAACAATTCTCAATTGGAAGGTGTTGTAGTTAATGCATGTTTTGAGTTTGGACATCCTCCAGCTGATGAAGATGATGATGCTTGGGTTATGCTTTCTTATACATGGGAAGGAGTAAGTTATCAGATTGATCTTAGTATGGAAGAATTTGATTCATATATTCGTAAAGGAGTCAAAGGACACGAAGGATTAATAGGATATGAAGGTGAAGAGATGGAAATGCACTTTAAAGATAAAATCGTAAAAGGAGAAACACCTTTCACTTTGGTTGCTAAACCTGACGCTCAGAGAAGATATGAAACCCACAAAAGAGAAGAGAGGGAATGGTACGAAGCGAAAGGAGTTCCCATTCCACCTGATGACATGAATGATCCTGAGCAACTGCAAAGATTTGATAATAGATTGGATGAATTATTTCCTGACTGAACCTTTATCACAATTCTACACCTAGTTTTCAGATAGATTTATAAACAACCCAAATTCCCTAACTATTACCAATGATTGATGAACCTTTCTTCGGAAAGGGGAATGAGGCGAGAATTTAATTCTTACCTAGGAGGATATAAAATGGCAGATAAAAATGATCAAGTGTTTGAAGCTATCGAGGTAGCTAAAGCAACTGGAAAGTTAAAAAAGGGTACAAATGAAGTTACAAAAATTATCGAGCGTGGGCAAGCTAAATTAGTTGCATACGCTAAAGATGTGGAACCAAAAGAAATCACTATGCATATTCCACTTTTGTGTAAAGAAAAATCAGTAATGTGTTTCGAAGTTGACTCTAAAGAAGAGTTAGGAACAGCTGCTGGTGTTGCACGAGGGACTGCGGCTGTGGCTATTACAGAAGAAGGGGAAGCAAAAAAGATTCTAGCAGAATTAACAAAGGCTGCACCAAAAGCAGAACCTGAGAAAACAGAATAAAATGGCTGAACAACCAAAAGGAAGACCACCTGTAAAAGGAAAACAGGAAGATAGAGGAGTTGTACGATTTAGTACTGCTGTTCCGTCAAAGGTTGAAGAAGTTGTCGGTCGAACAGGTACTCGAGGGGAAGCTATCCAAGTAAGAGTACGAGTTCTTGATGGAAGAGATAAAAACAAGATCATGAGACGTAATGTTAAAGGTCCTGTCCAAGTAGGAGATATGTTAATGCTGAGAGAGACAGAAATTGAGGCAAGACAACTATCCAAGGGCGGACGAAGTGAAGGTGGACGGTCATAATGGCAGATTGCAGTTTTTGTGGAAAAGAACTTCCTAGCGGATCTGGTAAGATGTACATCAAGAAAGATGGCACAGTATTATACTTCTGTAAAATGAAGTGTGAGAAAAATATGGTTAAACTGGGTAGAAACCCAAGAAAAAAACTGTGGACTGCTGCTGGACAGATTGAGAAAGAAAAAAGACTTCACCAAATCGATCACGAGAAGAAAGAAAAAGCTGAAAAAAAACCTGAGGCTAAGAAATGATTGAACGAAGTTTAATTCTTATTAAGCCTGATGGAGTTCAGCGAGGTATTGTTGGAGAATTACTTACTCGATTTGAGAAAGCAGGATTAAAGATTGCGGGTATGAAATTAGTGCATATCAACGCTGAATTCTCAAAACAACACTACAAAGCACATATCGATAAAGCATTTTATCCAGGACTTGAGAAAATGATTACTGAAGGGCCAGTTACTGCGATTATTTTAGAGGGATTACATTGTGTTGAGGTTGTTCGGAAAATTACCGGACCTACTGAGCCAAAAACAGCTCCTCCGGGAACCATCCGAGGAGATTACGCACATCACTCTTATGAATATACTGACGGAAAGGGAATTGCCATAAAGAATCTTATCCACGCTTCAGGAACATTAGAAGAAGCTAAGGAAGAGATTGCACTATGGTTCTCAGAGTCAGAGATTTTTGATTACAAGACCGTGCATGAGAAGCACGTCTTCTAGGAGGAATAAAAATGTCAGATAAGATGGTTGATAAGGTAATGGGTATTATGAAAAATACCGATCAAATTAGAAATATTGCTATTTGTGCTCATATTGATCACGGAAAAACTACATTCTCCGATAACTTACTATCAGGCTGCGGTATGATGAGTAAAGAAGATGCGGGTAAAGCTCTTAAATTAGATTTTCACGACGATGAACAGGAAAGAGGTATCACTATTGATACTGCTGCTGTTAACATGGTCCATATTGTTGACAATACTGAATACTTAATCAATTTATTAGATACTCCAGGTCACGTTGACTTTGGAGGAGACGTTACTCGAGCTATGAGAGCTGTTGACGGAGCTATCGTTCTTGTCGACGCTGTTGAAGGTGTTATGCCTCAGACAGAAACTGTTCTTAGACAAGCTCTTCGAGAAAAAGTAAGACCTGTTTTATTTATCAATAAAGTTGATAGATTAATGAAAGAATTACAATTAACTGCAGAAGCTATGCAAGAAAGATTCCTTAATATCATTACACACGTAAATCAATTGATTAGAGATATTGCGGGTGAAGAAGATGGTGCTAAGTGGCAAGTTGATGTTAACAATGGAAGTGTTGCATTTGGTTCAGCATTTCAGAATTGGGCATTAAGTGCAGATTTTATGGTTAAAGAGAAAATTGGCTTTAAAGATGTTATTGATGCGTTCAATGGTGGAGAAGAAACTATCAAAGCTCTACGAGATAAAGCTCCTCTGCACGTTGTTGTATTAAACATGGTTGTAAAACATCTCCCTAATCCAAAACAAGCTCAAGAATATAGAATTCCAAATATTTGGCACGGTGAAATTGATAGTGAAGAAGGAAAAGCATTAGTAAGTTGTGATCCAAACGGACCTTTATTTTTCGTTGTTACAAAAATTATTGTAGATCCTCAAGCAGGAGAAATTCCTTCCGGACGATTATTTAGTGGAACGGTTAAAAGAGGGATGGAAGTCTATCAAATTTTATCAAAGAATAAAGCAAGAGTACAAAACGTTTTTATTTATAATGGTGCAAAGAGAGAAATTGTTGATAACGTTCCTAGTGGAAATATTGTTGGAATTGCAGGAGTTAAAACCTATGTAGGAGAAACTATTGCCTTAGGTCCAACTGAACCGTTTGAACAAATTCAACACATTTTCGATCCTGTTGTTACTAAAGCTATTGAAGCTAAACGACCAGGAGATCTTCCAAAGTTAATCGAAGTTCTTCGAATCGTTGCAAAAGAAGATCCAACTGTCCAAATTGAAATTAACGAAGAGACAGGAGAAAACTTAATGCATGGAATGGGAGAATTACACCTTGAAGTTATTGAAAATAGAATCTTGACTGAAAAAGGGGTAGAGATTAACGCATCTCCACCTATTGTTGTCTATAGAGAGACAGTGACTAAAGAAGGTCAAGAAGTTATGGGTAAATCACCTAACAAACACAATCACATCTTCTTTACGGCTGAACCGGTTTTAGATACCGTTGCTCAAGCTATCAAAGATGGACATATTCCTGAGGGACGATTAAAGAAAAAAGATCCTAAAATGAGAGACTTGTTTGTTGAAGCAGGTATGGCTTCTAAAGAAGCTGAAAAAGTTAAGAATGTGTACAAAGGTAACATTTTTGTTGATGCAACTCGAGGACAAGTCCACTTAGGAGAAGTTATTGAGATGATTTTAGACATGTTTGAAGACGTTATGAAACAAGGACCTCTTTGTAAAGAGCCTTGTGTAGGAATGAAAATTACGTTGAACGATATGAAATTACACGAAGATGCAATTCATCGTGGTCCTGCTCAGATGTACCCTGCAGTGCGTGAGGGTATTCGAGGGACTATGATGACAGCAGGTCCTGTCTTGTTTGAACCCATGCAAATTTTACGAATTGAAGCTCCTAAAGAGTATATGGGAGAGATTAGTAAATTGGTACAGAACAAACGAGGACAATTAATCGAAATGAATGAAGAAGGAATCCTTGTTATTGCTACTGCTAAAATGCCAGTAGGAGAAATGTTTGGATGGAGTTCAGATTTACGATCAGCAACAGGTGGACGAGGAAACTCAAGCTTAGTTGATCAGATGTTTGAAAAGCTACCAAATGAGCAACAAGAGAAAATTACTAAGCAGATTAAGGAACGAAAAGGTTTAACTGATGCGATGGTAGGCGCTTAGGGAATTTTTTATTTTTTCTTATTTTATTGTTTATGCACTTGTTATGTAGCTGTAGTAGGCATCATGGGTGCTCACTGTATTCAACGCTGTTTGATGATTTCAGCTGTTTCTACTGTGACTTGAACTATTAAATTGAGTATATCTGTCATCATCTTTTCTTTACCATACTTTTGAAAGGTCTTCTTAGGATCTGTATATCTCGCAAAGTATCTCACAAATGCATCGTATTTTTCATTGGATTTACTAGTTGGCGGATGTTTCAAATTACATTTTTTTACTTCCTGCATAACTTTATCCAGATTCATATCTGGTATATATAACCTTGCTGCTCGTTCAAGAACTCTTCTGTTCGTATTATCAACGTATACACCTGGTATCTCTAGAATAATTTCCCCCCATAGGCTTTCCGAAAAAAGTTTATCGGGAGTCCCGTTATGAAAAAGAAATACTGATCCCAGATTTCCAAACGGGAACATTTTCAGTAAATTATTGACAAAATTCTTTTCATGTGTACTACTTGCCTCCGAAAAATAAACCAACTCACTATCTGGAGTTACATGCTCCAGTTCTTCTTCGCTCATGTATATAATAGCCCATGGTGTTTCTTCCACAGGAACATGGATGAGCTCGACAGAAAATCTGTTCTTTGACTCCTTTTTCAACATCTTATATATTTCGGTAGCCAACATAAATGCTACTGTTTCATTTGGGTCCTGTCCCCTAACTATGGCAATCATTGAACTATCGGGAATTTTTAAAATACTCTCTCTCCATTTTTTCATTACCTGACTATCTGGTTTTGAACAGAGATCTTTTTCGAACATTTCTATGTCAGTCACAAGCTTATGAATCTAGCTATTTAATACACTTGCTGTATTTTGCTTTACTTGTTTTATCTCTTTTTCTGCTTGATAGGAGTCGCCATATTCACTAAAACCATAGGCAGCTAAACATTTTTCTAAGAATTGGAGCCAAGCATCTAACTCTATGGAAGTAAAACCTCTTATCTCTTTTAATTCTTTTAGATCTGCTACTAAAGCCTTGACATTATTTACCCTTTCATCATCCCACCAACCCATACCATAATGCTCTAATTCATGCTTTTTGATATCGTTTTTGATCTTATTAAGCTTCTTTATAATTTCTTTAGTGTTCATGGTCTGAGATTAGACTGAGGCGTATTTAAAGGTTATGGTGATGTGTTGGGACCCTAATTGCATCTAATTGCAAGTTTCTCTGGGTAATAGATTACTTCACGAAAAGCGTAACTAACAAGACTAGCGCCTTGAAGTTTTCCTTTCTTCCTTCGGTCGAAAGCAAAACCTTTATAAACCGTCTCGGATTCCTAAAGAAGTATTAATTTACAAATAAATATACATATTATATTGGAGGAACACTAAAAATGGCTGACAAAACACACATGAATTTGATTTTCATTGGACACGTAGATCACGGTAAGTCCACTACAGTAGGTAGACTTCTATTCGATGCAGGTGCTATCGATGAACAAACTATGAGAAAGCTTAAAGATAAAGCTCAAGAACTAGGAAAAGGCGGATTTGAATTCGCTTTCGTTATGGATAATCTAAAAGAAGAGCGAGAAAGGGGAGTTACTATCGATCTTGCTCACAAGAAATTCGATACAGCAAAATACGATTTTACTGTCATTGATGCTCCAGGGCACAAGGACTTCGTTAAAAACATGATTACTGGTGCTGCTCAAGCAGATGCTGGTGTCTTAGTTATTTCAGGAAACCCGTCAGACGGAATCCAAGCACAAACTAAAGAACACGTTTTCTTATCAAGAACATTAGGAGTTAACCAATTAATCATTGCTGTTAACAAAATGGATATGTGTGACTATAGTGAAGAAAGATTCAACAAACTGAAAGGGGAAGTTGAAGCTTTACTAAAAACAGTTGGATATGATCCTGCAAAGATTCCATTCGTTCCTATTGCATCACTGCATGGAGAGAATGTTGCTAAGAAATCTGATAAGATGGCTTGGTATAAAGG
>Ga0187827_10005507_pt1 | contig 14984 bp, 12 predicted proteins | sample ETNtaG_39_FD_167969 | JGI IMG/M metagenome (GOLD analysis project Ga0187827, IMG submission 167969) | Marine microbial and viral communities from oxygen minimum zone, Eastern Pacific Ocean - ETNP2014_SV_150_PacBio MetaG (Illumina Assembly) | ecosystem: Environmental > Aquatic > Marine > Hypoxic...
TATTTAAAATTGTGGGTAGTGGCATAAAAAAGATTTCTGATGAGAACAGAGACTTGCTGATGACGCAGGCCATCAGTGATTGGTTAGTATCACTCATAGGTGATTCGGAAAATGAGGTTATAAGCTATTTGGATGATGAAATGAAGGCATTCGCAATGGACAAAACCTAGGTAGAATAAAACCAATTCAGGGGTATAAAACAATGAAGAAGCGAAGCATTGGTATCGGCTTAATGGGATTGGGAGTAATTGGCAGTCAAGTAGCTAGGGTGTTAGTGGATAAGGCAGAAATTCTGGCTCGGCAGACTGGCTGCCCCTTAGTCCTCAAAAAAATAAAGGTATTGGAGCTGGATCTGTCCCGGAAGCAGGCGAAAGAAATGGGGCTTCAGCTTTTTACTACTGATGAGGATGCATTTTTTGCTACACCTCAAATGGATATAGTTATTGAAGCAATCGGGGGTGAGAATCCGGCGCGGCAATATCTGAGAAGGGCACTTTCGACTGGTAAGCATGTAGTTACTTCTAACAAGGAGGTTATTGCCAAGTATGGGGCAGAATTAACGACTTTAGCTCAACAAAATGATGTTAGCTTGCGTTATGAGGCCAGTGTCGGTGGTGGTATTCCATTAATAGCCCCATTTCAGCATGATTTGATAGTAAATTATATAAACGGAATCTATGCCATAATAAATGGGACTACCAATTATATCCTTACCAAGATGTCGCAGGAGGGCATGGACTTTGACTCAGTTCTTAGCCAGGCGCAGCAACTGGGCTACGCCGAAACTGACCCCAAAAATGATATAGAAGGAATAGATGCTGCCTACAAACTGGCTATCTTGGCCTCTCTAGCCTTTCAGAGTCAGATTCGACCCGATGATATTTACCGTGAAGGAATCTCGCAACTTGATAGCCGAGATTTTCGTTATGCCAAAGAGCTAGGTTTTGCTATAAAACTGCTGGCTATAGCTAAACGGAGCGATAAGGCAATTGAAGTCCGAGTTCACCCGGCTTTTGTTCCTCAAGACTCTTTTCTGGCTAATGTTGGTGGGGTTTATAATGCGATTTTGGTTGATGGCGACCTCGTGGGTAAGGTAATTTTCCTTGGTGAGGGAGCCGGTCCTCTACCTACCAGTAGTGCTGTTGTCGCCGATGTTGTCTCAGCAGCGCGAGATATTATCTCTGGCGTCGGCTCTAGAATTATACGACAACCTGAGCCAGATAAAACTATCAAGCCGATGGCTGAGATCGAGATACGCTACTACATTAGAATGAATGTTGCTGACAAAGTTGGAGTCCTGGCTCAAATTTCTCAGGTTTTAGGCAACCATAATATCAGTATTTCTTCAGTTATTCAGAAAGAGACTGATGCTGCAAAAGAGACGACTGAAATTGTTATCATGACTCATCCAGCAAAAGAAGCGGCAGTAGCACAGGCCCTTTCGAAGCTTAAAACACTAGAGGTGATCAAGGAAATTAATAACTCTATCCGAGTTGAGATCTAAACCAAATGACTATGATAAAAGCTGGAGTTTTAGTTAGATATAAAGACTTCCTGCCGATTACGCCTGATACCCCTCTGTTTACGCTGGGCGAAGGGGATACCCCTCTGATCAGGTCTCGTCATCTGGAAAAGGAGATTGGCTGCAGAGAGCTTTATTTCAAACTGGAAGGCTGTCAGCCTACGGGCTCATTTAAAGACCGGGGCATGGTAGTTGCTGTAGCTAAAGCCTTGGAAGCTGGCAGTGAGGCAATAATATGCGCTTCTACCGGCAATACCAGCGCCTCGGCAGCGGCCTATGCTGCCTACTCAGGGCTTAATGCTATTTTCATTATCCCTAAGGGTAAGATTGCCTTGGGTAAATTGGCTCAGACTATTGTTCATGGGGCCAAAATAATTGCCATCAATGGTAATTTTGACCAAGCTCTGAAAATTGTACTGGCTCTAACCCAGAAACACCCGATAGCACTGGTAAACTCCATCAATCCTCATCGCATTGATGGACAAAAAACGGCTGCCTTTGAGATTGTAGATGCTCTGGGTGATGCCCCAGACGAACTTTTCATTCCGGTGGGTAACGCCGGCAATATTACTGCCTACTGGAAAGGATTTACCGAGTATCACTTGGCAGGCAAGGCAAAAAATAAACCTCGGATGATGGGTTTTCAAGCTGAGGGTGCCGCCCCTATTGTCCGGGGGCATCCTATTTCGAAACCGGAGACTATTGCCACCGCGATACAAATTGGCAATCCGGCCAGCTGGCAGAAGGCGATTAGCGCTCGTAATGAATCTGGTGGTACTATTGATATGATTAGTGACGATGAGATTATGGCGGCTTACCGGCTTATGACGACCAAAGAAGGTATCTTTGGCGAGCCTGCTTCAGCGGCTTCTTTAGCCGGGCTTTTAAAGCTTGCTCGGAATGGGATGAACTTTAAGCAAAAGCAGGTGGTCTGTGTTATCACTGGAATGGGGCTTAAAGACCCTGATATTGCCGTAGGATCTAGCAAAAAGTTTCTTGAGCTTGCGGCTGACCTTCGGACTGTTGAGCAGGCTTTAGGTTGGGGTTAATAGCTAGCATTAAATAAAAGAAAAGGGCCCAAAAATGACCAAAGAAATCAGCGAGGGTATAGGAGCATTTTATCACTACTATCCCAGACTGACTGTTGTAGTTACTGCTCGTGCCGGAGAAAGAGATAATGTCATGGCGGTAGCCTGGCATATGCCAGTCTCCAAGAACCCACCCCTCTACGCAGTATCCATTTCACCTAAGCGCTTTACCTATGAGCTTATTTTACAAAGTGGAGAGTTTGCTATTAATTTTCTACCAGCCAGTGAAGCTGAACTGGTTGCTGCAGTGGGTGGGAGTCAAGGTAAAGAAATTGACAAGTTTGGGATGTTTAAAATTTTAAAGGATCGGTCACTCAAGATAGCGACACCCATTCTGAGAGCGGCTTATGCTGCCTATGAGTGCAAGGTGGTTAATGACAATCTTTATGGCGACCACAGATTACTGGTAGGAGAAATTATAGCCGTGCACTGGCATGAAGAGGCTTTCACCGAGAATACAACGCTTAATTTAGAAAAAGTCAGCCCGACCCTATATCTAGGTAGTGACCAGTATCTCGATATATCGGAGTGCACTGTGAGGACGTTGGATAGAGAGGCTTGCATCAGCTATTTAAAAGATTAGACTATAACTATTCTTCTGTTAACAAGGTTATAAAGGAGCGCCTAGATGTTTGATGGAACGGTTATTCCAACGAAGGAGCACTTAGATGTTCGATGAAGCGGCGATTAAGACAGCTATAGAGTCTATCATTAAGGCGGTTGGAGAGGATTCCAAACGAGAAGGTCTGGCCGATACCCCTACGCGCGTGGCTGAGATGTACACCGAGCTCTTCATGGGACTGGGGAAAGACCCCAGTGAGGAGTTAAAGGTTGCTTATGAGCTGGGACATCGGGAGATGGTGATCTTGAAGGATATCCCCTTCTACTCCATGTGCGAGCATCATCTTTTGCCGTTTTACGGTGCAGTCCATATAGGCTATATTCCCAATAATGAAGGTAGAGTGGTTGGTATCAGCAAGCTGGCTAGAGTGGTAGAGATTGTTTCTAGGCGTCCCCAGATACAGGAGAGAATGGCTACCGAAATTGCTGATGCCATTGTTTCGGGTCTTAAACCAGCTGGTGTGGCGGTGGTTATTCAAGCTGAGCATCTGTGTATGATGATGCGCGGCATAAAAAAACCGGGGACAAACGTTATCACCTCGGCCTTAAGGGGTAACTTTCGTCACCGGGTGGCCAGTCGGGCCGAGTTCCTGTCGCTGATACAGGGTAAGTAGCTCAGGATTCTCCCATAATCTGGACTACCACCTGCCTTGAGCGGGGGCGGTTGTCAAAGTCCACTAGGACGACTTGCTGCCAGGTGCCTAGTGCCAAGATTTTGCCCTGGAAAGGGATTACCAGTGAGGCACCTAGTAGCGAAGCACGGACATGAGAGTAACCGTTGTCATCATCCCAGGCGCGATTGTGGTTATAAGAAATATTGTCGGGGGCAAATTGCTGCCACATTTCCTTAAAGTCCGAAACTAGACCGGGCTCAAACTCAATAGTGGTAATTCCAGCTGTGGAACCGGCAACAAACAGGGTTACTGCCCCGCTATCTATTTGGGCCTTAACTACTCGTTTGGCTACCTCATGAGTAATGTCAACAATATCACAGTACCCCTTACTTTGGAAGCTGATTCTATCGGTAACTATCATGAAGCACCTCCTATTAATATTATTTTGTTATTAAGAATATAAGGAAGAGAGTAAAGGAAGAACGTCTTGGCAAGAGCGTATTAAAAGCATAATAGAGCCAACGAATATTAACGCTATGAGGAAAGTAGGCAATAAAATGATTAGACTGGAATCATTGGAATTTGAATTATTAGATGTTATGCTTAGCTCTATAGTGGTTATTATGCTTTTATTTATACTGAGAGAACCAAAAAAATAAAGAGGTGGGGGGCTTATTGAGAAGTAACAAGTGTTCATCACCATTTTATATATCTACTAGTTCATCCCAAAGAATATCGTTTAAGTTAAACACGGGGCCATCTACACACACCTGCTTTAGTCCCACTTTTGTCTTTATAGTGCACCCGTAGCAGATACCCAACCCACACGCCATCCTTACTTCCAGTGAAATCTGGACCGGCTTATCTTTGAGTTCCAACATCTGTGCCATTTTCTTATACATTGGGAGTGGACCGCAGGCAAAAATCTGGTCTGCTTGATCAACATATTTGGGGAGAAGATCTGTTATTTTACCTCTATAACCGACCGTGCCATCTTCAGTAGCTGAGACCAATTTAATTTGCGAAGGGATAGGGAACCTTCTGTTATCTGTCGTACCGTAAAGAAGCGTCACTGAGTATTTTTCCTTCAACGCTTCTCTTGCCAGAAAATATAAGGGAGCAATGCCAATGCCTCCCGCTACCAATAAGATATTTTTAGTTGTGGATTGAGTTGTAAATCCGTTACCCAGTTGTCCGAATAGTTCTATCGTATCGCCTTTCTTACGTCGGGACAACCAGTTCGTACCTTTGCCGTCTGTCAATACGACATAGAAGAGGGCAATACCTTTATCATTGACCTGGTGGATACTAAACGGACGCGGCAGAGTACATTCTTCACCACAACTGACCATAACAAATTGCCCCGGCTTCGCTTCAGCAGCTATTTCAGGAGAATCCAGCCACATGAGCCATGTGGCCAAATATTTTGGTCGCTCATTGAGACAAAACTCTAGAAAAAGTTTCTCATTGGATATTACAGTTGCCAAAACCTGTTTCAATCTGACTCCTTTTTCCAGTAGTCTGGCAGTGGTTGGGCATTATAGGACTGGCTGCCATTAGCTAGTGCCTTCACTGCCGCTTTAGCGGTATCAAGAGAGGTAAAACACGGAATGCGCTTTTCAGCAGCTACTCGACGAATCTGAAAGCCGTCCCTCAAGGGAGTGCGGCCACCGGTAACAGTATTCAGGATACCATCTATAGTACCATCCCTGATTATATCAATAATATTGGGGTGCCCCTCATTTAGTTTTTTACTTATCATTTTTACCTGAAGTCCGGCAGCTTGAATCATAGCCGAAGTACCTTCGGTAGCATAGAGCCTGCAGCCAGCTTCGGAAAACTTTTTGATTATAGATAGTGCTTCCGCTTTATCTCTATCGGCAATACTGAAAAGAATTGTTCCCTGATGTGGCAGCATCAACCCCGCTGCCAGTAGTGCTTTGGCCAGAGCGGCATCAAATGTGTAATCAATCCCCATTACCTCACCGGTAGATTTCATCTCCGGACCAAGGTAGGTATCAACCCCCATCAGTTTGGACATGGAAAAAACAGGAGCTTTAATAGCGATTAGCTTCTTGCTAGGCAGTAGTCCGGTTGTGTAACCTTGCTCTTTTAAGCTGGTACCCAGCATAACCTTAGTGGCGACATGAACCATTGGTACTCCGGTTACCTTAGAAATAAACGGTATTGTGCGGCTGGCGCGGGGGTTGACTTCTATTACATAGATAGTTGAACCACCATTTATTCTGTCAGGAACGATGACAAACTGAATATTCATCAGTCCTTTAACCTTGAGTGCCAGTCCTATGCGGACAGAATAATCAACAATGGTCTCTATCTCTGACTCGGTCAAATTAACACCAGGATAGACAGCCATAGAGTCGCCACTATGTACCCCGGCCCGCTCAATATGCTCCATTATGCCGGGAATAAAAACGGTTTCGCCATCACCTACTGCATCAATCTCTACTTCATTTCCCTCAAGGTATTTATCAATAAGGATGGGGTGGCCGGTGTCCAAGCCCATAGCTAGTTTCATGTAACGTGCCAGTTCATTGTCATCATGGACTATCTCCATAGCCCGCCCACCGAGAACATAGCTTGGGCGTACCAGCGTCGGGTAGCCGATAAGCCTAGCTATATTGAGGGCTTCATCAACAGAGATTGCTCCTGCCCCTGGTGGTTGGGGGATACCCAGTTGAGCGAGGAAATTTTCAAAGCTGCGCCTATCCTCCGCCAGGTCTATAGTCTTTGAACTGGAACCTAAGATAGGCAGGCCGCTGCGAAACAGGGGGCCAGCCAGATTGATTGCTGTCTGGCCCCCGAACTGAACTATTGATGGTGATAACGTATCTGTTTCCGTTCCATTTTCATTCTCAATAATATCACGCAGACTTTCTTCATCCAAGGCTTCAAAGTAGAGGCGATCCGAGGTATCAAAATCTGTGGATACTGTTTCTGGATTGGAGTTAACCATAATGCTCTTAATGCCCGCTTCTTGCAAAGCCCAAGCAGAGTGGACGCTGCAGTAGTCAAATTCAATACCCTGAGCAATACGAATCGGCCCGCTGCCAATAACCACCGCTTTGTTTCCCGGCTGGGGTATCGCTTCGTTTTCCTGCTCGTAGGTGCTGTAGAAGTAGGGGGTAGCGGCATCAAATTCGGCGGCGCAGGTATCCACCATCTTATAGGTCGGTCGGATATCCCAGTTGTGTCTTAGTTGTCTCACCTGCTCCGGCAATCTGTCAGCTAGGGTACCAATCTGCTCATCAGAAAAGCCAAGCCTTTTTGATGATCGTAGCAACTCTGGTTTAAGTGGCTCTACCAATAGCCTCTTTTCCATATCTACTATGTTTTCCAGTTTATTCAGAAACCACAGATCAATCCCAGTGTGTCCGGCGATTTCTTCAGCGGTTATTTCCCTTCTCATAGCCGCCATTATCGCCCACAATCTTAAATCATTGGGCTTTAATGGATAATAATTAATATCTGTACCTAGTTTCCACTCGAGGTCTTCCCAGAGAAGCGAGCGTTTGTCGAACTCAAGAGAGCGAACTGCCTTTTGGAGAGCAGCTTCAAAAGAACGATCGATAGCCATTACTTCACCGGTAGCCTTCATTTGGGTACCAAGGATACGGTCGCCAAAAGCAAACTTGTCAAACGGCCAGCGAGGAATCTTAACTACCAGATAGTCCAGCGTTGGCTCAAAGGAAGCCAGCGTCTTTCCGGTTACCGCATTAGAAATTTCGTCAAGCCGTTTACCGACAGCTATCTTAGCTGCCACACGGGCGATAGGATAGCCAGTGGCTTTGCTGGCCAGTGCTGAGCTTCGGCTGACACGAGGATTTACCTCAATCACATAGTAGTCGCTGCTATCGGGGTCAAGGGCGAACTGAACGTTGCATCCCCCTTCAACACCCAGCGCTCGTATAATCTTTAAACTAGCGGTCCGGAGCATTTGATATTCTTTGTTGGTCAGTGTCTGACTAGGGGCGACGACAATGCTATCGCCAGTGTGTACTCCCATCGGATCAATGTTTTCCATATTGCATACTGTAATGCAGTTGTCAGCGGAGTCTCGCATTACTTCATATTCAATCTCCTTCCAACCAACTACCGATTTCTCCAAAAGCACCTGAGTGATGGGGCTAGCCACCAGCCCAGCATCTGCAATTCTTTCCAGTTCTTTAACAGTGTTGGCGATACCTCCACCCGTCCCCCCTAACGTATAGGCCGGGCGAACAACTAGGGGCAGACCGATTTTCTTTGCCACTTCTAGGGCTTCTTTAAGATTGGTCACAGTAGAGCTTTCTGGCATCGGCTCGCCGATATCTGTCAGCATCTGCTTGAATAGCTTACGGTCTTCAGCCATTCTAATTGTCTCTATCGGTGTTCCCAGACTCTTTACATTGTACTTATCAAGCACACCGGCATCAGCTAAATCAACAGCCAGATTAAGCCCGGTTTGACCGCCGAGGGTGGGTAGCAATCCATCGGGGCGCTCGCGCTCAATGATGCGGGTCACCATATCCACTGTCAGCGGCTCAATATAGACAGTGTCGGCAATACCCTCGTCGGTCATGATAGTCGCCGGATTGGAGTTAACCAGTACTGAGGCTACTTCTTCTTCTCTCATCGCTTTGCACGCTTGAGTACCGGCATAGTCAAACTCGGCTGCCTGCCCGATGACAATCGGGCCTGAGCCAATGATTAAGACTTTAGATGGTTTCAAATTTATTTCCTGCTCGTGGCTTTAGTACTTTTGATATTTTCGTTTTTGTTAGTTCTTTAGCAATCGCGATGAAGGTTCTGTCTATACTCTGACGTGCGAATGATTTGTATGTTAATCTCGCTTTGTTTGATGGGAAATTAACCATTTTTTCTAAAAGAACATTAATTATTTCTAGAAAAGCTTCTCAGAAACTGGGCAACTCACCCACTTGATTACTTCTTCTTATCACCATTTCTATTTCCTCCTATTCAGGAGAGTTTAAGAGAGGCAAAGCCTTTCTTTTCTATAATTTTCCTTTCCTCCTGAAGGAAGGAAATACAAGAGATGGAGTTACCAATAAACAGTTATATAGTCTCGCAATCACTTCGTTATCCTTATCATCTCCAGGAACTCTTGAAATAAATAGGTATTATCCAACGGACCAGGGGAGGCTTCGGAGTGGTATTGGATAGAGAAGATTGGTAACTCCTTGTGGCGGAGACCCTCCACTGTGCCGTCGTTTAGGTTTATATGGCTTACTTCAAGTCCGCCTTTTAGGCTGTCAGGAGAAACGGCATAGCCGTGATTCTGAGCAGTAATGTGGATTCTGCCGGTAGCCAAATCCCGTATCGGGTGGTTACTACCGTGATGACCGAATTTAAGCTTGAAAGTCTTAACACCAAAGGCACGGGCAATCAGCTGGTTACCCATACAGATACCCATAATCGGCTTTTTGCCAATAAGTTGCCTGACTGTAGTCACAATGTAATCTAGCAATTGAGGGTCACCCGGCCCCGGGGAAAGTAGAACACCATCTGGTTTTAATCTCAGGATATCCTTGGCAGAGGTGCTAGCCGGGACAGCCGTTATTCGGCAGCCTAGGTAAGAAAGCAGGCGCAGAATATTGTATTTCAGGCCACAGTCCAGCACTACTATATGATAGGAAGCCTTTGAATCAACCAGTTCTAGTTGCCAATGGTAGGGAGTGTTGGTGGTAATCTGCTTGACATAATCAGTAGAACCGTAGCTAGGCATTTTCCTTAGTTTTTTCAGGGCCTGCTCAGGTGTCTTATCGGAGGTTATTATGCCCATCATCACCCCTGCCGAACGGAGTTTACGAGTAATAGCACGGGTATCCACGTTAGAGATACCTGTAATGCCATTTTCAATCAGATATTGGCGAAGACTCTTGGTGCTCTGGTAGTGATTGGGTTTGGAACACTCTTCACGGACGATAAAGCCCCTTACCTGAATTTTAGCCGATTCAAAGTCTTCATTATTTACGCCGTAGTTACCGATTAAGGGATAGGTGGGCATCACAATCTGTCCGGCATAGGATGGGTCGGTTAGCATCTCTTGATAGCCAATCATACTGGTATTAAAGACCACTTCGCCATAAGCGTCAGCCTCAGCACCAAAGCTATAGCCATAAAATACCGAACCATCTTCTAAGGCCAGAATTGTCTTTTTATCTATTTGCCCCATCTCCTATTTGCAAAGTCTTGTATGGCAAGCAAACCTTTGTTCCACTCTCTTGAGAGAAGAAAACATTTTTATAAGATAGATCTCGTCTCTCTAAAACTCACTATACTAGAGACTATGCTTTTCTTTGTTCTCCTTTTAAAGTAATAGAGCTGTCTTTATAAACCAGTTTCCCCTGATATATGGTTGCCATGACCTTACCTTTTAGCTTTTTGCCATTGAGTGGTGTATTTTTACCTTTGGAAGCAAAATCACTAGTATCTACTATCCATTCTTTGTTGGGGTCGAAAATAGTCACCTCAGCTGAGGTATCAACTCCCAGTGTACCTAGCTTGCCATATTTATTACCAATAATCTTGGCTGGCTCACTGGTGAGCTTGGCAATTAGTATAGCTAGAGTTAGCTCTCCAGCATGAACCAAGCTCATAAGACTACCCAATGCTGTTTCTAGGCCACTGATGCCGAAAGGAGCCGTGGCAAATTCTGAGAGCTTATCATTTTCGGTATGGGGAGCATGGTCAGTGGCGATAATATCAATAACGCCCTCTTTCAGCCCTTGAACAAGAGCTATAATATCTCGTCTGGTTCTTAAGGGTGGATTTACCTTGGCATTGGTGTCATAGCCGATTACCTTTTCCTCAGTCAAGGTGAGATGGTGAGGAGTAACCTCAGTGGTAACCCTGACGCCCTTCTCTTTGGCGCGGCGAATAAGCTCAACCGAGCCTTCGGTTGTAATATGTGCAATATGCAGCTGGGCACCGGTGAGGTGAGCCAAGGCCAGATCGCGGGCAACTATACTCTCCTCAGCAGCAGCCGGTATCCCGCAAAGCCCCAGTCGGGTAGCTATGATGCCCTCGTTCATCAGCCCATCCTCACTAAGAGTGGTATCCTCACAGTGGTCAATAATTGGCAGAGAAAAAGCAAGGCTGTATTCCATTGCCTGACGCATCAGCCGTGAATTCCTTAGTGGTTGACCATCATCGCTGAAAGCAATTGCCCCGGCTTGAACCAGTTCTCCCATCTCAGCCAGTTCTTTCCCCTCTCTGCCTCTGGAAATACAACCAATAGGAAGGGTACGGATGACACCCTCGGTGGCTGCTACTTTTTTTATATAATCTATAGCAGCTCGGTTATCCAGAGGCGGACTTGTATTCGGCATACAACAGATAGTGGTAAAGCCACCTCTGGCAGCGGCCTGGTTGCCGCTGGAGATGGTCTCCTTCTCCTCAAAACCGGGCTCTCTTAAGTGGCAATGGAAGTCGATAAAACCAGGGCAGACAATCAGGCCTTCGGCATTGAGAACATCGTAATCTGAGCTAGATAGGCCAGCTTGACCATTGCTCAACTCCAAAATTTTGCCATCTGAAATTATCAAATCGTTAGTTTCGTCTACCCCCTGGATAGGACTGATTATACGACCACCCTTAATTAGTAGTGGCCTTATCATCGCCTGTTGCCTCCAGCTAGTAGATAAAGTAAAGCCATACGCACTGCTACTCCGTTTGTTATCTGCTCATTTATGACTGACTTAGGCCCCTGAGCTACAGCTAAAGAAATCTCAATGTCCTCGTTTACTGGACCGGGATGAAGAACTATGGCATCAGCTTTAGCTTGAGCCAGCCTAGCTTCGGTAAGCTGATATAGTTTCACATACTCGCGAATACTGGGCAACAGTCCACTTTGCTGCCTTTCGTGTTGTAAGCGTAGTGTCATAACCACATCAGCTCCGCGAAGAGCCAACTCGATTTCAGGCTCAATGTGAACTCTGGGAAAATGATGTCCTACTATATCTAAACCGGCGGGTAAAAGGGTAAAGGGGCAGCATACACTAACCTCAGCTCCCATAGCTGTTAATCCCCAGATATTGGAGCGAGCAACTCGGCTGTGTTTAATATCACCGATAATAGTCACTTTGAGCCCTTTAATGCTTATCTTATGCTCACGGATAGTGTAGAGGTCAAGCAGTGCCTGAGTCGGGTGAGCATGCCAGCCATCACCGGCGTTAATCATATTTGCCTGCATGTGTCTAGCGGCGATATAGGGGGCTCCCGAATGAGAGTGCCGCATAACTACTATATCAGCTCCCAGTGCTTCAAATGTCCTAAGGGTATCAACTAAGGATTCACCCTTGACGGCGCTACTTGCTTGAGCGCTTAGGTTGATCACATCAGCACTCAAATTCTTGGCTGCCAGCTCAAAGGATGATCGGGTACGGGTGCTGGACTCATTGAATAGGGTAATCACCGTCTTGCCGCGAAGAGTGGGCACCTTTTTAATCGATCGGGACAGCACTTCTTTCATGGCATCGGTTGTTTCTAGGACAAGCTCTATTTCTGCCGGTGTAAAATCATCAAGGTCAAGTATATGGTGGCGGCACCATATCGGTGTTGTCTCTAACATTCCTGATTTTACTTCTCTTGCCAGTTTATCCTTTTGCCTAACTCCCCCCATGATTCTCCTCCTTAACCGGCGGCCTGAAAATAATGGCTACTTCGTCTGTGCCATCAACTTCCTTAAGATGAACCTGTATCTCCTCATCTCTGGCACTGGGCATATTCTTACCGATATAGTCAGCTCTTATAGGTAATTCGCGGTGACCGCGATCAATAAGCACCGCCAGCTGGATAGCCTGTGGGCGGCCTAGATCAATAAGAGCGTCCATAGCTGCCCGAGCACTGCGTCCGGTATAAAGAACATCATCAACAAGAACAATTACTCTATCTGAAACGCCTATAGGGATATCAGTGCTTTTAACGATTGGCTGAAGGTCAAGTGAGAAAAGGTCGTCTCTATAGAGACTAAAGTCCAGAGCGCCAACTGGAATAAGAGCTCCCTCAAAGCGTTCTATATTGGCTGCCAGTCGCTTGGCCAGAGGTACACCGCGAGTACGCATGCCAATCAGTATCAGGTGTTCGGTAGACTTATGGGATTCAATGATTTCGTGAGCAATACGAGCCAGTGTTCGCCGGATATCTGCCGCCGTCATTATCACTTTATTAGCCATAAAAATAACCCCTTACTCTGGTCGGCAAGAGGTCTCACTTGTTGGTTCAATTCCCTTGCCGGCCTCACAGAACCAGCTTAAAGGTATAATTTTATTCTATTCTTAACTCTTGCAGATTATACCATATTGAATACATTATAGCAATACTTCATTAATAAAAATGCAAAAATTAACCCTTGGTCTATAACAAAGCACAGTGACTACTCGTTCTGAAAATGTTATAATTAGAGATAGTTAATATGGATATTTTAGCAAAGCTCAATCTGGCACAAAGAGAAGCTGTAGAGCAGGTGCATGGTCCAGTTTTAATTTTGGCTGGTCCTGGTAGTGGCAAGACTAGGGTTATCACTCATCGAGTGGCTTATCTGATTAAGATCTGTGGCGTAAGCCCCCGACACATCATGGCCGTTACCTTTACCAATAAGGCGGCTAGAGAGATGAAGAATCGTTTATTCGGGGGAAGCGAAAGGGACCGTACCACTCCACTGCTTACTTGGAGTATGCGGGATCAGATCACGTTGGGCACTTTTCACGCCATTTGTGCCCGTATCCTACGCCGTGATGGCCGAGCTATAGGCGTTGACCCTGACTTTGTTATCTATGATGCCGAAGATCAGCTCAAGCTGGTCAAGCGAGCTATCCAAAATGTGAATCTTGACCCTAAACAGTATGCCCCATCTCTGGTTCGCTCACGTATTTCCGCCGCCAAGAGCCAACTGTTAACACCTAAGAACTATATTGAGCAGAGTATCAGTTATCTTGATAAGGTAGTCAGTTGGGTCTATGAGCGCTATCAGCAATTGCTTATTGAAAATAATGCCCTTGACTTTGACGACCTATTAATGAAAGTGGTTGAGCTCTTCAGGAGCCATCCAGAAATTTTGGCCAAATATCAAGAAAGGTATCGCCATATCATGGTGGATGAGTTTCAGGATACCAACCTTACCCAGTATGAACTGGTAAGGCAACTATCAGGAAAGTATCGTAATATATGTGTCGTTGGCGATCCCGACCAGTCAATCTACTCGTGGCGATTTGCTGATATGCGTAATATCCTTAATTTTGAGAAGGACTATCTCGATACTAAAGTGGTGCTATTGGAGCAGAACTACCGCTCAACCAAGAGGATTCTGGAGACAGCATCCTCAATAATCTCAGCCAATGGTGAGCACAATCCCAGAAAACTGTGGACTGATAATGAGCCTGGGGCACTAACTACGATAGTTGAGACCTATAATGAGCAAGAGGAAGCTCAGTTTGTGATCAGTGAGCTTAGCCGTCTAGTTGAGCAGAATAAAGCCCATCTGAGCGACTGTGCCGTGATGTACCGCACTAATGCCCAATCAAGAGCTCTTGAGGAGATCTTTATTCGTAAGGACACTCCCTATAAGCTGGTAGCCGGCACCCGCTTCTATGAGCGACGAGAGGTTAAAGATATTATCGCTTACTTGAGGATTATCCAGAATCCTAGCGATAGTGTCAGCCTGCTAAGGATTATCAACGTTCCCCCACGTGCCATAGGCAAGTGCAGTATAAGTAAGCTTTCCGATTGGGCAGAGTCTCGAAAGATATCCTTATACGAAGCATTAAGACTTATCGCTCTATCTAATGGTAATCAATCCGAAAGCCCCAAGTTGCCGTTTAACCATCGCACCACTGTATTGCTGGCTGGTTTTTTTGACTTACTTGCAGGGATTATTACCAAAAGTGCTGAGTTTAATATGGCCAAGCTGTTTAACTTGGTGGTAAAAAGCCTGGGTTACAAGGAGTATATACTAAAAGAAACGGATGGGGAGGAACGTTGGGATAATATTCTTGAGCTAGGTAGTGTTGCCAGTAAATATGACGACTTAAAACCCCGAGAGGGGCTGACTGCTTTTCTGGAAGGGGTGGCACTGGTATCTGATCTTGACGGGTTAGATGAGAGTATTGGCGCCGTAAC
>Ga0187827_10005511_pt1 | contig 14975 bp, 9 predicted proteins | sample ETNtaG_39_FD_167969 | JGI IMG/M metagenome (GOLD analysis project Ga0187827, IMG submission 167969) | Marine microbial and viral communities from oxygen minimum zone, Eastern Pacific Ocean - ETNP2014_SV_150_PacBio MetaG (Illumina Assembly) | ecosystem: Environmental > Aquatic > Marine > Hypoxic...
CGCCGGCTTCCACCAATCCGGCGTAGTGCGGTAGTTGACGCCGAGATCGGCGCCGAGATCGGCGGCGCGCGCGAGCTTTTCGTCGCTCGACGAGATGATCATGACGCGGGCCCCGGCCAGCTTGGCGAATTGCAGCGCGAACAGCGCCACGCCGCCGGTGCCCTGGACCAGCACGCTCTGTCCGGCCTTGATGCCACCGCGGGTGACCAGGCTGCTCCAGGCGGTCAGCGCGGCACAGGGCAACGTCGCCGCCTCGGCATCGCTGAGGTGATCGGGTAGCGCCACCACGCCTTCCTGCGAGAGCACCATCTTCTCGGCCATGACGCCGTCAAGCGGGCCGCCCAGCGCCGGGCCCCGGGCCCCCGAGGGCGGTCCCGAGAGCCAGACCTGGACGAAGGTCGGGCACACCCGGTCGCCCACCGCCACCCGCGTCACGCCGTCCCCCACCGCCAGCACCGTGCCGACGCCGTCGGAGATGGGGATCAGCGGCAACTCGCCGGTCATCGAGCCGTAGCCGCGCTGCATCACCAGATTGTCGCGGTAATTGAGCGAGGCCGCCTGCATCCGCAGCAATACCTGGCCCGGACCGGGCTCGGGATCCGGCCGCTCGGCCAGTGTCAGATGTTCGATGCTCCATTCGTCCTGCAGTTGGAAAACTTTCATGGTGGCGATTCCTCTAGTCTGTGGCCGCATCGAAGGCGGCTTTCACACTCTTGTATCCGGCGCCCAGGATCTCGGCGTCGACCGAATAGGTGATGTACTTGATGCCGTAGCCCAGCACCTCGGCGATCTGCTCCTCGCGGGTGACAATGGTGCCGGGATACTTGCCGGCGGCGGCGATCTTGGTGCTGAGGTCCCGCAGCCGGCCGACCACGCGCTGGTCGGTCACCTGGCCCGGGATGCCCAGCGCCTTGGAGAGGTCGTAGACGCCGACGAAGATGATGTCGAGGCCCGCGATGGCCAGGATCTCGTCGATGCCGGCAATGGCTTCCTCGCCTTCGATATGGATGGCGACGAGGGTATTTTCGTTGGCCACCCCGGTGTGCTCGGTAGCGAAATCGAAGGTGTAGTCGCCGGCCCGGGTGACGGGAGAGAAGCCGCGCCGGCCCAGCGGCGGGTACTTGGCCCAGGTCACGGCCTCAGCGGCCGCCGCGGCGGTATGCACGTTGGGCACCTGGACGCAATGAACGCCGATATCCAGGGCCCGCAGGATCATGGCCTCGTCGACGCCGCCGACGCGCATCACCGGCGACACGCCGTGGCAGTCACATGCCATGGCCATGGTCGTCGCGGTCTCGTAACCGATGGAGCCGTGCTCCGAATCGATGACGATGAAGTCGAGGCCGGCAAGGCTGAGAATATCCGCCGTAACGGCCGAGGGAATCATCGCCCAGGTCCCCAGCACGGCCTCGCCGGCTTCCAGTTTTGCTTTGAGGGGGTTCGGTTTTCTCATGATTTTTCAACAGGTTAATCGAAAAGTGGGAAGTCCGCGGCATAGCGTTCCAGGGATGCCAGGCCGAACTCGGTGGGCACCAGGCAGGGCTCGCGGTCGTAAACCTCGAGGCCCAGCCGCCTGGCCGCGGCGCGCTTGCCGTAACAGATCATCTGGTCGATGGACTGCATGGTGAAGGTGATCAGCGGCAGCACCTGGGCGTAGAGGCGCTCCGCCTCGGCCTCGTTGGCCGCACCGCCCTCACGCATGAGCTCATAAATCTTCACCAGGCTTTCGATGCACTCGGCGGCCGGGATGACGCCGGCGCAGCCGGCCCGCAAGTTGTCGGGAAGCTCGAGCCCGGCCCGGCCGTTGAAGACCGCGAGGTCCTCGGTCTGTTCGATGATGCGGCGGATCAACAGCGCCGGCCCCTCGCCCTTGAGCAGCACGAAGTTGGCATGATCATGCCGAAGCCGCGTGATGCCGTCCGGGGTGAGGCCGATGCCGATGTACTCCGGGGCGTTCTGGATGGCGGCGGGCAGCGGCGATTGGTCGATGACGCCGCCGAAGAAGCGGATCAGGTCATCCTCGCTCATGCTCAGATCGCGGGGCGGCTGCAGCACCACCCAGCCGGCTCCGGCCGCCGCCGCGGCGTCGATCAGCGAGAGCTGCTCCTCGGCCTTGTTGCCGTAGATGGTGACCGAGAGCGGCACCCGCCCGGCGATGTCCTCGGCGCACCATTCGATGAGCTGGCGCCGCTCCCCATCACTGAGCTTGCTCACCTCGGTGGCCAGTCCGAGCACGGCGATGCCGTGGGCGCCGGCCGCCAGACAGCATTCCACCTGACGCCGCATGGCGGCCCGGTCGAGGCCGCCGTAGGCACCGAAGAAGGCGTACATCATCGGGTAGATGCCGTGGAACGGGGGGTTTTTGGTCACGCTGAATTCTCCTTAGCGCCCACCGGAAACGTCGAGCACGATACCATGGACATAGGAGGCTTGTGGCGAGAGCAGCCAGAGCGCCGCCTCGGCCACCTCCTCGACCGTTCCCATGCGGCCCAGCGAGGTGGTCTGGCGGGCGGCGGAGGGGAAATCCACGTCAGTGGCGGCCTTTTGGATGTCGGTGGGAATGACGCCGGGCCTGATGGCGTTGACGCGGATGCCCTGGGGCCCGACTTCCTTGGCCAGGCTGATGGTGAAGCTGTCGACGGCGCCGTTGGAGGCGGCGTAGTGGCTCCAGCCCGGCAGGCCGCCCAGCACCGCCGCCTTCGAGGAAATATTGACTATGGCGCCGCCGGGACCGCCATGGGCCGTCGACATGCGCTTGATGGCCTGGCCGGCACAGTAGAAGCAGGAGAAGGTGTTGACGGCAAAGATGCGGGCCAGGAATTCGGGTTCCATTTCGTCGAGCGGTACTCGGGTCTCCAGGATGCCGGCGTTGTTGACCAGAGCCGTCACCGGCCCCAGCTCGGCATCCAAGGTTTCGAACATGGCTGCCACCTGGTCGGCTTCGCCGACGTCGGCCCGGAGCGCCAGGGCGCGGCCGCCGGCCCTCTCGATATCGTGAGCCAGGGCCTCGGCCTCGGCTTGACTGCGGCCGTAGTTGATGCCGACGGCGTAGCCCCGGCTGCCCGCCATGCGGGCGATGCCGGCACCGATACCGCGGCCGGCCCCGGTCACCAGCATGACGCCGGAGGGGCTCTTGTCGTTCATTCGGCCTCGCTACGGCGCACCATGGCGTCGGGACGATCCGGCAGGTCGGGCAAGAGATCGGTGCCCAGGCCGGGGCCCGTGAGCGCCCGGATGTGGCCCTTTTCGATGGGCGGCACCTCGGTCACCAGATCGCGATACCAGCCCGAATGGAAAGCCCGCACGGTCTCCTGTATCAGCGCGTTGGGGGCGTTGATGGTGAGGTGCACCGAGGCCGCCAGCAGCACCGGCCCGGTGCAGTCGTGGGGCGCGACGGGTAGGTGGTAGGCCTCGGCCATAGTGGCGATCTTCTTGGCCTCGGTGAGGCCGCCGCACCAGCCGATGTCGGGCATGATCACGTCGGCGCACTGGCGTTCCAAAAGCTCGCGGTAGCCCAAATGGGTGGCGATGGTCTCACTGGCCGTCACGGTCACGCCGGTGCGGCGCTTGTATTCCTGCAGCGAGCCCAGGCTGTCCATCTTGATGGGATCCTCGATCCAGTAGGGATCATAGGGCTTGAGCGCCTCGGCGATGCGCACCGCGGTGGGCAGGTTCCAGAGAAGGTGCATCTCGGCCATGACGTCGATCTTGTCGCCGACCGCCCGGCGGATCTTCTCGAAAGGCCCGAGTGCCGCCTTCATCTCGGCGGCCGAGATGTCGTTGCCGCTCCGCGCCATGGCAGCGCTATCGAAGGGCCAGATCTTCATGCCGCTGATGCCCTGGTCCAAGAGACTCTGGGCCAACTCGTCGGCGCGCTCGAGGAAGGCCACGAGGTCCTCGTAGGGCCCCTCGGGCTCGGCCTTGGGCAGGCCCCAGTTGCCGATGGCATGAGCCGGCGCGCGCACGTACTGGTAGCCGGCGCAGGTGTTGTAGACACGGATGCTGTCGCGGCTGGCCCCGCCCAGGAGCTGGTAGATGGGCTGGTTCGCAACCTTGCCGAATAGATCCCAGAGCGCCACGTCGACGGCCGAGTTGCCGCGCATCTCGACGCCGGTGCCAGTGTAGCCGACATAGCCGTAGAGCTTGCGCCCCAAGGCCTCGATAGCGAGCGGGTCCTGGCCCAGCAGATGATGCGCCGCGGTTTCATGCAGGTAGGCCTCGATGGCGGCGGCGCCGTAGAAGCTCTCGCCCAGGCCGATCAGGCCCTCGTCGGTATGGATTCTCAGCCAGATGAGGTTGGGAAATTCGCCCAGTCGAATGGTCTCAAGGGCCGTGATCTTCATGCATATCTCCGCCACGACACGACAGGCGCTTGCCCAGCCGCGTGAGTTCGCCTTACAAAGGATAGCAACGCAAACGCCTAGTGGGAGTAAGAGGAATCATGGCCAAAGGCAAGAAGTACCGCTCCGCGGAATGGTTCGGCGGCGCCGACAAGGACGGCTTCACCCACCGCAGCTGGATGAAGAACCAGGGCCAGCCCGACGACCAGTTCGATGGCCGCCCGGTGATCGGCATCTGCAACACCTGGTCGGAATTGACGCCTTGCAACGGCCATTTCCGAGACCTGGCGGAACGCGTAAGACGCGGCGTCTACGAGGCCGGCGGCTTTCCCCTGGAATTTCCCGTGATGTCGCTGGGCGAGACCCTGCTGCGGCCCACATCCATGCTCTATCGCAACCTGGCCAGCATGGACGTCGAGGAAACCATCCGCGCCAACCCGTTGGACGGGGTGGTGCTGCTGGTGGGCTGCGACAAGACCACGCCGGCACTGCTGATGGGCGCGGCGAGCTGCGACGTACCGGCCATCGCCGTCTCGGGCGGACCCATGCTCAATGGCCGCTACCGCGGCGAACAGATCGGCTCGGGCACCCACGTCTGGAAGTTCAGCGAGGACGTCAAGGCGGGCAACATGACCATGGACGAGTTCATGGACGCCGAGGCCGGCATGAGCCGTTCCATCGGCCACTGCATGACCATGGGCACGGCCTCGACCATGGCCAACATGGTCGAGGCTCTGGGCATGGGGCTGCCCTCGAACGCCGCCATCCCGGCCGCCGACGCGCGGCGCTTCACCCTGGCCCACATCGCCGGCCGGCGCATCGTCGAGATGGTCAGCGACGACGTGCGCATGTCCAAGATCCTGACCCGCGAGGCCTTCGAGAACGCCATCCGCGTCAACGGCGCCATCGGCGGCTCGACCAACGCCGTGGTCCATTTGATTGCACTGGCCGGACGTGTCGGCGTCGATCTCGGCCTCGATGACTGGGACCGGCTCGGCAAGGACGTGCCGACCATCGTCGATCTGATGCCGTCGGGCCGCTTTTTGATGGAGGACTACTACTATGCCGGCGGCCAGCCCACGGTGATCCGGACGCTGGGCGAGGCCGGCCTCTTGAACAAGGACGCCATGACGGTCAGCGGCCAGACCATCTGGGAAAACTGCAAGGGAGCCGCCAACTTCGACGGCGAGGTCATCCGCTCGCTGGACAAACCCCTCACCGAGAGCGGCGGCATCGCCGTCCTGCGTGGCAACCTCTGTCCCGACGGGGCCGTGCTCAAGCCGTCGGCGGCGACGCCCGAACTGATGCAGCACCGCGGCCGAGCCGTGGTCTTCGAGGACATCGAGCACTACAAAGCGCGCATCGATGATCCCGATCTCGATATCGACGAGACTTGCGTCATGGTGCTCAAGAACTGCGGCCCGCGCGGCTATCCGGGCATGGCCGAGGTGGGCAACATGGGCCTGCCGTCGAAGATCCTGGCCAAGGGCATCACCGACATGGTGCGCATATCGGATGCCCGCATGTCGGGTACCGCCTACGGCACCGTGGTGCTGCACGTGGCGCCCGAAGCCGCTGCCGGCGGCGCGCTGGCGCTGGTCCAGGAGGGCGACATGATCGAGCTCGACGTGGCCGGCCGGAGCCTCAATCTGGAAGTCCCGGAAGACGAGCTGGAGCGTCGCCGCCAAGCCTGGTCGGCGCCCGAGCCTTCGATGCGGGGCGGCTACCAGCAGCTTTACGTCGACCACGTGCTGCAGGCCGACAAGGGCTGCGACATGGATTTTCTGGTGGGCAACCGCGGCGCCGCCGTGCCCCGCGAATCGCATTAGGATTAACCCGCATTTCTCACCGGGTCACGGCCTGCGTCGCCCCCAGGTGATGCGATCCGGAAGGAAAAGGTCGATGAGCGTAGTGGGACTACGCTCTTCGGCCTTTTCCGTAGCGGGCGCGCGCCTGGGGGCGACCCTTCGGGCGTCGCTGTGGCGCCGACAGGGTGCGTTGCGCTGCTTGCCCGATGTCCCACATCGCGCGGCGCAGCGCGCCTACCCTGTCGACGCCACAGCGCCGCGCAGGCCATGACCCGGTGAGAAATGCGGGTTAAGGGAGCTATCGGGTCACTCTTGCCGTTTCCGGCGGACGTTGAAGAGCTCGATTTCTTCCTGCCGGCCGCGCAACTGAAAACTGCCCAACGAGCTCGCCTCGAGCTCCTCGGGCGGGCTCGTGTGGGCCAGGTAATCGGCCGAGACCAGCAGGCGACAGCCCAGCTCGCGGCTCTGCTTTTCAATTCGCGCCGTGGTGTTGACGGTGTCGCCAAAAAGCGCCACCTGACGGCGCGAATCACCGCTCTGGCCGACGATCACGGGGCCGCAATGGAGGCCGGCCCGAAACTTCGGCACCACGCCGAAAGCAGCGAAGTAGCGCTCGGCGCGGCCTGCGATGGTGTCCTCAAGGGCGAAGAAGCAGCGTAGCGCGTTGGCATTCCTGACGCCTTGGGCCAGCGGCCAGGTGATCACTACCTCGTCGCCGACGTAGCGGTGCGCCTGGCCCTCGAAATCGAGGATGGCTTCATCGATGTCGAAAAAGAACATCGAGATCAGGCGATAGGCGCCCAGGTCGCCCAGCCTTTCCGTGTGCTGTGTCGAATCCTCCAGGTCAACGAACAGGAACACGCGGTCCTCGGAAATTCCCCGCCGGTAGCGTCCCAAGAGGATATTCGCCAATTCGTGCCCGCCGACCACGCGCCGCATGGTGACGACAAACAGCAAGAGCAGAAAAATGGCGACGCCCGAGGCCACGTCCAGAGCCACGGCGAAGTCGTGATCGATGGGGAATCCCATGTAGGTGTTGGGATCGTCGTCACCATAGGCCCAACCCTCGTAGAGCACCACCGTGCCAAGTATTGTCACCACGTAGACGGCGGCGCTGAGGCACAGGGAAACGGCGAAGTGGGCGCGGCGGATCCACCAGCCATAGCGCCCCTCGACAAAAAGCAACTCGTAGGCCGCCAGCAGGCCGCCCACCAGGCCGCCGAGAACCACGGCTTCGACCAAGTTACGGCCGGTGACCGGCTGATCGAGAATGTCGCTGGAGAGGAAAACCGAGCCCAGGATCAAGAGCGCCATGCAGAGCGCCAGTACCAGAACCGTGCGCAGGCGTCGGATTGTTCGTCTGGAAACGGCCATTGGCGTTCGGCCGCCAGGGCCGGAAGCGGGGGCGAGCCCCTCGGGGCCGAGCCCCTATTTGGCCGCGACGACGATGATTTCGACGCGGAACTCGGGGCGTGCCAGGCGCACCTCGCCGGTGGCCCGGGCCGGCGCCTGGCCCTCGGGCACCCAAGCATCCCAGGCCTCGTTCATGGCCGCGAAATCGCGGATGTCGGTGAGCCAGATCTGAACCGACAAAAGCTTCGACTTGTCGCTGCCGACCTCGGCCAGCAGGCCATCGATCTTTTCCAGAACCTGACGTGTCTGATAGCCCGCCGAGGCATCGCCATCGTCTGCCACCTGTCCCGCCAGGTAGACCGTGTCACCGTGCACGACGCACTGGCTCATGCGGCTGGTGGTGTGGTTTCGTTCTATCGCCATACCCTGTCCCCTCCGGCTGGAACCAGTGGTTCTTGCTAGTTGACGGGCTGCCAGTCGCGCCGCAGCCGCCGGGCCTCGGCGACCTGGTCGGGCCGCATTTCGGTGACCAGCCCCGCCAGCAGGTGTTCGGCCTTGTCGTGGCCCTTGTGGGCGGCCAAGGCCCACCAGAAATAGGCCGCCACGGGGTCGACCATGACGCCGGCACCGTCGCGATAGAGACCGCCGACGAGGAATTGGGCGTTGGCGTCGTCGGCCCGGGCCTGGGGCAGCCAGTAATCCATGGCCACGCGGTAGTCCCGGGCCATGTAGGCATTCAGCCCGGCCTTCAGGGCCTCATCCTGCGGCACCTTGGAAAACACCCGCTTGGGGGTGGCCGCGGCGATTTCACGCTGCTTGGCCAGCGCCTGGGCGGCGGCCGCCTTCCTCATGGCGACGGCGGCTTCGGCCGCCTTTTTCTCACGCGCCCGGGCGGCGGCGACGGCGGCGGCAGCCGCTCGGCGCTCGGCCTCGGCGGCTTTGGCGGCTTTCCGTTCGGCCGCGGCGGCCTTCCTTTCGGCCTCGGCAACCTTGGGTTCCACCAGGGCTTTGCGCTCGGCGTCCTTTTCCACCGCCATACGGCGTTCCTCATCGCGCCTGGCGGTCTCGGCCGCCTCGCGCACCAGCAATGCAGGCGGTGGCACAATGCGCGCCTCGGCGGTTTCCTGCTCGGCGCCGCCGGCTTCGGCCGCTTTGGCTTCGGCGACCTCCTGCTCAGCGACCGCCTTTTCGGCGGCTCTGGCTTCGGCGGCCTCCTGCTCAGCGGCCGCCTTTTCGGCGGCTTCGGCTTCGGCGGCCTCCTGCTCAGCGGCCGCCTTTGCGGCGGCTTCGGCTTCGGCGGCCTCCTGCTCAGTGGCCGCCTTTTCGGCGGCTTCGGCTTCGGCGGCCTCCTGCTCAGCAGCCGCCTTTTCGGCGGCTTCGGCTGCGGCGGCCTCCTGCTCAGCAGCCGCCTTTTCGGCGGCTTTGGCTTCGGCGGCTGCCTTCTCGGCGATCCGCTTCTCGGCCGCTGCCTTCTCCTCGGCCGCTTTTGCTTCGGCCGCCTTAGCTGCCTCGGCGGCCTGCGCTGCCTGGGCCAACCTGGCATTCTTCTCCTCGGCCGCTTTTGCCTTGGCTGCCTTGGCTGCCTTGGCTGCCTTGGCTGCCTTGGCTGCCTTGACAGCTTCCTCCTCGGCGGCTTTTGCCGGCGGCACGCTGGCAACCAGCGTGGCGGCATCGGCGCCGCCCACGGCGGCGCTCTCGATACCCATGTTCTTGCGCAACTCGCCCATGATCGCCAGCACCCGATAGTGGGCCACCATCAAGGCCACTTCGCCATTGACCCGCGCCCCCCTGGCCTGGAAAAGCTCACCCTCTACGTCCAGCAGGTCCAAGAGCGAACGCTTGCCCAGCTTGAACTGCTCGGTGAAGGCCTTGACCACCTTGTCGCTGGCCGAGACGTGATCGCGCAGCGTCGGCAGCCGGTCACGCGCCGTTATCAGGGCGTGATAGCTGAAGCGCGTGGTGGCGGCGACGGTCCGGCGCGTTTCCATCTCGCGCAGCGTTGCCTCGCGCAAGAGCGCGCTGGTCGAGCGGATGCGCGCCGCGTCGCCGCCGCCCCGGAAGAGGTTGTAGGTCATCACCAGCTGGGCCGTGAAGTCGTTGTTGGGACCCTTGGCGCCACCGGCGTTCTCGTTGCGCACGCCGCCCAGATCCAAGCTGAAGCGCGGCATCAGCGAGGCCCGGGCGCTGGCCAGTTCCTTTTTCATGGCCGCCACGTTGGCCACCGCGGTGTTGACGGTGGGACTGTTCGTCATGGCCACCCTGACGGCGTCGTCGACATCGGCAGGCAGCGCCTCGGCAGCCGGCAGCGGCGGCCTGACGGTGTCGCCCGGGCGCTCGCCGATGACCTCGAGATAGGCCGCCTCGGCATCCTTGAGCGTGCCCTTGAACTGGTCGACCGTGGCCTCGGCCAGAGCCAGCCGCGCTTCAGCCTGGTTGACGTCGGCCTCGTTGCCGCCGCCCGATTTGGCCTTGAGCTTGACGTCCGCCACCAGCTTCTCGTGGGTCGTGACGTTTTGCCCGGCCAGCCGCACCAATTCGCGATTGCGATCGAGATCGAGGTAGGAACTCACGGCCCTGAGGCCGACCTGCTCGCCGGCATTGAGAACCCCGAAACGCGAAACATCGACGCGCGCCTCGGCCGCCCCCACCCGGTGGCTGGTGCCCGAGCCGTCCCACAACAATTGGCTGAAGGTCAGGCTGCTTTCGCCGCGCCACATGAAGGCGCTGGCCTGGCTGTGCCCTCCAACTCCCCGGGTCGTCGAGTTGTTGGTCCGGGCATAACCGCTGGTGCCGCGGAAATCGATGGTCGGGAAATATCCGGATCTGGCCTGGTCGACGTTTTCACCGGCCGAATCCTTGAAGGCCCGTGCCGCCATCACTGTGGGATGGCTGCGCACCGCCTTTTCGGTGGCGTCTGCTAGCGAGTCGGCAAAGGCCGGCGCGGTTGCCCAACCGACCAGCCCACAGCACGCCGCCGACGCAAGAAAATTCATCGATTTCATGAACAATTCACCCAAAAAATTCCCCTTGCCCAAACCTATTATAGCTCAAACATCGACAAAAAAAACTTTCCCGTCAGTGACTAAGGCCCCAACCCTGAGCGGAAAAGCGACACCATGGGGCCAATCGGGTTTGCCATGCGGGCTTAGTGGAGCCCGGCCGGGGCCGGGAGGGCCGAGGCCGGTCCCTGCTCCGGCCCATCGCCCACGGTGATCACCCGCCGCACCTCGTCGGTGCGAAAGCCTATGGCCATGGGGCGGCGCACACCGGGCAGCGTAACGACGTCGTAAAGTTCCTCGACGATGCCGTCGATGCGCAGCCAGTGCACGGCATCGCCGGTGCGCAAGTCGATGACATGCAGCGCGCAGCGCGGCTCGACGTTCTTGGCCGCCATGTTTTCCTCCAGCGCCAGTCCCTCGAAAGTCCGGGTGCCGCGCGGCAACGAAAGCCCGACGACAGCGAAATCGCCATGAAAGGCCAGGCCGCGGCCGTAGCCGGGGAGAAAGGTGACGGTCTCGAATTTGCCCGTATCGAGATCGAGAAAGCCGAAGTTGCCATTGCCGGAATCGAGCAACCAGAGCTTGCCCTGGTAGATGCGCGGCGAATGCGGCATGGACAGGCCGCCGGCGATCACCGTGCTGCTGGGCACGTCGATGACGCAGCCGCCGTCGCGGCGGAAATCGCGCCAGCCATCGGCCACATCGGATTGCGACACCGCAGTAACGAAGCGCGGCCGGCCTTCGTGCAGCGCCAGGCCGTTGAGGTGGCAACGGTCCTCGGCCGCCAGCTTGCTGATGAAGGGCGGCTGCCATAGCGGCGTGAAGCTATGGCGCTCGTCGGTGGTGGCCAGGCAACTGAAGAGTGTGTTGACGAAAATCGGCCGGTCGTCAGGGTCGAGGGTGACGTCGTGGATGTCGAGATCACCGGTGATGTAGCCCACCTGAGGCACATAGGCGCGATCGTAGCCCTCGTGCGCCTCGTCCGGCGGCAACGCATTCTCGAAGCGCCAGAGCTGGTAGAGCGACGACATCACCAGACCGCTGTCGCTGGCATGGAGACCCATGCAGCGTTCGAAAGTGCGCTCGAAGATGGAGAGCTTGCCGTCGGGGTTGAGACCGACGAAAAAGAGCTTGCCGGCACGGTAGGTGGTGAAGGCGAGGCTGAGGTTCTGTTCGGTCAGCCAGGCCGTGAACTGGCGCGAGCCGGATATTTCGACGGTCGGGGATGCGGCGTTGTCGCTGCGGGGCGCATTGTCGCTCATGGCCGCCATTGTGGCCGAAGCGGCGGGGCGAGGCTAGTTGATGTCCTGAATCATGTCTTCGTGGACAAACAACATGGCATGACCCGAAGTAAAGGTATCGTAGGTTTGGCCGTCCACCGGTGCCTGGCTGCCAGGTTGCCAGCCCTGGCCAGTCGACTTCACGGTGTCGTCGGAACCGCCGGCGATGAGCAATTGGGTGCGGTATGGCGGCCCGAGGTTAGTCACCGAATCGGAGATGTCGAGCACGTCGCCCAGGTTGAGGGTGATCGTATTGGCGCCGGTGCCGTTGATATCGATCATCTCGATGCTGGTGATCTTGGTGTTCGGCGTGGTCGTCAGGTCGAGGTCGTGGCCCTCGGCGTCGAGCACCAACGTGTCAAGGCCGCTGCCGCCGTCGAGGCGCAGGAAGGTGAGGTCGGAGACCTTGAGCTCATCGCCGCCCGAGCCGCCGCGTATTACGTCGGCCCCGCCGTTGCCCACGAGGGAATCGCCGCCGCCGCCGCCGACCAGGACGTTGGCGAGATTTGTGCCGCTCAGGGAATCGGCGTTGCTGGTACCGAGATGCGTTACCTCGTTCGTGAAATTGCCGCCATAGATTACGAAAGCTTGCCCGGAGTTCGAATTGCTGCTGGGGTCGGCGTGGGGGGCGCCAACCAGCATGTCGTCGAAGCCATCGCCGTTGACGTCGCCGGCCCCCGACACCGCACGGCCGGCGTAGTCGCCCGAGGCGGCGCCGTCCAAACTGTCCCCCTCGCTGTCGGTCAGCGCACTCAATTCGAGGGACGCGCTTGAGCCTATCGAAGAGCCGCCTAACACAACGTAGATCATGCCGCCCGTGTCACCCTTGTAGGCACCGACCGCGAAGTCATCGTAACCATCGCCGTTGAAGTCACCGATGCCGCTGAGGGCCTGGCCCAAATTGTCGCCAGCGCCTTCAGCAGTAGTATTGTTCATCAAGAAGCCGGTGGTGCCATTGAGGGTGGAGAGATCGATGGTCGCGGCAAAGCCGCTGGCCTTGCCAAAAACAACGAAAGCCTCGCCACGGGCGTCGGTGGTGTTGGCGGTATCGGCCAGGTTGGCGCCGACCAGCAGATCGGCATAGCCATCGCCGTTGATATCGCCGGCGTGGCTGACCGAGATGCCGCTTTGATCGCCGGCATCGATGCCATCGAGACGGAAGCCGGTGGTGCCATTGAGGGTGGAGAGATCGATGGTCGCGGCGAAGGTGGCGGCCTTCCCGAAGACGACGTAGCTCGAGCCGCTGGAGTAGCCGCTGGGGTCAGCGCCGTGAGCCCCGACGACGATGTCGTCGAAGCCATCACCATTGACGTCGCCGGCGTTGCTGACGTGGAAGCCCGTGGAATCCGAAGCCGCTACGCCATCCAGACGGAAGCCGGTGGTGCCATTGAGGGTAGAGAGATCGAAGCTGCCACTGGACCCTATGTTGGTGGCGCCGAAGACGACGTAGGCGGCACCGGTGGCGGTGGAGGAACCGTAATTCGGTGCGCCAATAAGCAGATCCTCGATGCCGTCACCGTTGACGTCACCGGCCGAACTCACCGAGTAACCGCTCTTGCCCAGGCCATCGAGCCGGAAGCCAATGGTGCCGTTGACGGTGGAGAGCTCGAAGACGCTGGTGGCGGTGAGACCGTCGGCGCCAAACACCACGTAGGTATCGCCGGCACTCGAACTGCCGAACGGGGCGCCGATAATGAGGTCGTCCCTGCCATCACCGTTGATGTCAGCCGAAGCGACGGAGAAACCGGATTGCTCGCCGGCAACCGCTCCATCGAGGCGGAAGCCGTTGGTGCCGTTGAGGTTGGAGAGATCGAGCGTCCCCGGCTTCGTGGTCGTGCCATAAACAACGTAAGTCTGGCCGGCTTCGGAACCGGCTGACGGATCGGCTCGGTTAGCGCCGATGATGATCTCGTCCAGACCGTCGCCGTTGATATCGCCGATTGAACTAACCGAGAACCCGGTCTCGTCATTCGCGCGCCTGCCGTTGACGGTAAAGCCGTTATCGGCGAGCAAGTTCGAGAATTCGCTGACAAATATGGTGTCGACGCTAGACGTCGTCACGTCGTTGATGCTATCCGAGGTAGCGACGCCGTTTTGGCCAACATCGTTCTCGATGTACAGCGTGCTGCCGGACTTGGTGTATTGGGTGTGGGCCTGGCCGTCGATGGTGACACTGCCGGCATTGGTCCAACCAGAGTCCGTGGTGGTTACGCTATCACCGCCGCCGCCCTTGACGCGGATGGCGCTGCTGGAGTTCAGGGCCGCAACGTCGGTGGCCGTGAGCTTCAGCGTGGTGCCGGTGCCGGAGAGGTCGATGACCTCGATCGACTTGATCTGGTTGTCCGGCTTGGTCGTCAGGTCGACGTTGCTGGTGGAAGTATCCACCAGCAGCGTGTCGAGGCCCGAACCGCCGTTGGTGCCCAGCGTATCGGCAGCGTCGTAAAGGATCGTGTCGTCGCCGCTGCCGCCGTAGAGAAAGTCGTTGCCCGATCCGCCGTTCAGCACGTTGGCATTGCCGTCGCCGGTAATCGTATCGTTACCCGAGCCGCCGATGACGTTCTCGATCTCGAACAGGGAATCGCTGTCCACCAGCGGCCCGCCATTGGCAAAATTGAACAGCAGGTTGACGTCGACGCCAGCGCTATCACTGGCATATGTCACCGTGTCGATGCCGCTACCGCCGTTGAGGTTGTCGAAGCCTTCGCCCGAGCCGCCGATCAGGATGTCGTTGCCGGCACCACCGAACAACATGTCGTGGCCGCGGCCGCCGTCGAGCACGTCATCGCCCTCCCCGCCAACTAGCTCGTCGCTATCATCACCGCCGAAGAGGCGGTCGTTGCCGCGGCCGCCATCGAGGATGTCCTGGCCCGAGCCACCAAAAAGCGTGTCGTTGCCCTCGCCGCCACTCAGCGCATCGCCGCTTCCGCCGCCGTCCAGCACATCATCGCCGCCGCCGCCTTCGATGATGTCGCTGAAGTTGGTGCCGTTCAGCGTGTCCGCTCCGGCCGAGCCTTGGATCACTTTGCCACCCTGGGTGATGACACCGGTGTCGACGAGGAAAAGGATATGCGGATCGTTGCTGGTGAAGATATCTTCGCCGAGTTCGAAGGGATCGAGGCCTTCATCGAAGGGATCGTCGAAGTCGAAAGAATCGAGGCTGTCGTCGAAGGAATCGTCGAAGCCGAAGGGATCGCC
>Ga0187827_10005512_pt1 | contig 14969 bp, 14 predicted proteins | sample ETNtaG_39_FD_167969 | JGI IMG/M metagenome (GOLD analysis project Ga0187827, IMG submission 167969) | Marine microbial and viral communities from oxygen minimum zone, Eastern Pacific Ocean - ETNP2014_SV_150_PacBio MetaG (Illumina Assembly) | ecosystem: Environmental > Aquatic > Marine > Hypoxic...
GGCCAGTCGCTGGCCCAGATCAGGCGATCTGCGCCGAAGCTGTCGATCACATGCTGGGCGAAGGGGACAATCCGGTCGGTAGTCATGCCGGTCGCGAGGACCGAGAATTTGCGGGGAAGCCTAATTCCATCTGACATTGTAATCCATACATGTTGGATTATGTGAATTTCATTGAACTTAATATCTGCACTGTGATTTATTCCTTATTTATCCGTGATTAGAATTTTCTTTAGCTTCTGCAATCGAGAAACCGGAGTAATTGACACTCTTCAATTCAGTATATTCATGCAAGCCACCAATGCCAAGTTCTCGGCCAACTCCCGAGCAACCGAAACCACCTCGTGAGACCGCAGGATGCTCTGCTAGAAGTGCTTCACCCGTAGATGTTGCAAAAACAGCTCCAGCACGTATGCGGTTTGCAACTCTCATTGCCTTTGCGGGGTCAGAGGACATAACAGTAGAGGCTAAACCGAAAGCTGTAGAATTTGCTTCCGTTATTGCTTCTGCTTCACTCGAGAATGAGCGCACGGAAAGCACTGGCCCAAAAATCTCCTTTTGCCAAGCGTCTGAGTCGCGTGGCACATTATTCAAAATAGTTGGTTGGATGAAATAGCCGCCTGAATTTTCTACAGCCGTGGGATCAGGAACTCCACCACCAGTGTAGATTTCGATACCTGCAGCTTCGGCTTCATTAAGAAAACTCAAGACTTTTTCTTGTTGAGAAGCAGAAACCACTGGTTGTATCACATCCGTCATTCCGGTTTCCCATGCCCTGTCACCGCGTTCCCTTTCCGTAATGGGGTCCATACAGTAAGGTATCTTCTCCAATACGTTTTTTAGTTTTTTCAACAAATCGTCTTTAATTCCTTCCTGTACAATTAACCGGGTATGTGCAGTACAAATTTGGCCGCCATTAGTTAGGCATCCCTTAATAGTGGCTTCAACCGCTCGCTCGATGTCAGTATCTTCAAAAACCACCATGGCTGACTTGCCACCCAATTCTAATGCCACCTGAGAAAGTTTTGGGGCAGAAGCTTCCATAATCTTGCTACCTGTCAGTGACGAGCCCGTGAAAGAAACCATGGAAACTGAGGGAGAGGCGACGAGAGCGGCACCAGTTTCACGATCGCCAGTTACAACGCTAAACACGCCTTCAGGAATACCTACATCCTGTGCCAGCTTGCCTAAGAACATGCAGGAAAGGCCTGCTATTTCCGAGGGTTTGAGAATGGCACAATTTCCGGCTACCAAAGCCGGAGCTACCTTTCGAAATGCAACATTTAGTGGGTAATTCCATGCTGATATTAGACCAACGATACCAATCGGGTCCCGTCGGTAAACAACATCCCATTCTGCGGGTGGAAGTCCGCCCACACCTCCACCAGAATTTATTGGTATATCCTGCTCTGCGTCCAGAACGGCACCGAGCGATCCCCAGTATTTACCTTCATTAGAAGCACCACCAAGTACCATTTCAGCTTGACGAAAGGGCTTGCCAACATCTGCAGCTTCGATTGCAGCTAATACCTGGATGTTTTCCTCAATACCTTGCGCCATGCGTGAAATTAAGTCACCGCGCGCTGAAGCCGGCATATTTGCCCAAGCACCATCCAACCACGCAGCCTCCGCTGCGCGGGTAGCCGCCTCTATGTCATTGGCATTACCTTTCGGCAATTCATGAAAAACTTCACCTGTAGCAGGATAATAGGTTGGCATCTTTTGACCATCGACTGGGTCAACAAACTGACCCCCAATAAACAACTTATTGAAGCACTCTGCCGTTAGGTGTTTCTGCACTATGTCTAGTGAGTTTGTTTTAGTGATTTTAGTCATCTCATTATTCTCCTAGTCTTGATCAGTTGTTCAATTTTTTGGATGCAAGATATGCCATTTTGTAGCCACCCGCCAAGCAATTTTAACGCCACCAAGCAAACCAAAGACTTCTGCGTCCATTAGGTCTCTAATTTTGATAAACTCTAGACGACATATGTCTCCCAGAGAAGTCTATAGAAAACTCATGCGCAATAGGCGTACAGACGCAATCGTTAACTGAAGCCTCAGAACAACAGTAACAACAACGGCCCCTTTAGCCCCCTTTTTGAAATCCATTGATTTCGTCTGGTGCCTGGGGCCCACTTCAGCCAACATGGGGCCCAATTCTCAGGCCACCACATGGGCCACCAAAGTCCACACTATTTGAAACTCAAATGAAAACGAAACCGTGAATAACTATAGGTTCTAAAGTCTGACTTATTGGGTTTTTAAACATGGTAATCAGGCTTGGTATTTCTAAGTATTAGCGTTTTATGTTGAAAAGACCATTCACTAGCATACTCATACAATCAAGATCTGCTACAATGATTTGTGGAGCATGGTTTTACCCAGCTGGGTTGCGGCTTCCATACCAATCAAGATCTGCTATAATGAGACGGGTCTGCATTCAGTTGCGGCTGGACCTCGAATTCTGAACTGCTAATATGATTTATGAAAAGGGTTGTGTGTTCTATTTTGATCAAAGCAAGAAAGTTTGGCAAGCAGCAACTGACGCTTACCGTCCCCGGGTTCGGCGGTGGTCCGGCGGGCTGGATGGTCGTTCCCAATGCTGAGGCGATAGTACACGCGTCGATCAATGCAGCGTGGAACGCAGGCATCCGGTATTTCGATACGTCGCCCTACTACGGGTTCGGGCGGAGCGAGGAACGCCTAGGGGCCGCGCTGAAAGGGCGGCCGAGAGAGGAATACGTGATCTCGACCAAGGTCGGGCGCACTACGTCGAGAGAGGCGAACTTTGCCTTCGACTATTCGCGGGACGGCGTGCTCAGGTCGATCGAGGAGAGCCTCGCGCGGCTTGGAACCGAAAGGCTGGATATCATTCTGATCCATGACATTGATTTCTATACCCACGGGCCTCGCCAATCCGCGCGCGAGCGAGAGGCTCTTGATGGCGCCTATCCTGCGCTTGCCAACCTGAAGGACGAAGGCGTTATCGACGCCATTGGCCTTGGCGTGAACGAATGGCAGGTCTGCGATGCGGTCTCGCGCCGAGTGCCACTCGACTGCGTGCTGCTTGCGGGACGGCACACGCTTTTGGAACGCGAGGCGGAAACGGCGTTCTTTCCCCGCTGTCTGGCCGAGGGTATCGGCGTGATCATCGGCGGAGCCTACAATAGTGGTATCCTGGCGACGGGAGCGACTGAGGACGCAGTCTACAATTACGCGCCGGCGTCAGAGGCGGTCCGCGCGCGGGTGATGCGGCTGCAGCGTATCTGCGCGCGATACGGTGTGCGGCTTCCGGTCGCCGCACTGGCCTTCACGCTCCGCCACCCGGCTGTAACCACGGCGATCCCGGGGATACAGAGCAGCGACCAGCTGACGGATGCGTTGGATGCCTGCGGGGCTGGGCTGCCCGAAGCGTTCTGGGAGGACATCGACCGCGAAACCCTGCCGTGCTAGGTCGCCCGACGGCGCTTCTTCTTGGTTTTTTTGTCGCTGGCTGCCGGGGCGCGCCGAACGATGACCAGTTCGGTCTCGCTGTCCTCGATCATCGCCCGCGCTTCGGGCGTGATGCCTTCATCGGTAATGACCATGTCGATATCGTCGAGACCGCCGACCTCGAAAAAGGCCGGGTGTTCGAACTTGGAGGAATCGATCAGTACGACGACGCGCGCGGCGCTTTCAATCATCATCTTCTTGGTCATTGACACGTCGATCGAAGTCTCCGAAAGACGCCCGCCCGCCATCGAGTGGATGCCGATGAAGGCGAGATCGACGTGCAGGTGATCGAGGAAACTGGTCAGCGGTTCGCCCACCAGCGTCAGCGAGCCGGGCCGGAGACTGCCGCCGAGCACGATGAGCTCGGTGTTCTGCCGGGCCGAAAGAACCTCGGCGATTTCCAGATCGTTTGTGCAGACCGTCGCCTTCGCGTCGTCGTCCGTAAGCGACTGCGCCATCGCAAGAACGGTGGTCGAGGAATCTAGGATTATACTGTTGCCGTGCGCGACCATGCCCGCTGCGGCCGCTCCGATCGCCATCTTCTCTTCGCGGAGCGTGCTGGCGCCGATCCGGCGCGGTGGCTCGAACGTGGTCAGCGGATTGTTCCCGATGGTGGCCCCGCCACGGCTGCGCGTGATCGATCCGAGCGCCGCTAGGTGGTCAAGATCGCGGCGCACGCTCGATTGCGATGTGCCGAGCGCCTCGGCGATATCCACGATCGATCCGCTGCCATGGGTGTGCAGGTAGTCGAGGATAAGCGCGCGTCTCTGGGCGGTGATCATGCGGGCAGCTCTCCGGTCTCTTGCGGGACGCACAAGCCGTATACCTTTTCCGCAGTTCCATGCCAGATGGCAGTATGCTCCCTATCCGAGAGACCGCCGAGGAGTTTCTGCGACAAGGCGATCCATTCGGCATAGGACGAAGCGAGGTCAAGGGGCGGCCAGTCGCTGGCCCAGATCAGGCGATCTGCGCCGAAGCTGTCGATCACATGCTGGGCGAAGGGGACAATCCGGTCGGTAGTCATGCCGGTCGCGAGGCCCGAGAATTTGCAAAAGGTGTTTGAGTGTCCGGCAATTCTAGTGATGTGCGCGGCCCAGTCATCGAACTGGCTCCCCAGGATGTCCGGTTTGCCGCAGTGATCGAGAACGAGGCGCGTTTCTGGGAAAGCCTCGGCCATCGCCTGCACAACGTCGAGTTCGCGCCAGTCCTGAACGAGAAGGTCGATCGGCAGACGCGAGGCAGCGATCTCGGCCCAGCCGGGCCACAGCGACGGATCGAGCATCCAGCGGATCGACCTGTTGTCGTCGCGGACTGGTCGAAGGCCGACGATGCCGCCGAGCGCGCGGAGGCCTGCGAGGTCTTCGGCGATGGAGGGCGCGCCGGGATCCGCCCAGCCAACGACCCCCGCGATCCAGGGATAACGACGCGCGAGCCCCGCCATGAACAGGTTTTCGCCCAGCGTCTCGGACGCCTGGACAGCGATTGCGGCGCTGAGGCCAAACTCATCGAGGATGGGTCGCAGTTCGTCTGGTTCGACGTCGCGGTAGATCGCCGTCATGTCGGGCGTCAGGGCCGTGTTTACGCCGCGGGCAAGCCGCCAGAAGTGAACGTGGCCATCGATCATTGCGCTATCGCAGCTGGAAGCGTGCCCGCGATGATCATGGCGAGAGCCTCTTCTTCCGTCACGTCCTCGGTCCGAACCGTTCCAACCATCTGGCCGTTCCGCATGACCAGCAGACGGTGCGCGAGCCGGAAGACGTCGTGAACGTCGTGGCTGATCAGCACGATCCCGATCCCCTGCGAGGCGAGCTCGACGATGATCTCTCCGACGCGCTGGGTCTCCTCGGGGCCAAGCGCCGCGGTCGGCTCATCCATGATGAGGACTTCGGCATTGAAGTGGACCGCGCGCGCGATTGCGATGGCCTGGCGCTGACCGCCGGACAGTTTTGAGACCAGCTTGTGCAGCCCCGGCAGGCGCAGCTTCATACGGCCGAGCACGTCACGCGCCGCGCGTTCCATCGCGACCTCGTCCATGAAGCCGCCGAACGACGTCATCTCACGGCCGAGGAACAGGTTCGCCACGGAATCGAGGTTCTCGGACAGCGCGAGCGTCTGGTATATCGTCTCGATGCCGAGCGCCTTGGCGTCGCGCGTCGAGCGGATGTCCGCCTTTTTGCCCTTCACTTGGAATTCGCCGCTGTCGGCCGGGAAAACGCCCGACAGCATCTTGATCAACGTCGACTTACCCGCGCCGTTGTGCCCCAGCAGGCCGAGGATCTCTCCGCGTCCGAGCGTCAGGCTGACGCCGTCGACGGCGCGGACCCCGCCGAACGACTTGCGGATGTCCCTGAGTTCGATGAGCGGCGCGTCAGTCATTGCTGCGCACCTTGCGGCGATAGATCATGTCGATCCAGACGGCGAGGATCAGGACCGAGGCGAGGATCATCCGCTGGAGCGGCGTCGGGACGCCGAGCAGGATCATGCCACTTTCGAGGCTCTGCATGATGAGCGCCCCGATCAGCCCGCCGACGATTGTGCCCACGCCCCCCAACAGCGAGGTGCCGCCGATCACCGCGGCGGCGATGACGTTGAGTTCTATCATCGTGCCGGTGACGCTTGCGCCCGCGTTGAGACGCGCTGTCACCACGACCGAGGCCACGCCCGCGAGGAGTCCCATCACGACGAACAGCATCAGGATGGTGCGCCGGGTATCGATCCCGGCGAGCGCCGTGCTTTCCGGGCTGCCGCCATAGGAGAACACGTGCCGGCCGAACCTGTGTTTCTGCGAGACCGCGCTCATCACGATGCCCACGCCGATCAGGCAGAGGACAGGAATGGCGATACCGGCCGGTTCCTTGGTGCGTGGCAATTCATAGGCGATCATCACCCAGACGAAGGCCGCGATGGCGACCCACCAAGCCAGCGCGATGGCGATCGTCACGCGCACGGGCGGGTTCTCGAACCCGAATAGCGTGCGCTGCGACCGGATGCGGAAAAGCCCGTAGATAATGGCGCCGCAGGCGATCAGCCCGAGGATGATCGACCACGTCGCGCCAATGCTGCCATCGAGACCGCCGCCGAACAGGCGAAACGTCTCGTTCAGGGGCGAAATGGTGCGTCCTTCGTTCAGCATGTAGGCAGCGTTCCGGAAGAACATGAGCCCGCCCAGCGTCACCACGAAGGCGGGAATGCCGACATAGGCGACGAGGAATCCGTTGAGCGCCCCGATTGCCGCGCCGATGGCCAGCATCGCGACGATGGCAATCCACCAGGTATGCGCGCCGTCGACCGGCAGATATTCCGTCTGAATCAGCGCGCCCGCGACCCCAATGAAGCCGAGTTGCGAGCCGACCGAAAGGTCGATCTGTCGCCCGACGATAACCATAACCATCCCCGCCGCCATGATGCCGACGACGGCGACTTGAAGCGACAGGTTGTAGAGGTTTCGCGGTGTCAGGAAGATACCGTTCGTTGCGATCCCGAAGGCCACCCAGATGCAGGCGAGGATCGCAAGCATGGCGACGAGACGGATATCGAGAGGCTTACTCTTGCCGGAACTAGTGGCGGCCCCTTTCGAGGCCGCCTTTTCTTGATCATTGATCAAGTCTTAATCTTTCGAAAAAGGTCAGTTGCAGGGGGTGGGCCCGCCGTCACCGACACCGTTGCAGAGGGCGTCCTTGCTGATCCAGTCCGCATCCACGACGAGGTTGAGGTTGCCACGGGTGATCGCGAACGGCTCGAGCAGGATAGCTGGCTGCTCGGCGCCGCTGATCGTCGGCGCGGTGGTCGATCCGGCCACGTCGCCGGGTGCCACCCCGCCGGCCATGGAGACGGCGGCCGAGGCCGCGGCCCGCCCGAGCTCAGTTGCGTTCTTCCAGATAGTCACGGTCTGCTGACCCTTGGCGATGCGGTTCAGCGCCGCCGTTGAGCCGTCCTGTCCGGAGAGCGCGACATTGTCAAGGCCCTGCGCCTCGAGTGCGGCCGCCGCGCCACCCGACATGCCGTCGTTCATCGCGAGGACCGCATCGATGGCATTGGCATTTGCGGTCAGGATCTGATCGACCGCAGCCTGCGCGGCGTCGGGAGCCCAGTTCACGATATTCTGCTGCGCGACCACCTTGATTTCGCCAGCGTCGATCTTGGGCTGAAGCGCCTGCATCTGGCCTTCGCGGAAGACCTGAACGATCGAATGGGCCGAGTCGCCCTCGATCAGCGCCCAGTTCCCGGTGGGCTGCTCTTCCAGCATGGCTTCGGCCATGAGGCGACCAACCGCCACGTTGTCGAAGCTGACGAAGAGCGCGTTTGGATCGTCGATCGGCGCATCGTAGGCGACGACCGGGATACCCTCTTCATGGGCCCGCTCGAGCGCGGGGAGCACGGCCTGGGAATCCTGCGCGAGGACGATCAGCGCGTCGACACCGGACGCGATCAGGCTTTCGATATCGGTCACCTGCTTGACCGGGTCGGCCTGCGCATCTGCGCTGACGTAAGTGTGTCCGCCCGATTTAAGGATGCTGAGGATGCCCGCCTCGTCAATCTTCCAGCGCTCTTCCTGGAAATGCCGCCAGCTGACGCCAATCGTGTATTCCTCCGCCGCCGTGACACTGGCCGCGAACATCGCGCTGGCGGCGGCTGCCGCGAGCCCGAGTTTTCTTAGGTTGAAAAGTTCTTTCATGGTCTTCTCCCGTTTTTGACTGATTCTCATTGGTTGATTTTGGCACATTTTGAAAGAAAATGAAATAATTCGGAGAAGAATGTTTTGCGCCCTCAGAAGCGGGCGGGTCGACGGGGCGGTGGCGGCGGTAAACCGCATAGAGAGCAACGATTTATTTTAATGATTCTCATATACTTTCTATTTACTAATTTACAGCGCAGCGGAGGACCCGCAGAGAGGCCCTGCGAGAGCCGGGCTTGCCGAAACGGGAAGCTCACCCTTACGCCACCTCAACTCTTCCAAAATCTTTCAAATTACGTCATAGTGGCGTCGATGACTGACAAAGAGAGATTCGTTCCCGACAGCGTGACCCTTGTAGCAGACGACCTGACAGGGGCGCTCGATTCGGCTGCATCCTTCGCGGACTCCGCTCCGGCGGGCAAGGTTCCTGTGGTCTGGTCGCCGTCAGCGATCCCGGGACGGATCGCGCCCCTTGGCGTGTCGACCGAAACGCGGGAGCTGTCCGCCGGAGCCGCGAGGTCCGGCGTTCTCGACGCGTTCGCGGCCCTGCCCGAGGCGGGACTTCACTTCAAAAAGATCGACTCGCTGGCCCGCGGCAACACCGCCGTCGAGATCGCCGCCTCCGCCGAAAGCGGCTTGTTCACCTCCCTGATCGTTGCGCCGGCCTTTCCCCAACAGGGACGGCGCGTCGACGGAGGACGTATCGAGGCAGGTGGCGTTGTGGTCGACCTGGGCGAGCTTCTTGCCGAGGCGAAGGTTACGTTCGAGACCTGTGCACCCGGCGCCGGGATACCGGTGCGAAAAGGCGTTGCCCTTTGTGACGCTGCGACGGATGCGGACCTAAAACACATCGTCGCGGCTGCCGGCCTAATGGAGGCGCCGGTTCTGTTCTGCGGGTCCGGCGGGCTTGCAGGGGCGCTGACACCGTCCCCTAGTCGGTTCCGCGACGCGCCGCTGCCCGACTTTGCTGTCGTCGGATCGCAGACGGCGATGAGCCGGGCACATCTGGCGCGCCTGTCGCAGAGCTTCGGGATGGCGATCCGGTCGGCCCCCGGAGCCTGGCGCGATTCTGTGGACTGGGCGGCGCGGCGGCTTGCCGTGGGCTTCGACATGCCGACGCTGAAGGCGGACGACGCGCGCCGCGCGATTAACGAGACATTGCGGGAGGCTGTTCTGAGCAGGGCGCAGCCGGAAGCAATGTTCGTGGTGGGTGGCGACACGCTTCGTTCCGTGCTAGATGCCGCCGGTGCCACCTCGGTCGATGTCGAAGGCGCCTGGGCGCCCGGCATCGCCGTGTCGCGCCTGACCGGCGGTCGCTGGGCGGGGACCTGGCTCTATTCCATATCGGGGTCGTTTGACGACGCAGGACTGATCAAGGCGATATCACAGGGGGACCGATGCAACGCGCACCCTTAGCCATCACCGCAGGCGATCCTTGCGGCATCGGGCCCGAGATCACGCTTCGGGCACTGGCCGATCTTGCCGGGACACCCGAGGGGACGCCGGACTGCCTTGTCTTCGGGTCATTGCAGGCGCTGAGGAGTGCCGCCGAGACGGCCAGTCTCGACGCCAGGATCGAGGCCGGGGACCGTCCGACGCGCTGGCCATCGGTCACCGTCGCATCGGCCTGGGACACGCTGGGCCCCTTGCCCGTTGGTGAGGTCACCCGCGAAGGCGGCCGGATCGCCTATTTCGCCATCGAAGGCGCTGTCAAAAGTGCCGTTGCCGGCGATGTCGCGGGTCTGGTGACAGGCCCGATCTCGAAAGAGGCAATGCAGCTGGCCGGGTTCCCGAACACCGGGCATACCGAGCTGCTGGGAAAGCTCGCGGGCGGTTACGAGACTTGCATGATGCTTGTTCATGACAAACTGCGCGTCTCGCACGTCTCGACGCACACCGCACTGGCCAATGTACCCGCCAACCTGACTCCACGGCGGCTGGCCAAGGTTCTTGAGCTGACCATCGACGCGCTGTCGGCGATGGATATCGCCGCACCCCGCATCGCAGTCGCTGCACTAAACCCGCATGGCGGCGAGGGCGGGATGTTCGGCGGCGAGGACACCGAAGTCAGCCTGCCGGTGATCGAAACCTTCCGGCGCGCCGGGCATAATGTGCAGGGGCCGGTCTCGGGCGACACCGTCTTCGTCAAGGCGATCGCGGGCGAGTTCGACGCAGTCATCGCGATGTACCACGATCAGGGACACATTCCGGTCAAGCTTCTGGGGTTCCGGATCGATCCGGACACCGGCCGCTGGATAGATATGAGCGGCGTGAACATGACCCTGGGCCTGCCTTTCGTGCGCATGTCGGTCGATCATGGCACCGCCTTCGACATCGCGGGCAAGGGCATCGCCTCGGCCCAGAGCATGATCGAGGCCATCGGCCTCACCCATCGCCTGGCAGATCACCGGGCCGGTGGCCGCACGCCCGATCGGGCCATGGGGACGTGATGCGGAGACTTAGCCCAAAAGCGCTGACCTGTCTCGTGTCGGACGTGTTCGAGGCGGCCGGCTCGGACGCAGCCGAGGCGGCGATCATTTCACACCACCTCGTCACATCGAGCCTCGTCGGACATGACTCGCACGGTCTGGTCCGTGTGTCGAAATACGTGGACTGGGTGCGAAAAGGCGACATTGTCCCGAACCGGCACGCGACGATCGTTTTCGAGAAGGGCCCGGCGACGCTGGTCGACGGCGGGTTCGGTTACGGGCAGGTGATCGGTCTCGAAGCGATGGAGATTCTCGCTGGGCGCGCGCGGTCGGACGGTCTGGCCGCGCTCGGCATCCGCAATGCCGCGCATCTGGGGCGAATCGGGCATTGGCCCGAGTATCTGGCCGAAGCGGGGCTGGTCTCAGTGCATTTCGTCAACACGTCGGGCTTCGGCATCCTCGTTGCGCCCCATGGCGGCAGCGACCGGCGGCTGTCGGCCAACCCCTTTGCCGCTGGCGCGCCGCGGAAGACCGGCGCGCCAGTCGTTCTCGACATTGCGACATCGGTGATCGCCGAAGGCAAGATCCAGGTTGCCCGGAACAAGGGCGAACAGTTGCCTGCGGGGGCCGTGCTGGACGGGCGAGGACGGCCGACGGAGGACGCAGCGGCGTTTTATGCCGACCCGCCCGGCGCGATCCTGCCATTCGGCGGACACAAGGGATCAGGCTTGTCGTTCTTCTGCGAACTGATTGCTGGTGCCCTGACAGGCGGCCATGCCAGCAACCCAGCCAGTCCGACCGCGGGCCGGCTGGTAAACAACATGGTGTCGGTCGCCTTCGACGCGAGTGCCTTCGGCGAAGGGGCGTTCTTCGGAGCCGACGAAGAGCGGCTGATCGAGTGGATCACCGGATCGCCCCCGGCCGAGCCGGGCGGGTCGGTTCTGTTGCCGGGCGACATCGAGGTGCGCACCCGCGCCGAGCGCGAGGCGAACGGCATCCCGGTCGACGACGCGACCTGGGCGGCGCTGAGCTGCGCGGCGGCGTCCTGCGGCATCGATGCGGAAACATACATCTGACAGGCCGAAAAGGCCGCGAACGTGGGAGGATCTGATGGACTATGAGGGACTGGAACTGCTGATCGGCGGCGATGATGGCAACGCAGGGCTTGAAATCTATCTTAAGAAGAAGACGGTCTACATGAATTACGGCGGTGGTGCGCCGACGACTCTGATGCCCTACTTGAGGAGCTGGACGGAATGACATTTGGAGAGATGCGGAATCCGCTTCGCGAAAAACTCGGCCAGGACGCCCCTGCCATCGGCGTATGGATCACGCTCGCCGATCCGGCGGTGACCGAATTGGTCTGCCTGCTCGGCGTGGACTGGATCGTTGTCGACATGGAGCACGGGGGACTTGGCCTGCCGGACATCTTGGCCCACGCGCGGGCGGCTGCGGGCAGCGGCACAGCCGTTCTGACCCGGGTGCCGCAGCTTTCGGGCGAGAACCTCAAGCGCGCGCTCGATCTGGGTATCGACGGGGTCATCGTGCCTTACGTGAAGACGGCTGCCGAAGTGGCCGAGGCGTTCCGCTTCGGACGGTTCCCGCCCGAAGGCGAACGCGGCATAGGGGGGGAGCGCGCGTCGCACTGGGGTCTCGAGATGGGCACCTACCTGGAGATCGCGAACCGAGAGACCATGATCGTCCCGCTGATCGAGACGCGCGCGGCGATCGAAAACATCGACGCCATACTCGACACGCCCGGACTGGAGGCCGTTTTCATGGGGCCGGCGGATCTGTCCGCCAGCATGGGTCACACGGGCGCGTGGGAGGGACCGGGCGTCGCCGAGGTCATTCTGGACGTGCGCCAGCGAGCCGAAGCGAAAGGCATCGCCGCCGGCATTATCGGGCGCAGCGGGGAGGATCAGGCCCGGCGTATCCGCGAGGGGTTCCGGATGATCTGCATCGGCGCCGACACCGGCTTTATAGCCTCGGGCGTAAAGGAGGCGATGATCCGCCTGAAAGACGCCCGCTACGATCACAAGGGGCTTTGATGTCAAGCCTTGCGCTCGAACCTTCGGATCGACCGTTCGGTGATCATCTTCCCGGTCGCTGTGGCGAATTCCTTGAAATGCGCGCTGCCGACATGGGTCTCGAAGGCGGTGGCGTCGTCGTAGACCTCGTAGAGGAGGATGTGCGCCGGCGCCTCTTCCGAGGCGCAGACGTCGAACTGATGACACCCAGGCTCTTCGGCGAGGGAGGTGCGCGCGTTGTTGAGCATCAGCGGCATGAACTCGGCCAGACGTTCAGGGTCGATGATGAATTCCACAACAACGATCAGCATTTTCCGCCTCCTCTTACCTGCCAGACGAAGACTAGTTTTCCTGTCTCCGCCCGGCAACGCGGCAGCGACCTGACATCCAGACAAAAGACCTGAGCATGCCCGATTTCAACGCCCTCAAAACCGCCTTCTCCGGCTGTTTTATAGAGCCACCAACCAATTGGAGTGGTTCCAATATCTAAACCAAGTCTCATCTGATTCTCCATGACTTCAAGCTACCCTAAAAAGTCTCGGAAAAAATTTCGCGCAATGCAACCTGAAAATAATCTCAACTTATGAAACACTGCCTCTCGCTCTGATTTCGCGGTCGAGCCGTTAACAAGATCGAAGTAGCACCACATTGATGCGCGTCCCAAGGGGCGCGTTTTCCTTTCAGGGATCTCTTAGATATTTATTGTAAATGTTTATATAGTAAATTGGCCCAATATCGTAGAGCCAACCTTAAAACTTATTACTCTTCCACGATCTCGACTGAATCGCGCGAAGCCACTCTTCGTGCAGCAACCCAGATTTGGTGCAAGCCGCAAGACTGGACAAATGAACATATCAAGCGGCTATTCGATTAGTTTGAACTCAGTGTTATTGTAAACGATTTACAGCGTTTTTGACACGCCGAATTGGGATAGCACTCTCTAACGAAGCGATCCCAACAACTTTGTTGAGCCGGCCGGTTAAGAACCGCTCAAACTCGTTCAAATCACGCACGGCCACGCGGACCAGATAATCAAACCGGCCCGTCATTAGCCAGCAATCAATAATTTCGGGAAAGAGGCGGACCTCGGCTTCGAACTCTCGCAAGCGATCATCAGCCTGCTTGTCAAGTCGCACAGATACAAAAACTGAAAATCCAAATCCTGCCTTCTCTTCATTTATCTGCGCAGCGTAACCAGTAATCATCCCGTCTTGCTCTAGTTTGCGAATACGCCGAGCGCAGGGCGTGGGTGACAACCCCACGCGGTCGCTGAGGTCTTGATGGGTCAGGCGAGCATCTTGTTGCAGCGCTTTGAGAATTTTGAGATCTATTGCATCCATTTAAAATATTAGTCAAAATCACCAAAATTTGTCAATATTGCGCAGACTTCCAATGCATGTTCGTTACTTTAACGGTGAGTTTAGTCTCATTCCGCGAGCAATATTGCATACTGTAGGGTTATGAGACAGTACATATCGCTCCTCAAAACCATGGAACAGCGGCTGCTTTGGTTGTCCCATTGGATGATACACCATGCCAACCACTTGCGCACTAAAACGGACGGGATAAAGGTTGGCGGGCATCAGGCAAGCTCGGCTTCTATGGTGTCAATTATGACTGCACTGTATTTCAGTGCTTTGCGTCCCGAAGATCGGGTAGCAGTAAAACCCCATGCCAGCCCTGTTTTTCATGCGATACAATATATGATGGGTAATCTGGACCGCACGCGGATGGAGAATTTTCGTGGACTTGGCGGTGTACAAAGTTATCCGAGCCGTACGAAGGACGTTGATGACGTGGATTTTTCCACGGGTTCGGTTGGTTTAGGTGTCGCAATTACTTCGTTTGCATCACTGGTTCAGGATTATATTACAGCTAAGGAGTGGGGTGCAGATGTTGCGCTCGGGCGTATTGTAGCGCTGGTCGGCGATGCCGAACTAGACGAAGGGAACATTTATGAGGCCCTGCAAGAGGGCTGGAAAAACGATTTGCGTAACTGCTGGTGGGTTATTGACTATAACCGCCAATCTCTGGACGGGATCGTGCGCGAAGGACTCTTCTCAAGAGTCGAAAAAATCTTTGATGCCTTTGGTTGGGACGTTGTGCGAGTGAAATATGGGGCGCTACAACGCGCTGCGTTTAAAGAACCTGGAGGCGATGCGCTGCGTGATTGGATCGACGCATGCTCCAATCAGGATTACTCTGCGCTGGTATATAATGATCGCCTGCCCGGTTTCCCGGTGGGCGTGTCCGCCCCGGTTTGCTGTTTCAAAAAACCAGTCGACCGTGTGGCGCAACTAATACAACATGCCCACTGGCTCCTCGATGTACTGCTTGAAGACA
>Ga0187827_10005513_pt1 | contig 14969 bp, 9 predicted proteins | sample ETNtaG_39_FD_167969 | JGI IMG/M metagenome (GOLD analysis project Ga0187827, IMG submission 167969) | Marine microbial and viral communities from oxygen minimum zone, Eastern Pacific Ocean - ETNP2014_SV_150_PacBio MetaG (Illumina Assembly) | ecosystem: Environmental > Aquatic > Marine > Hypoxic...
TTGGCCAATTTATCAGCCAGATGCGCATAGAGCCTCCTGCCCCCGCTCAGTTGCGAGCCATACTCATAATTGCCCCCTGCAGATTCGAACAGACCAGCCAATCGATCAAGCGACAGATTTCGAATCAGGCTATTTCCAATATGGTAAACAGCGATGTCATTCCCTGGCGAGTCAGCACGCACACGTGAAAACATCCCAAACACCATCAAAAAGCCAACACAACATACCAGAAAAAGTTTAACCATTGCAAACACTCCTTACACAACATTTCGGAAACCAATTCCAACCGATTCTCATTGCCTTGCAATCAGCGCGCGTTTCAGCTCCGACAAGTACCTGCATCATCCTCTCCTTCTGGTTAAAAGGGATCGAAGTTCTGCAAAATAGGCAATGCACCACTCAAATCATCTCTTGAATTCTGTATCCATGTCCGCAACCGATCCCGACCCTCTTGAGCTACCGCCGTCATGGTTGAGTCTACAACGCGATTGTGCATCTCATAAGGATCATCATTGAGATCATATAACTCATCAACATCACCAGCATTAAACACATACTTGTAATGATCCCAGCGCAACATCCGCTGTGAATAAGCATATCGGTGCCCGTGAAATTCTGCTATAAGATCATCCTGCCATTCTGCGTTAGGATCTTTTATTAAGGGCAACAGACTTCGCCCATCAAGATTATCTCCCGGTGTCGCCCCCGCTATCTCCAGAACCGTAGAAGCCAAATCCATATTCCACACCAGCCGATCGCATACCTGTCCAGTCGCTTCGACTTCAGCACCAGAGATCACCATCGGAACATGATACGTCTCCTCGTACATCATCGGGCCTTTGTCCCAAAACCCTCCGTGTGCCCCACTCATATCTCCGTGATCAGAACAAAACATCACAGTGGTATCATCTCCAATACCCAACGCATCCAGCGCATCCAACATACGTCCAATTTCTGCGTCGATTAGTGTACAGAAACCCCAATATTTCGCGATATAATGCCGCCAATCCGCTTCATCTAAAGGATGTCCAAAACCCGTGCGATGGCGTGCCTGCACTCTCGGTTTGCCCACCAGTTCGTCAAAAAAATTGGGCCAGAGTTCTACGTCTCCCGGATCATACATTGAAGCATAAGGTTCGGGAATAACACAGGGCAAGTGTGGCCCCCAAAACGACGTGAACATCATAAAGGGTTTGCCCGTTTGCCGACGGTCTTCTGCAAATCCCTTCATCAGCTCAATCGTAAACTCAGCAATAAAATGGGGCGCACACGCCTCAACAGGACCGCTCAACGTGCCACCGCCTCCTTCTCTCCCGACTTCTACATATTGAATCCGTTCGGGTGCCTCCAGACCTCGCGACTCAATGTAATTGCGGTATTCATCCGTTCCATATGGATTTCCATAATTTGGCACGTCCATACCAACAAAGCCATAAGTACTGGGCACTTTCTGCATCCCGCAGTGCCATTTGCCAGCATATCCGCAATTATATCCTGCATCGATCAAATCTTCACTGATCAACCGAACATCGTCGGGCAAATCGCGTAGAGGTCCACGTGCACAATTTCTCACCAAGCGATGATTGTGTGGCAAAAGCCCGCTCAACATAGAAGCCCGAGCAGGTGTGCACAAAGCGCATGTGGTATACGCATTGTCAAAGCGAACGCCCCGTGCTGCGAGTCTGTCAAGGTTCGGTGTCTGGCAAATCCATTGCCCCACACAGCTCAGTGAGTCGTATCGCTGTTGATCAGTTACGATATAAAGGATGTTTGGCTGTTCAGAGAAATCCGCCGATTTTGCCATGCCTCGCCTCCAGGAATTTTCTCCACGTCCATTCACACTATCTCAATATCCAAAATACAAAAAAGACCCGCAGGAATATTCACAGTAAAACCATTCGACTCAAACCCAATCTCTTGCCCACTGATCCGATCCCTGATCGAACGCACAGACAAATGGCTCTGAACATGACAAACTCCGCCTTTCTGTTCTTCATAGCCCGGATCAATCACAAAAACGCGATAAGTTTTATCCCCAAATTGCTGAGCAGCAACAAAAGCATCTTCAGAAACAAAAGGCATCGCGTCTGCATGACGCACCACAGCCTCACGAACCCGATCAGCAGAAGCCTCAACACTCAGTGGTTCACCATTCTCATAAATCACATTGAGATCTGTTTCAAAAACCTCTTTCACCCCGTCAACTGAGGGTATTCCCAGGGCCTTTGGCATAATGCCATAAACTCCGCACGGCGTCTTCGCAATGGCATATGCGCTTGAAGCCCGTGACCCATAAAAAATCGCCGATGCACAATCTTCATGCACCCTCTGAAAATGGTATGTGTTTTGTAAAATGCCCTGTGGCATTTCAAAATTTCGAGTAAGTGGTGGCCCCGAAGTCAACCCGTCATAATGGGCACTCTTAAACGTTGAAAAGAGAACGGGCGACATCCCATGCACTTGATCTTTGCCGACCGGCTCAATAATGTTGCGGGCAATCAACTGCTCAATCACCTTCATATGCACGGTCTGCGGAATCATTCGTTCAATCCGCTGAATAAAACCCTTCTCATCTCGATCTACCCGAATCATCGATTGATAATAAACAATTGGATTTGCCCCCAAAGCCAGATAGGCCAAATCAAGCGTTCCCATCAGCGAAGAAGGCGTATAAGGATTGTTGCGTGAAATATTCGTCCAGGTCCACTGATCCAAAGACGCATTGGACCATTGCCCAATCCACCCGGCTTTCCAAAGCGCCAGCACACTGCCCGTCTCCATCTCTGGCACATTCAGATTGTTCATCTTTACCAGAGGCACAACCGTATCGCCATAGGCTTTGAGCATCTCAATACCACCGGCTTCTTCGTCCAGCAGCCCGGTCGTCCAAGCACCCCCCGTCGTATTCATATAAAACTTCATGCCCGACTGCTTAAAATGTGCAAGTACCTCGTGAATAACCTGCAATTTTTCATCTTTGAAATGGCGCAGATGTCCTTCTACCATAACAAAACCACGCAGGTATTTATACCCCCGCTTGCACACCTCAATCATCGTCTCAGCCGTAGCATTCACGTCTGTAACGTGCGAAAACCAAACCATAGTTGGAATGCTATGTGCTTCACAGTGATCCAAAAAGTCCAAATATTGTTCGCGTGTAAACAACCCCAAATGGGTATCCGAACGGCTGTGTGGCACTTCCTGCAGGTTCACGCGAAAAACATACTCAAGCGGGCCAATCCCCGGCCGGTTGAATTCACGGTGCATCGCCAGAATATTGTACTTAACAGCTTCGTAAGAGAAAAAGTAGTGGTCGTACATACAATGATCGTAGAGCACCACCACCTGAATTTTTTGATCGCTTACTTCATCCGAACTCGGTAAGTCTGGTACATCTTCCAGCTGTGTCAACAAATCCGTCCAATTTTGAACAGCCTGTGGCACCCGCGTCCACTTGATCCCACTCCCCCTTTCAATTAAGTCTGCCATTTGGATTTCATACAGTGCAGATTCTGAAATACCTGTTGCAATGCACACAGTGTCTGACTTTACAGGATGTGCTGCAAGCCTGAACCACGGCGCTCCAGAAATATCCCGGCACAATTCATTTCCGTCTGCATCAAACACAAAAATATCTGCCGCGCCAAAATTGGGCGTCGTCTCCATAAGATCTTCCCGTGGCTGAAGCGCGACAATCCATTTCCCCAAACCATCGGGACGATCCACAACAATCGAACAGGGTTGACTCTTGGCCACCGAGTCTTTGAAACACCCCCGCTGATCCATGTGAACGTAACCAATCATATGATCTACCACATCATCATTGATCACCTTCGACCACATCTTGTTGCCCTCGCAGTCGGCAACAAACAAGTCAGAGCGAAACAATCCACATATAACCTCGGGCCTTCCATCACCGTCCAGATCGGCAATCTGAATATGCCGAACAAATTTCCCGCCGCGCTGAAGGTCAATTACATAATCACGCCCATTGGTTGTCACATGTTTTGCAACACTTACGCCTGAGTTCTGCTCTCCTTCTTCTACTAAAGGCGTCGTCGTATCGCATAACCAAAGGAGGCTCCCATCCAATCGAAAAGCATAAAGCCCACCCCAGTATCCACCCACCACGATCTCATCGACACCGTCACCATCCAGATCACCCACGCTCAGAGCACTCATATCCACCAAGCGCTGTGATGTTCCGTCTGCCTTTTCAAAATGCGTAATCTTGCGAATCAACTCGCCATCTGATGAAAAAACCGATATTCCGCCTCTAAAATCCACACCCACAACCATGAGCCCAGATTTCGAACGGGCAACCCCTGCCCCCATCCAACAAACCTCAGCCTCCTGCTTCCAAATCACTTCGCCATCGGCTCGAATGTTATACAAATGTGAAGGATTGTCGCCCGATGCGCACAAAACCTCCTCACGCCCATCACCATCCAGGTCTCCTGCGGCCAACCCTGTAGACCATCCACCAACCTCGGCCAGTTCTACGGCGCGCCTCCCTCGAACAACATATACACGCCCATCAAACCCACCGATAATTGGCAGTGGATGACCAGTACCATCCAGATCCACCATAATCATTGAAAATGGCGCAGAAGGGAGACTGCATATTTTTTGTGAACAACCCTGAGTTTCATTTATTGAAGACATAACATACTTTCTCAGTTAACGGCAGTTGTGGTCTTCTGCCCTAACGCTTCAGGATAATCGTAGACTTCGCGTCAGCAACGATCTCTTCACGTGTAAGCAAGGCTCTCTTGTACTGACGCTTTGAAAATAACGGTGCCTGGTCGGCAAAGTGCGGTGATTGAGCGTCTGGACTGTTGCCCCACGGCAGGATTGTTTTCGCCTCGACACTGCCTCGGTGATACTTGACTAGCATCATCCAGGAACTGCCCCTGTCGGCAGGCCAGCGGTCTTCAGCCATTTTCGAGGTGCCAGTCATGTAGAGCGTGGTAAAGGGAGTCGTCGACCGGGTGCTGCCAGCTCCCGGCAAGGGAAGAAGCTGGTTCCCGCGTTGAAGAACATGAACATCGCCCCACGGGATCGATACGCTTCCCCAGCGTTTCACCATCAACTGAAGGGCTTTCTCGAATGTAGCGGCAACCTGCTCTGGCCTGGGTTTGCGTCCCGGCGTCCTGTTACCTGCAACTTCGACAAACGTGGTCAGGATTGGTAGTGCCCTGTTGTCGACTGTAGCCATCTTGTCCCACTTGCTGAGAATGTTGACAGCCTGTTTGACATCGCCATTACCCTCGAGACGATCTGGCAATTTTTCGTAACTCTTGAGAATCACATTGAGGTAAGGATCAGCAGTCAGGCATTTCACATCCATGCTGATGCGCGCCATATCGTCAAAGCTTGTTCTGTCCAGAGCGTCGAGCAACTCCATTGCTCGGAACGCGCGTTGATTGGGGCGCAAAACGGTCGATTTGCTGGACAGGTGCCCCGGATAATCCTTCGGCTCAATCGGGCTGTTGGGGGTATTCGTATAGGGGTTGTTGTTGCAATTCTGAATGAATCCGGAAGGTGGATTGAACATGTGCGGAAGATTCTCCAGGGGAATGCGCGGCCCCCACTCGGTGGTAAGGGTAGTACCGTCAACAGGTTGTCGCCAGTTGAGGCTGTCATCGCGCTGATGTGTGCATGCGTGGAAGATGTAGCCGATATTGCCCTGGCTATCGATCATCACTCGATGCCCCTTGTGGAAATCGCCCCCACTATCGGCACGGTAGAGGTCATGAATTGTCCTGGCATTGAAATATGGGTGAACCGTACGCGCAAGGTTCATCGTTTCCAAAGCAGCCAATCGAGCCGCATATGCAACATTCTTCGAAGTGTCCTCAGAAATAATCGGGCCGTGGTGCGTATAGCGCTTCGTCCGTTTCATTTTGCCGCGTCCACGCACATCAATTTCGACAACGCGTGTGGTGATGTCACGCCATTGGCCTTCGTATAAATATTGATTTGGGTTGTCGGGATTCAGGGATTCGCGATAGACGTCTGCCATGTCCGAGCTACTGTTCGTTCCCCCCCAGGCTACATCCTGCGTAAATCCGATACCGACCCCTGCAAAAGCAAAAAAACCGGCACCATAAATCCAGCGGTCTCCAATGGTTATGTGCGATTCGTACCATTTCGCAGGACCGCTCCATGGCAGGTGAGGGTCTGAAAGCAACATCGCCTCGCCGTCCTGGGAGCGAGCCGGCCCCACGCACCACTGGTTCGAGGCGCCACCATCGTCACCTCCTGCTCGGTCAATTTCTCGATCTGCCGGGGCAACACCCCGCATATCCTTCATAACATCAGACCATTGTTGTCGGAACTGATAAACCTTGATCACTGCTACCGCATCGAGACCTGTCATGTGGTCGAACCAGTCTGGCTTGCGGTCGGGATGTTGCTGGATGTACAGATTAATCCCTTCTGCAAAACCGTCGGATTGCGCACGTTCCTCAGGGGTCATCTGTTCGTAGAGAACCCTGTTGATCTCCGGCAGTCGAAACGTACGTAAGAGAAAGTCCTGCTCAATATTGCGTCGATTGCCCTCAACCTTCGCTCCGCAGGCTCGCGATTCCATAACGTACCTGAGCACCACATCGAGATTGTCTTCAGCCTGAGCGTATCCGAGCCCAAGACTGCCATCAAACGCGGTGTCTGCAAAGATGTGAGGCACACCGAAGTTGTCTCGGATAATCTCTATTTTTCCGGCGTGCGCTTCGGTCGGCAGAACGAGCAACAGAAAAAGAACAGACGTCACAAGCAAAGATATCATGGTGGACATCACAATAGATTTCCTCTCCGAAATGGGTGAATAACCTGACCAGCCTGGGAACCCGCAACGCATTCCTGGTATACGCTACGGATGGCGCACGATCGTTTTGGACTTCGCATTTGCCTTCACATCACCTTCAGTAAACCAGGCACGTTTCCACTGGCCATTAATCCAGCGTTCGGTCTGATCTGCAAAATGCGGCGAGTTCGGATCGTCCGACTGCCCGTATGGCACCAGCGTATGAATAACAGGCGGTTGGCTCATTTCTGTAGCCATCATAAAATCTGATCCAGCATTCACCTGCCATTGCCCTTTGGCATTTTTCCGCCGCTGAGTACCCTGCCACACTGTCTGTGTCGCAGCATCTCCGGCACCACACGGGAAAGCGGTTCCATCAGCCAGCCGGATCACATTCTTCTTTTCCCAGGCAATAGACACCGTGCCGTTTTCCTCCATGAGCACATCAACCGTAGCCACCAGTTTATCATACAGAACCTTAACCTTCTTCTTGGAAAAACCCTTCACACCAAACGCATTTCTAAAATCCGGTAACGCATTGCCTCCTACCTGTGCCGCAAGCTCTCGAAAAATGGTATACCCTCTCGATTCGCCATTGGTTTCGGCACCTTCAGCAACCCATGATCGCAGAATCTCCGTGGCCTCACCAACCTCAGGTTTACTGCCCTCACCATAGGTCTTGAAACCCAATTCCAACGCGGGCATCGCCCATTCTGCAGCCACAACCCGACTGTCCAGCGCCATCACCATAGCTTGTTGTAGCGAATGTTTTGGGCGCGATTCAATCAGATCCACCACCCGCTGTGGACGTGCTGAAAAGTATTGCCTGTTGTTATAACTGTGCAGCCACCTGGGGAAATCCCCAGATTTCATTCCCCAAGCCCCCTCAGGCATCATCCAGTTTGCCGCATTAGATGCCTGATAATAACCACCCTTATCGTTGATCGACTGCGGTAAACGTTCAAAAGGCAACACCCCTTTGTAGCGACTCTCAGCATTTGAACCATCCACGGGTTCCAGCCAGTGAAATGCGTCATTTCTAACCATCATTCGATTGATCCAGAAATACCCGTAATTGCCTTTTGCATCTGCAACAAAAACATTTACCCCGTCCGCTTCTAATTTCATCAGTGCATCTTTAAAGTCATAAACATCTTTGGCTAACATCCAACCCAGCAATTCATCACCCTGAAAATCAGACTTATACATGCTCATCCCTGCAACAAAGGCCGTCATCCCCTCCCGTTCAAACACAGGGCCGTGTATCGTGTGCAAAACCTGCCGCCGAACCGGATCTGCACCTTTAACCTCAATAACTTCCTCATGCATCACAAAGTTCATAGGCTTTCCATCAAACTTGTACTTCCGTTTGTTCACAACCTCCACGGCAAAACAATCACCCCGATCACCAGGATTGCGCGTCAACGTCCACGACACATGATCTGAAGTCCCATACAAAAAAAGCGGAACACCCGTCGTCATCGATCCGTAGATATTCACCTCGGGTGTGATATAATGTTTTTCATACCACCGGTTATAGCTCGACCAGGGCGTGTGGGGATCGCACAATACAATTGGATTTCCCGAAACCGTTCGTGAAGGCGCAAGCACCCAACCGTTTGACCCGCCATCGGTATTCTCAACACCACCTTCTCCAGAAATGGGCACCGCCCCCTGTCTCCTGCGATCCTGCCTGGCCTGGTTAAACTGGCGTGCAAGCAACATAAACTGGTTGAGTGCCAGAATCTCCCGTGCATCAATCTGCCTTGCATTGGGTGGCAATCCTTCCGGATGGTCTTCCATAAATTGGTTCACGCCAGCAGCAAACCCTTCCAAAATCGCTTTCACCTCCGGGTTAATGCCATCCCATGCTTCATAGGCCAACCGGCGGGCGCCTGTAAGTCGAGCCCCGTAATCCTGCCTTACAAACCGCTTCCCTAAAACAGCAGCCCGGGTCCCAGTCGCTTGCAGAATATTGTCCATCACCAGCTTCATGCGGTCTTGCGCCTGAGCATACCCATCGCCAAAAGCGGCATCAGGCAATGAATCCGCCACAATATGGGGCACACCAAATCCATCGCGATAAATGGTTGTCTCATAGGATTTTCCTGAAACTTCACCTGCAAACAGAAAAACTGAGCATAACATGGACAAACAAAAACATGCGTTGTGAGAATTCATCTGAGACCTCTCTTACAATAATTTCGGAGCCTTGGCTATATGAATTTTTGGCTCCTGACCTAACCCCCGGGCCCCTTCCCTGAGAGGGAAAGGGAGAAAAACGAACTGCTGTTATTGCCTGATCCAATAGTTAGAACCTGTGAGTGGATTGCGTATGAGGAGGCGGTTTCACCTTGCTCTGATTTTGGACTGATATTTCCATCCCCCCCAGAAGCAGTAAAAAGAAACATAGTGTTTTCGTGAACTCACCCATTCATCGGAATCAGATAAAGCTGGCTGTTTCCTGTCTGCGCAGAATTGTAAAGAATCTGCGTTCCATCGGGCTTCCACACACAGTGCGGATGCGTTCCTCCATGCGTCATATCAAAACCCGGCTTAAGAGTCGCGATCTGTTCGATCGTCTCCGTTTCAGCCTGCACGAGCAAAACATGGGTCTCATCCCAGGTCGCCAGCATTGTGCCCGACGGATCAATTGCTGGATGTCCTCCCAGCGGCTTGTCTATAAACGGTCGCCGGTTTGTCCCATCTGCATCGATCACAAACACGCGAGCATCCGCCTTTCCACCCGTTACCTCTTCACCCCTCACCCGCGTCCACCAATCGCTATACAGCACCCCAGACCCATCTGGCAACCAATCGTGGTGATGCCCATAATCCGTCAACCACCGCTTTTCCGAACCATCTACCTGCACAATGTAAAGATGCTTGTGCATCACAATCGGCTTTCGCATCAGCGTTGCAAGCATCACCTGCTGCCCGTCCGGGCTCCACTTGGGATTCTGAATCCACCAGGTATCGAAATCAATCTCATCTCGATTTGGCGTAAGCCCTAAAAGTTCCTTATCTGACACAAGCCTTATCACGTCAGATCCATCTTCTCGCATCGTATAAATGCCCCGCCCGTCTTCAAAATTCGGATCATTATTATTCCACACAAACCGTTCTCCATCTGGACTCAGCTGCCGGATATTTCCATCCATCAACCGCTCGCGTTCGCCTGTCACCGGATTCACAGCCGCCACTTGACCCGATACATGGTAATAATAGATCCGATCTTCACTGGGATGCCACATCGCACTTGCGCCATTGTGCGTTGTGAACAGCGCTTCATCGCCCACCTGTTTGATCCCATAATCTTCTGTATCGATCACATACACCTCACCCTTATCACTGGCCCTCATATCCCGCACCTGCAACGTCAGATCTTCTCCCCTCGCCGAAGAAAATAGGATATACTTCTCGTCCGAACTCCAGGGATTGATATCGTAATAGGTATGCTTCTCTTCCCGATTGTTATTCGTCAACCGCCAGATTGTTCTGCCAGTCTCTGGATCAGCAAATTCAATCTTCTCAATCCCTCTCTCAGTCATAACCGCCACAAGAAGCCTTCCTTAAACACTGTTGTTGAGACTGTCCAAAATATCCTGAAGACGTTTCTGCACCCCACCAGCTTCCGATTTCTCAGCATCCACAATTGGCATTTGCTCAAAAGGATCCTGTTCCATATCGTAGAGCCGCCCATCATTGTGCAACTTCCACCGCTGGTCTCTCACAAACTGCCTGTGCTGAAACTGCGTAAATGCCCACGCTCTCCGCTTGCCGGGTTTGTCCAGCAGCGAAGGCAAAAAGCTCTGCCCATCGATAACCCGATCTGTTGGTACACCCACGCCAGCAAGAGAGGCGAATGTGGGCAGAAAATCACTGAAATCTACCAGATCATCACACACCTGCCCCGCTGCCACTTTCCCCTTCCAACTCGCGATCAAAGGCACCCGAGTACCCGCATCATTCATCTTACTTTTACCGCCCTGAATAACCACATCTCCTACCTTACCCGAATAATTCTTATGCGAACCATTATCTGTCGTAAACACAATCAGTGTCTTCTCCCGCAGGTTCAATTCATCCAGCGTTGAAACCAACCGCCCCACCAACTTATCCATGTACGCCACCATCCCCGGAAAATCATCATTCTTCCCACGCTTATCACCCCGGCGATGATTGGCCGTCGCTGCCCGATCCGGTGTCTTGTGCGGCGGATTGTGGGTTAGCGTCATTGGGTAATACAGAAAAAACGGCTGATCAGAATGCCGTCGAACAAAATCAACGGCAAAATCGCTGTAAACGTCTGGCCCATAACGATCTTCAAACACATCCTCCCTCAAAATACCGTTCTCAATAATCGTCGGATTCCAATACCTGGACGTACCCTTTTTATTGTAAATCCATGTCCACAAACAATGGTCGTCAAATCCACATTCACGCACATGATTGGGATGGTCAGTAAATTCACACAACTGCCATTTTCCACAAACGCCAGTTGCATACCCTGCCTGTTTCAAAAGATGCGCAAACGTCACTTCCTTTTCTGGATCAAAGAAGGACAAAGGCTTCTTGCCACGCCCTATCAAATTCACCCATCCAGTTCTAAAAGGATATCTCCCCGTCATCATCTTAACGCGAGATGGCGAGCAAAGCGGCGTAGCATAACAATGTTCAAATCGCATACCCGAAGCCGCCAACGCATCCACATTGGGTGTTGCATAAGACTCGCTTCCATAACAAGCAAGAGCCTCTCGCCCCAAATCGTCTACATTGAACAGAACAATATTGGGCTTCTGGCCATCAGCTGCCAGAACCGGACTCCCCAATCCGAAAGACAAACCCGCAACACCCGCAGCAGAAGTCTTGATAAAGTCGCGCCTTAAAACATCAGAGCTCATTTTGACGCCTCCAAACTCTCTTTCACAATGTAAACGGGTGAAGACAGATAACCTGCCACACGCCCTTTTACCACCCGTGCTCGCGCGGTATAATGCAATTGTGCTAAATCCTGAACAGGGACAGATACAGAAAAGCTGTTCCCAATGCTTTCCATTGCAACCGTTTTCCACTTCGCTTTTGAATGAGGGCCATATTTTCTAAAGGGCTTGTCTTCAAAAACCGAATAGGATAACTCAACTGTTTCTACACCATCCGAATCAGCAATCTCACAAACAAAAACAACCTTCTCATCCCCAACTTCAGGCTTCTTCAACCGGATATCTGGCAGAGACACACCGTAAAACTTATGAGCCAACCACAACTGCATGGACTGAATTTGCTCCGACTTTCGAGCCTGGTGCCCCTCATTTGGATGTGTGTATATCCGCACATCTCCTTTGAGTGTATCATAAAACTTTCGAACACCCGTTGGATGTGCACCAAAGTCGTTTGTCCCCACATTGATGAAAAATGAACTGTCTGTATAAAGCTCTGGAAAGAAACCGATTTGCTCACCCATAAAAAGCTCGTGCGGCTTTGGACCATACTGCGCGAGATATTCCTTTGTGGCAAACGGGAAAGACCCCGACACCACCACCGAAAGCACACGATGATCGTGTCTTTGCATCGTTCGCACAGAAGGCCCACCTTTTGATCCTCCACCTAAAATCACCTGATCGAACCGTGTCCCAAGCACCTTTTCAGCCGCCGCCCAAGCTCGCCAGTTAGCCTTCATAATCCCAGCAAATGATACCTCGTTGACATCCCCTGTCTTCCGAAATCGCTCAAAGGTCTCGTCCTGCCACTCACTCTCTTTTGTTAGTCCCGTCCGCTTGAAAAATTCACGATTAACGGGATTGGGTTCAAACACCAGAGAAGCGATGCCCAAAACTGCGGCGGTGGACTTGCCATAACCACCGTACAATGCTTCGCGGAATTTGCTCTGGTTTACAACGTGACTGGCCAAAAACAGCTTTCCTTTCGCTTCAGAAGCAAGCTCTGCAGGTACAAACAAAGACGCTTTGTGATACCAATCTTCCTCCATAAATCGCTGGCTAAAAAACCGAAACGTATAATGCTTCAGCTTCACCACCTCGCCTGAAGGCAGTGCATAATCCACATCGGCCACATTCAAATCTGAAATATCCAATCCCTCAAACGAGCGCAATTCATCATGATCAATTCTCAATGGAATCATCTCAGATTCTCCAGCAACAGATTCAGACGAAAGAAGGGCTATACAAACAACCAATATGAAAAACAGTCTACCTGTATTCACCACAACCTCCTTTTGCTGTTTATACAACCATTAACCTAAAAGCCGTTACCCCACCACGGATTCCATCTCCAATTCCTGAATCACAACATCTAAGTGATCGGACAACGCACCCAATTCCTGCTTTAAATAGGCAACTGTCTCCTCACCCATATGCCTGTCTATCGCGTCTGTTGCAATCTTGAGCTTGGGTGTCACTAATTTCAGCAACACCCTGCCCTCTGGTGTCAACGACACTTTGAAATGCCGACGATCATCCGAACACCGCGCGCGCTTGACCAGGTTCATCGACAGAAGCTTTTTCAACAAACGCGTTATATTTGCCTTGTCTTTATACGTCGCCCTGGCCAGATCAATCTGCGAAACCGAACCCTGGCTTCGCAAGCTCGCCAGTATAATCCAGTGCTCAGGTGTGATATCATACCCGCCCTGTCGAATCACCCGCGTTAGTACGTGGCGATATTTCCAGGCAACTTTATTGGCTATAAACCCAACAGTAGATTTCACACGGTCCATAGGTATCCTCAATTTCCGGAAATTAGTTGATTATACAACCAATCTATGCCGACAGAAACATCTTGTCAAACATAAATGCCACCATCTTCTGAAGCAATCCTCAGTTGGTCCACCATCTCCCAGCACGTCTATCGCCAATCTGCCATCGAAGCATCGGTTCATCCTGTGGAAATGCACATTCTATCTGGTCAACGCCAGCGACATCCGAGAGTTTATGGGGAACCAACCTACCTTGCCAATCCGGAAGAGATCAGGCGATCACCTAAGTATCTGGGGAAACAAAGGGCAATACCATCAGGATCCCAAACTCCCAATCCACCGTCCCAAATTGCGTCGTCAAAGGCCATCCCTTCGCAAATAAAGAGCTGTTTATACAACTAAACTAAATCGCCAAAGACGCGATGCCAAACAGCATTTTGATCGGCCTCAAAGGGCCATTAAGAAACAAAAAAAGCGCTGTCGTATAGACCAGCGCCCTGTGCTCTGCCCTTCTGCTTCAGTCTCATGTTTTGACAGGCGTCGAATCTGCCACCTCGGCAAGTGTGCCCTCCTCTGCTTCAGAAGCCACAGAGGATGTGTGATTGGAAACCTCGGCTTGAACTGCCGCCCCCGTATCTTTCTCTTCGGAAAGCCGTCGCGTGTATCGACAGCGCTAAAAGTCGTGCCGTCAAAAACAGCCAACCCACCGCCTGGTGTCGCCATCCACAATCTGCGTTTGGAACCAGTGACAATATCCATAACGCTGCTGTGCGGCAAACCATCTCGTCGTCTGTAAGACACAAACATAGATCCATCGTAGTGACTAACGCCACCTTGCGTGCCAATCCAGAGGTCGCCGTGCAGATCCTTGTGCATAGCCCTTATGTGGTCGTTCGCCAGTCCGTCGCCAGTTGTCAACACTCGAAACGCACCATCTTCATAGATTGCCAAACCGCCGCCGTTGGTACCAAAATAGATTCGGCCAGCATCGTCATGACCAACTGCCGTAACATCATCGGCAGGCAATCCGTCTTCTTTTGTAAAGAACCTCCATTCGTTACCGGCCAGGCCCAGGGCACCTCCTTTGGTACCTGCCCAAATAACACCCTTCTCATCTACATCTATTGCATTGGTATGGTGTTGAAATTGCGTCAACCCCTCCGTGGGGAACACCCGTTGCGCAATCGCGCCATCAAAGCGCCAAAGCCCACCCTCCTCAAGATCTGTAAACACTGACAATCCTACCCACAACCCCGAAACTGAAGGGTGCAGAACACTGATCGTCTCATTCAGTTCATTTTTGCTGTGAGTACTAATCCCCGGCTTCACTCGTCTCGATAATCACTAATCCCCGCCTCTGCCTTTACATCGACCAGCTGCCACGCAGCCCCATCAGGGTCCTGGACTCTCTCTTCTACCTGCAGGATCGTGCGGACGCAGGGGTTT
>Ga0187827_10005514_pt1 | contig 14968 bp, 12 predicted proteins | sample ETNtaG_39_FD_167969 | JGI IMG/M metagenome (GOLD analysis project Ga0187827, IMG submission 167969) | Marine microbial and viral communities from oxygen minimum zone, Eastern Pacific Ocean - ETNP2014_SV_150_PacBio MetaG (Illumina Assembly) | ecosystem: Environmental > Aquatic > Marine > Hypoxic...
TAAGGTATGCTCAACAGCTTAGCCACGTACTCAATTGCTGCTAACGGTATCCAATTATCATTTTGTTTTTGAACTAAAAACAATAGAGCTATAACGGCGCTTGCCTTTCTGTTTTTTGGATATTTCTTTATTTCTCTTTCAGCTTCCAGCAAATTATCTTTGGAAAATTCAAAGGTTTCTGGTTGTGTTTTAGATATTTTTTTTATACTCATCTATCTACTTCCCCAAAAACAACATCCAATGAACCTAAAACAGCAGGTACATCCGCCAACATATGACCCTTCATCAAATAATCCATTGATTGCAAGTGAGAGAATCCTGGAGCTCTTATTTTGCATTTATATGGTTTGTTGCTACCATCTGATATAAGATAAACCCCAAATTCTCCTTTGGGCGCCTCCACAGCAGCATAAATTTCGCCTTTGGGGACTCTAAAACCTTCGGAAAATAACTTAAAATGATGTATTAAGGATTCCATAGAATCTTTTAAATCTTTTCTTTTTGGTGGTGTGATTTTTCCATCTATTGATTTTACAGGACCTATTGGCATTTTTTTAATACAGCTTCTAATAATTTTTATACTTTCTCTCATTTCCTCAATCCTACAAAGATAACGATCATAACAATCTCCATTTTTCCCAATAGGAATTTTAAAATCAATATCCTGATAACATTCGTAAGGTTGAGATTTCCTTAAATCCCATGCGATACCCGATCCTCTAAGCATAACTCCTGAGAAACTATGTTCTAACGCCTCTTGTTTGGTAACGACGCCTATATCTACATTTCTTTGCTTAAAAATTCTGTTATCTGTAAGAAGAGTCTCTATATCACTTATAACTTTCGGAAAACTGTTACAAAATGATAGAATGTCATCGCTTAGTCCTCTCGGTAAATCTTTATGAACGCCTCCGGGTCTAAAATAATTTGCGTGCAATCTAGATCCTGAAACTCTTTCATAAAAGGTCATTAAAGTTTCCCTCTCTTCAAAACCCCAAAGTGCTGGTGTTAGAGCACCAACATCAATTGCTTGAGTAGTAATGTTCAAAATATGACTTAATATTCTTCCAATTTCACAAAATAAAACTCTAATATATTGGCCTCTTATTGGCACCTCTATGTTCAATAGTTTTTCGATTGCTAAAGTAAAGGCGTGTTCTTGGTTCATTGGTGCAACATAATCAAGACGATCAAAATAAGGAACCGCCTGAGTATAGGTTTTATGTTCAATTAGTTTCTCCGTACCTCTGTGTAAAAGTCCTATATGAGGGTCAATCTTTTCGACAATTTCTCCGTCTAACTCAAGTATCAATCTTAGTACACCGTGCGCCGCAGGATGTTGTGGTCCAAAATTTAAGTTCATAGTTTTAGTTTGTTTAGCCATAACTAATCCTTAATTTCATCTTTTTGCTTTTCTTCTTTAGTATATTTTGTTCCTTCCCAAGGACTTTCAAAATCAAAATCTCTATACTCCTGATCTAGCTTGACTGGTTCAGAAATCACTTTTTTTTTATCTTCGCTGTATCTAACCTCGGTGTGACCAGTTAATGGAAAATCTTTTCTTAAAGGATATCCTTCAAAACCGTAATCTGTAAGTATCTTTCTTAAATCAGGGTGATTTTTAAAAGAAATACCATACATATCGAAAACTTCTCTTTCCATCCAGTTAGCGGAAGGGAAAATTTTCGATATTGATGGCACTGATGTTTTCTCTTCAATATTTATATTCAACAAAATTCTTAAATTGTTTTCATGACTGAGAAAAAGGTAAACTATTTTAAATCTGTTATATTTCTCTGGATAATCCACCGCGGTAATATCAATCAACTGTTTAAACATGCATTTATCGTTAGTTTTTAAATATAAAATTGCAGAATATAAATCTTCTACATTTACCTCTATCAAAAGTTGGCCAAAATTAATTTTTGAAGTTATTAATGCAGTAGTCAAACCTTGGCCAACCGTTTTCTGTAAATCATTAACAGTTATAGACATTGTTTATCTCTCTAGACTACCTTCTCTTCTAATTTTCTTTTGTAATTGCAAAATTCCGTATAATAACGCCTCGGCAGATGGAGGGCATCCTGGTACATAAATATCAACTGGAACAACACGATCACATCCTCTTACAACCGAATAAGAATAGTGGTAATAACCACCACCATTTGCGCAACTTCCCATAGAAATAACATATCTAGGTTCTGGCATTTGGTCATAAACCTTCCTAAGCGGCTGAGCCATTTTATTTGTCAAAGTTCCAGCAACTATCATGACATCAGATTGTCTGGGTGAAGCTCTAGGAGCTGCCCCAAATCTTTCTAGGTCATACCTTGGCATTGAAGTTTGCATCAGCTCAACTGCACAACAAGCCAAACCAAAAGTCATCCAATGCAACGATCCTGTTCTTGCCCAGTTAATTAAATTTTCTGAAGAAACAGTAATAAAACCTTTTTCACTAAAATTTTTTGTAATTTTTTTAAATTCATTGGGAATCCGATCTTCGTGTTTTTTTATATTAATCATTTCAGTCCCAGTCTAATGCTCCTTTTTTCCATTCATAAATAAAACCGATAGTTAATATAAATAAAAAAATCATCATTGACCAAAATCCTAATGCACCAAGATTCCCTAATGATATGGCCCAAGGAAAAAGGAAAGCTATTTCTAAATCAAAAATGATAAATAGCATTGCAACCAAATAAAATCTAACATCAAATTCCATTCTTGAATCGCCAAATGCTTCAAAACCACATTCATATGCTGAAAGTTTTTCTGGATCAGGTTTTTTAGGTGAAAACAAAAAATTTAATACTATAAAACCTATGCTCAGTCCTAAAGAAACAAACAGAAAAATTATGATTGATAAGTAGTCATTTAAAAAATCGCTTAGCATCTTTATGAATCCTGCTATTTATATACCTTTTTTTTTCCTACTTGTAGATGAGAGATTGTCACTAGATAAGCAGTGGATAACTACTTGATGGCCAATGATGGCGGGAGTGACGGGGCTCGAACCCGCGACCTCCTGCGTGACAGGCAGGCGCTCTAACCAACTGAGCTACACCCCCACAATGGTGGGCGGTAAAGGACTCGAACCTATGACCCTCTCGGTGTAAACGAGATGCTCTACCAACTGAGCTAACCGCCCTCTTCTCATAGTTTCCTACTAAAACTTCTTGTCTTTCTATAGATTCACAAACACTTTATCAATAAATTATTGAATCATATTTTAGAGAACATTTCAAGAATCTTGTGTGTCCATTCTGCCATACTAAGTTCAAGAAATTGACTCGCTCCGCAGGTAACTTCACGCTTGTAATAGATTCCAAAAAAGGAGCCTCTTTTTGTTTTGAAATTTGAATCTTTTATAATTCTTTAAGTTCCTAGAAAAATTTAACATCTTCAATTCAACCGTTAGTTCTAACTGATAGTTTTAGAGTCAAAATAAATGCTTAATAAAAAAAAATTTTAAAATTCTGAAACTATTCAAAAATTGAACCATATCAAGAAAAATTTCCACTGATTCATGCACAGACTCAACGAAAATTATGTTATAGCATAAGTTCATGAAAAAGTTTTCATGGATACCAGTTCTGGGTTTGTTGTGGTGCAATGTTGGTTTTGCTAAAGTAACTTGTGGGGATACTAACTAAGTAAAGTTTTATGAAATATCCAACCCTTCAATTGACTAATAAACAAGAGCTAGAGATAAAAAAATTTAATCAAAATAAAAAAATACGTCTAGTGACATTAAATTGTATAAATTGTAAGTCTTTAAGTTACAAAGAACTATACGCAAATGACAGGCACGGAATTAATCAGCAAACAGTTATGTGCAATACTTGTGGATTGGTATATTCAAACCCTAGGATGTCTAAGGAATCATTAAATTATTTTTATTCTTCAAATTTATACAGAGAAGTATACGAAACATCAAATGATTTTGAATACGATTTTTCTAAAAGGATTAAACAAGTGGAAAAAAATATTAGAATTAACAAACCAAATTTTAATAAATATTATCCTCAGCTTTTTTTTGATTTTATTTTTTCCCTTAACATAGATTATAAGACTGTTTGCGAAATTGGTGCTGGTTATGGAACAAATCTACTTTTTTTTAAAAATATAGGAAAAGAAGTTTTTGGACTTGAGCCTTCAAAAACATCAACGAAAATAGCAACTGATAATCAAATAAATGTAAAACAAGGTTTTATTAATGAGCTTGATAATAAATATGACATGATAATGTTAAAACATGTCTTGGAGCATTTATATGATCCATTAAAAGATTTAGAAAAAATTCGCTCTCATGCAAATAAATATTTATTTATAGAAGTGCCAGGAAATATTAAGAGGATAGCATCAATCCAAAATGCCCACAATTTTTATTTTACTGAAAATACACTACACAAAATAGTTACTAAAGCTGGTTTTGGTATAATATCTACAAACCATTGCAAAGAAACTGAATTTATTTTCGCTTTATATGAAAAATCTAAAGAAAGAAATATTAATTTTGAATATTCATATTTAAATGAAGTAAAAAAAATTAAAAAAATTTATAGATACGATAATATAAGATACGCAATTACCAGCATGCTTAAGAGTGCAGGCCTATATAGATTCCTTTTACCTTTTAGAAAAGTAATTTTGAAAATTTTAAATTTCTAAATCCTTAATACTTATAAATTTGTGGGCTAAACCAACATTTTTTTTTTTAATTTCATTAAAAAAATTCCAGGCTAAAACCAATAAATAATCAGCTTTCTGTTTTAAATGTTCTTTCGATATAATAGGAATTTTCATCCCAGGAAGAAATTTTCCTTGTTTTAGTTTGTTATCTTCAACAATAAAATCTATTTCGTTTGAAATTCCAAAAAAATTTAACGCGGTGGTAGCTTTTGCTGGAGATCCATAACCAATTATTTTGTTATTATTTTTTTTCAAATTTGAAATATTTTTTCTAACATTATCTCTAATGTTATATACTTTTCTAGCAAAATCTTGATAAACTTTGTAATTTTTTATTCCAAACTTTTCTTCCTCTTTTAGAAGTTCATTGACATTTTTTTCCACTTTAGTTTTTGGATTCTTTTTTACATATATTCTTAAAGAACCACCGTGAGTATCTATTTTCTCAGCTCTAAAAATTTTTCCTCCAAAATAGTTAAAGAAAGTTATTAGTGAGGTTAAAGACCAGTAATTATAGTGTTCATGATAAATGTTATCAAAAGTAAGATCTTTTAAAGTGTTAAGTAAATATTGAATTTCTATGATTATAGTTCCGTCTTTTTTTATTAATTTAAACATACATTCAGCCATTATTTTTAGATCGTCTGAATGTGCAAAAACATTTGAAGCTAATACAAGATCAGCATTTTTTTTAATTTTCTTTAAGCATTCTTTATCTAAAAAACCGTTATAGGTTTTAATCTTTTCTTTATTAGCAGCTTTTGCCAGATTTTTTGCGGGTTCTATTCCCAAAATATTTTTAAATTTTAAATTTTGGAAAGGCTTTAATGCAACTCCATCGTTGCTACCTACGTCAATAATATAAGACTTATTAGGCGAAAGCTTAAATTCTTTAACATATTTTTTTGCAGCTTCTTCAAAATGCTCTCTGAATGTTTTGGATGTAGACGAAAGATAAAGATAGTTCGAAAACATTTTTTTTGGATCAACAACGACCGAAAGTTGACAATTATGACAATCTGAACAATAATTCATTTCTAGCGGAAACATCTCATCCTTCTGACTTTTGCTTTTTAACAAGTTGTTTGCTAAAGGTTGGTAACCTAAAGAAACTACCCTTTTAAGATTTAATCCCCCACATGATCTGCAATCAAATTTGTAATTCTTTAACAATTCTTTTTTCTCGTTATCAGAAACTAAAGGATAAGGAAGTGTATGAGTAATTCCATAATTTTCGTGCTCTCTTTCTCCTCTGACTAAATTAAGGAAGATGGAGTCTTTTGCAAAAACCATTGTATGAGCAACATTGGGCCTTGTTACGACAGAATCTCCTTCATTAATTACGTGGGTAATTTTTGGTGAATTCTTACCAAGCAAACTTTTATATATACTTATAAATTGACCTTTTGCCAAAAGAACCTTCTGTTCTTGTACGGGATGATAATGATTAGCTCTCATAGAACCTCTGATCGATTCTATATAACCTATTAAATTTATTGGCTCGGTTAATTCATAATTACTTATTTTTCCTCTTTTATCTACAAACTCCTTTTCTCCTCTTTTTTTATACTCAAGGTCAAAATTATTCTGTTTGTAAGACCATTGCTTAATCATTGTTGAGATAGATTCTTCTAAACTATAAAAAAATTTGAAACCCGTATTTAACAATTTTTTATTTGATAAAGAGTATCCTGAGTTTGGAGTTACGTCTTTGGTAATCTTAATAGTAGTTTTCGGATTGAACTTCTTACAAATTTCGGCAACTTCTTTTACGGTTACGGTTTCTTTTGTCAAATTAAATATTTCTCTATTTATTTTATTATTACCACCCACATATTTCATGCATCGAACAACATCAATTAATGGTACAAGACTTTTTATCTGTTGACCTCCAGAAAATAAATTAATTGTTCCATTTTGAGATGCAATTTTAGAAAATAAATTTGGCATTATATTTATCCTCATTGTGTCTGTAGAAGAATATCCATAAACTGAACCTAATCTAAGAATTACGTAGTTATTGCCTGAATTTTTTATGTCTTTTTCATTTTGAACTTTGCTAGAAGAATAAACCAGTATCGGACATGGTGACTCGTTTTCATCAATGTTCCTCTTCGTTTCTTTTATGCCTTCAAATATCACATGAGTGGATGGAAATATAATTTTGCACTTTTGTGGAATTGTATCTAAAATATTATTTGTTCCTTCTATCGCTATTTTTTTTATTTCTTCATCTTTGTGTGTATTTGATTCTCTCTTAACGTAAGCCACATCTGTAATTCCTGCCAAATGATGAACTATGTCAGCATCACCCAAATTTGTTTTTATAAACTCTTTATCAAGAATATGACCTTGATGAAACTCGATATTCCAATCTTTTAATTGACTAACCCTCTCTGAAACAAAACGACTGTCTATGGCAACTATTTTATTAAACCAGCTTTCTCCTGAATAAAGTTTACATAGCTCAGATCCCAAATATCCAAGCGCTCCTACAATTACGATTTTTTTCGACATTAATATTATTGTGCTATATTAAAACAAGATCTTTAATTATATTATACAAATCGATATTTCAATTAAATATGAAAATCTACGATTGTTTTATGTTTTTTGATGAAGAAATGCTTTTAGATCTTCGATTAAACATAATGGATAAATACGTAGATAAATTTGTGATTACTGAGGCTACCTATATGCATAGCGGAAGGTCAAAAAAGTTATTTTTTGATATAAATAAATTTCCAAAATTTAAAGATAAAATTATTTATGTTGTAGTAAATGAACAACCTCCTGATTTACTTAAAATAAATGAAAATGATAGTGATTCTGAAAAGTTATCTAAAAAGATAGATAATGCAAAAAAAAGAGAAGTGCTACAAATAAATAAAATTCAAGATGGTTTAATTAATGCTGACCTTGATGACATAATTATCATTAGTGATTTGGATGAAATACCAAATCTTAAAGAAATCGATTTTAAAAAAATTAAACAAAAACTAATTTTTTTCAAACAAAAGATGTTTTATTATAAATTAAATTTATTTTATAAATCATTAAATTGGTATGGAACTAAAGCATGTAGAAAAAAAAATCTAACTACACCAGAGTATTTAAGATCTGCAAAAAATAAAAAATATCCTCTATGGAGATTTGACGTTTTGTTCTCAAAATTTAAATACAATAGTATACATTTTGTAAAAAATGGAGGTTGGCATTTTAGTAATATCAGGAAACCTGAAGATTTAGAAAAGAAAATGCAAAATTTTCTTCATCATGTAGATTATGAACAAAGTGGACTTAAGCTAAACGATCTGAAAAAATTTATGAAAGAAAAAAAAGTAATGTACAATCATTCCATGGATAAAAGAGGAAATAAGTGGGGTGAAGGTGAAAAATTAAAAACAATTCTAATAGAAGAAATGCCTGAATATATTTTAAAAAATATCGAAAAATATAAATATTGGTTAGATACAGAAAAAAATTAAAAATGAGGATATATGATTGTTTTCAATTTTTTGACGAGGAAATGCTTTTAGATCTTCGCTTAAATATTATGGATAGATATGTTCATAAGTTTGTAATCACTGAAGCTACTTATATGCATAATGGAAAACCAAAAAAACTTGTTTTCGATATCAATAAATTTAATAAATTTAGAAATAAAATTATTTACATAGTAGTTAAAAATCAACCACCCGATCTACAGAAAATATATGAAAACGATAATGATGCTGAAGATACAAAGGGGCAAAAATTAATTTTAAATGGTTACAAAAGGGATAATTATCAAAGAGAAATGGCTCAACAATATTTAAAAACAATTGATGGTGATGACTGGATCTTAATTAACGATATAGACGAAATACCAAACTTAAAAAATGTTGATTTGCGCAATTTTAATAGCAAATTAATTTTTTTTAAACAACAAATATTTTTTTATAAATTTAATTTACATTATTCATCAACGCCATGGTATGGTTCTAGGGCATGTAAGAAAAAGAAATTTATTTCTCCTCAATGGTTGAGGGATATGAAACATAAAAGATATCCCTTATGGAGATTAGATGCATTTTTTTCTAAAAAGAAATATAATAATATACATTATGTCGATGACGGTGGTTGGCACTTTACAAACATCAAAACTCCAGAAAATATACATAAAAAACTATTAAACTACACTCATCACGATGAATTTGAAAAAAGTAGAATTAATTTAAATGACCTGAAGAAAAAAATTGAGGAAAAGAAAGCCATATACGATCATTCTGTAGACCAAAAAACAAACAAGTGGAATAGTAAAACAATACTAAATAAAATTGAATTGAATAATATGCCGGATTATCTAAAAGAAAACTACAAAAAATACACTAATTGGCTAGAAATTTAGTGCGTACTTTCTGTCACAGGCTTTTCCTCAGTTTTCGTTTTTGGCAAGCTTTCAACATCTATCCATTCTACTGGTATTAATTCTTTAATGAGAGCAATTTTCAAAACTTCATCTACGGTTTTGACAGCAATTACTTCTAGATCATTCATAATATTTTTTGGAATTTCTACTAAATCTTTTTTATTATCTTCCGGTATTAATATTTTAGGAATTCGTGCTCTATGAGCAGCCAAAAGCTTCTCCTTAAGTCCGCCAATAGGCAGAACATTTCCTCTTAATGTCACCTCTCCTGTCATAGCAACATTTTTATCGACGGGTATGCTCGTAATTGAAGAAACTATTGATGTAACCATAGCAATTCCAGCTGAAGGGCCATCTTTTGGTGTAGCTCCTTCCGGAACATGTACATGAAAATCTTTTTTTTCAAAAATAGGTGGAATAATCCCAAATTCCAAAGATTTGGACCTTACATATGATTTAGCTGCTTTAACAGATTCTTGCATAACATCACCTAACTTGCCTGTTATTTGCATTTTGCCCTTCCCTGGCATCATAGCTGATTCAATTTTTAATATTTCTCCGCCAAATTCAGTCCAGGCCAATCCTGTCGCAACTCCAACTTTGTTTTCAGACTCCATTTCATCATACTTAAATTTCTGAACACCTAAATAATCTGACAGATTTTCAGAATTAATTTCAATTTTTTTAACATTATCTGTCATAATATTTTTTACAGTTTTTCTTGCCAACTTCGATATTTCTCTTTCAAGATTACGCACACCAGATTCTTTTGTGTAGCTTCGTATTACGTCTTTAAGAATATCTTTATCCATGTCCCATTCTTCAGATTTAAGTCCGTTATTCTTAATCTGCTTTGGTATTAAATAATTATTTGCAATATTAATTTTTTCATCTTCTGTGTATCCGGGTATCCTAATAACCTCAAGTCTATCTAGCAAAGGTGGTAAAATACTAAGTGTATTGGCTGTTGTTACAAACATCACATCAGAAAGATCATAATCAACTTCCAAATAGTGATCATTGAAAGTTACGTTCTGTTCTGGATCTAAAGCCTCCAGTAATGCTGAAGAAGGATCTCCTCTGTAATCTGTTCCAACCTTATCAATCTCGTCTAATAAAAAAAGCGGATTCTTTGTTCCGGCTTTCTTCATCTGTTGTATAATTTTCCCAGGTAATGAACCTATATAAGTTCTTCTGTGACCCCTGATTTCCGCCTCGTCTCTTATTCCTCCAAGAGACATACGAACAAATTTCCTCCCAGTGGCTCTGGCAATGGATTTTCCAAGTGAAGTTTTTCCAACACCAGGAGGACCTACAAGACATAAAATAGCTCCTTTGATTTTACCAACTCTTTTTTGAACCGCTAAATACTCAAGAATCCTTTCTTTAATTTTTTCTAAACCATAATGATCTTCATCCAAAATTTTCTTTGCTTCGTTAATATCTATATTATCAATTTTCTTGCTATTCCAAGGTAACTCGATTACCCAATCAAGGTAATTTCTCACGACAGTGGCCTCTGCAGACATGGCACTCATGGATTTTAATTTTTTCAATTCCGACAAACATTTTTTTGTAGCTTCCTTGGTCATTTTTGCTTTGAAGATTGCCTTTTGCAAATGTGCAATTTCATCCTTACCGTCCTCAATTTCGCCAAGCTCTCGTTGAATTGCTTTCATTTGTTCATTTAAATAATATTCCTTTTGCGTTTTTTCCATTTGGTTTTTTACTCTACCTCTTATTCTTTTTTCCACAGTTATAACGTTTAGCTCGTTGTTTATATGTTCCATTATTTTTTCTAATCTTGTTTTTAAATTATCTATTTCTAGTAACTTCTGCTTATCAGAAATTGAAATGTTCAATTGCCCCGCTATGTGATTAGCTATTTTAGATGGATCTTTTTGATCTTTTAAATTTGTCATTAATTCAAAGGAAATTTTTTTGTTTAAATTGTTTAACTTCTCTAGTTTTCTAAACGCAGCTACTGAAAAAGCTAATAAATCTTCTTTTGAATCAACTTTATCAATTACTATTTCGACAGAACTTTTTAAATATTCTTTATCATTTTTGCATTCCAGTATTCTAACTTTATGCATTCCTTCAATTAGTATTTTTACTGTACCATCGGGCGATTTTAGAAGTTGTAATATTTTACCTTCGCATCCAAAAGAATAAAGGTCATCTACTCTAGGATCATCGACTTCTGCATTCTTTTGGGTAATTAATATTATTTTCTTATTACTCTTCATTACTTCGTTTAGAGCCTTAATCGACTTATCTCGCCCAACAAATAGTGGAACGATCATATTAGGAAATACGACTATATCCCTTAAGGGTAGCGACGGAAAAAAATCGGTCTTACTCATACTAATAGCATTATATGGTTATTATTAAGATTATTTCAATCGATTTTTTAAGCTGCGGTAGTTTTTTTGGTTTTCGCGTAGATAATAAGAGGCTCTTTGTTATTTTTAACGACAGATTTATCTACAATTATTTCCTCAACACCCTCTAATGTTGGAAGCTTAAACATAGTTTTTAACAATAAAGCTTCGATAATTGATCTTAGTCCTCTAGCTCCAGTTTTTTTACTTATTGCTTTTTTTGCAATTTCTTCAATAGCATCGTCTTTAAAAGTAAGCTTAACATTTTCAAATTCAAAGAGTTTTTTGAATTGTTTAAGTAAAGAATTTTTTGGTTCTTTTAAAATTTTTGTAAGTGAATGCTCGTTTAACTCTTCGAGTGTCGCCAGTATTGGCATTCTACCTACAAACTCTGGTATAAGCCCATATTTTATTAAATCTTCCGGTTCTAAATTTTTTATCAACTCTCCGGTCGTCTTTTCGTGAAAATATTTTACCTTCGCCCCAAAACCTATAGAAATTTCCGCTCCTCTTCTTGCAATAACTTTATCTAATCCGTCAAAAGCACCACCACAAATAAATAGTATATTGGTAGTATCTACTTGTAAAAATTCTTGCTGAGGGTGTTTTCTTCCTCCTTGTGGAGGTACACTCGCCACAGTTCCTTCCATAATTTTGAGCAATGCTTGCTGCACTCCCTCACCAGATACATCTCTTGTAATTGATGGATTTTCTGACTTTCTGCTTATCTTATCTACTTCATCAATATACACTATACCACGTTGCGTTTTTTCAACATTGTAGTCTGCTGATTGTAACAATTTAAGTATTATATTTTCAACATCTTCACCAACATAACCTGCTTCTGTTAATGTTGTGGCATCTGCCATTGTGAAAGGCACATCTATAATTCTTGCTAGAGTTTGCGCTAATAATGTTTTTCCACATCCAGTTGGTCCAACTAATAGAATATTAGATTTTGATAACTCAACGTCTTTACTATTTTTAGATTCATGATCTAATCTCTTGTAGTGATTATGAACAGCAACTGATAAAACTTCCTTAGAATAACTCTGGCCAATAACATATTCATCTAAAACTTTACATATTTCTTGTGGTGTTGGAACTCCTCCTTGACTCTTCACAAAGGAATCTTTGTTTTCTTCTTTTATGATATCCATACAGAGTTCGACGCATTCATCGCAGATGAAAACGGTTGGGCCTGCAATTAACTTTCTTACCTCATGTTGGCTTTTGCCACAAAATGAGCAGTAAAGAATATTTTTATTATCTTTTTCTGGCATAAATTATTACCGAATCAGTTAAATTCAAAATAAACTAATATCTAAAGTTATCAAGCGCAAGTTATGAAGAGTATCTAAATCTAGTAGCTTAAGATCTTTTTTCCACAACGTCATCGATTAAACCAAAATCCTTGGCCTCTGTCGGTGTCATGAATTTATCTCGTTCGAGTGCTTTTTTAATTTCATCTTCACTCTTTCTTGTGTGTTTAGAATAAATTTTATTTAATCTTGATTTAAGAGCTAAAATTTCTTTAGCATGAATCTCTATGTCAGTCGCCTGACCTTGATATCCTGCGGATGGCTGGTGTACCATAATTCTAGAATTTGGAAGTGAAAGTCTTTTCCCCTTTTCTCCTGCAGCTAATAAAAAAGAGCCCATAGAAGAAGCTTGACCTATACACAAAGTAGAAACTGGAGGTTTTATAAATTGCATAGTATCATAAATTCCCAATCCGGCCGTTACTAGTCCTCCATTGCTATTAATGTAAAAAGATATTTCTTTTTTTGGATTTTCTGACTCCAAGTATAATAGTTGAGCTGTGATTAAACTGGCAACACTGTCATTAACTGTGCCTACCAAAAAAACGATTCTTTCTTTTAATAATCTTGAATAAATATCATATGCTCTCTCACCTCTGCTCGTCTGCTCGACAACCATTGGAACAAGAGTATTCATGTGTTCTTCAATTCTGTGTTTCATATAGAATCAGCGAATTGCCTTTATACAACTTATAATTACTTTTTTCTAATTTTATTCTTTTTTTTTGCAGATTTAATAGTTTTTCCGGCTTTTTTAAACTTTTCTTTTTTCGAAGGTGATGCCGTTAACTGATTGGCCATAGAACGTTTATTGATTATCTCTTCAGCCTCTTCTATGGAAATTATTTTTTTTGTTTGTTTTGATTTACGTTTTATTAAATCAATAATTTTTTCTTCATACATAGATCCCCTCAAATTCATCGTGGCTGATGGATTTTTTTGATAATATTCTAGTACTTGTTTTTGTTGACCAGGCATAGATTGTACTTGTTTTTGAATCTCATTTCTTAATTCTTGTTCGTCAACTTTTAAATTATTTTTAACACCAAGTTCATTTAATATTAATCCTAATTTAATTCGTTTTTTAGCAACTTTTTCACTTTCATTTTTATGTTTTTCTCTATCCTCTTTTTTTAGATTTTGGAACATTATTTCTAATTCTTGCTGAATCAAATTGTCAGGTAATTGTACGTCATGTATTTTTTCTAATTGGTTTAATATATTTTCTTTTGAAAGAGAATCTAAACTCGACTTGTACTGATTTTGAATCTGTTTACTTATTAGTTGTTTTAAATCATTTAAATCTTTTGCTCCAAGATTTTTTGCAAATAGATCGTCTATTTTTACAGGTTTAGGTTTTTTAATATTTAAAATTTTGCATTTGAAATTTGCTCTTTTGTTTGCAAATTCTTTTTTTGGATAATTTTCGGGTAATGTAGCTATAATTTCTTTCGTGTGACTTTTTTTAACGCCAAGTAACTGCTTATCAAAACCTTTTATAAATAAATCTTTTCCAAGAACTACTTGGGTATTTTTACTTTGGCTCCCTTCAAAATTCTTATTGTCAATAGTTGCGTCATAATCAAAAACCACCAAATCGCCATTTTCGGCAATATCCTTTTCATTTTTTTCTTCAAAATTATTTTGATTTTTTGCAATGTCATCAATTCTTTTTTTAACTTCTCCTTCTGAGACACTAATCTCATAATCGGTAAACTTAATATTTTCAATTGATTTGAGTTTGATTGAAGGCAATTCGTCAATCTCTAAAGTATAATTTAAATCTTTGCCTTCTCCATGTGATTTAAGATTAAGTTTTGGGTGACCCGCCACTTTAATTTTTTTTTCTTCTATTACCTGAGCTGATGTTTCTTTTAATATTTTTTCTAATACTTCCCCATAAACAACTTTGCCAAATTGTCTTTTTAAAACTTCGACCGGAACTTTCCCTGGTCTAAATCCTTTTATATTAGCCGTTTTGCTCAATTCGGTTAATCTAATTCCAATTTTTTCATCTATAGTTTTTTTATCGACAAAAACTTTTAAATTTGTTTTTAATCCTTTTTTGGAATCTACTGTTACCTTCATAATTTTTGGTGGGCAATGAGGGAGTCGAACCCACACACCTCTCGGTATTAGATCCTAAATCTAACGCGTCT
>Ga0187827_10005515_pt1 | contig 14966 bp, 12 predicted proteins | sample ETNtaG_39_FD_167969 | JGI IMG/M metagenome (GOLD analysis project Ga0187827, IMG submission 167969) | Marine microbial and viral communities from oxygen minimum zone, Eastern Pacific Ocean - ETNP2014_SV_150_PacBio MetaG (Illumina Assembly) | ecosystem: Environmental > Aquatic > Marine > Hypoxic...
GTGGCGCCATCTTAGGAAGCATCAAGGCACAAAAGTGGCACAATTTAGTAAATTTTAAAATGTATAAAGTTGTAAATCGTTGCTATTGCTGGTGCGGGCGGAGAGACTCGAACTCCCAACATTCAGATTCGAAGTCTTTCAGAGTGGGTAAACTGGGACATACTGCAGCAAACAAGGATAATAATATCAGTAAGATGATAGCTCTTCATTGTTGCCACATGTCCCCAAATATGGCCTGATTTTGTAAGCTAATGGCACAAAATTGGCACAAAAATATCAACACCAATTCATGTTGTAGTTGAGGACATTGAGGTATATTTGTTTTTGATGGACTACTAAAAATCATCGAGACTGCTTTTCTGACTCAACGCTTTCTTCATCCAGAGGTTCAACGCTCTAAATTCTTGTTTGATTTGGTTATATCCATCTTCATTTGGCGGTCCACACCCACCTGTTGTTACTAACGGCTTGTCTATTGATCTTGAACCGTCTGCCAAGAGTACAAGTTGCATTCTGGCTTTACCAACTTTTGCTTTGAATCTTAGCTTGTAATAATTAAGACATTATGTATTTCCTCCTATATCCCAACTTGCATCCCAACTGACCAATGCCTTTCCTAACAAAACAGTTTCATTTTCATCAGAAACCCGAAGCACGGCTCTTGAGTCCCCAAAAATGTTTACTATATAACCTCTAGACCTTTGCCATAATTCCTTTTTTTTGACATCAGGAACCTTATAATCATATTGAAAATTTGCTTGTTTATATGTTAAAGGAATTCGTTCTAACTCTGCACAACCCGCAAGCCCAAGACTTACGATTAAACCAATAATTATTTTTTCCACACCATTCTCCAATTAAAGATTAATTAATCGCCTCCTTAATGAAGTATTCAGTCCATAACTAATTCAAAACTTCAACTGTGTCCAGCTCTTTGGCTTCAGTACCAGTCATTTCGTTCCCATAAATTCGATTAACTACTTTCTGTATTGATGCGGGGAGGTGTTTACTGGGGGGCTCTATGGTTCGATTTTGGAACGGTGTGATTGATTGGGGCTGATAGACACCTATAATTCCCCCAGGATTCTTGAGCACCAAAACTATTCCATTGATCGATTGCTATTAAAGAACACAAGTTGCGAATAAGAAATGATGGATATGGAGGAACACCTAAGCAGCCCACCAATGTTTTTGAGGAGAAAAATGAAATAGTAGTTGGTGTGATTAAGGCACCGTCCGCTAGCCTGATTTAGTCTCTAATTAATATGTTTTCCCAAATAACACTTTATTGAAAACTATACTTATAGGAAATCGGAACTACATATGCTATATTCGAAATCTGAAATTAAAGCAACCGAACTTCTATCTAAAAAAGAATATTTTTCTACTAATTAAACGATGTTTGAGAATAGAGTCTTTAACATACAGTATTATTTTTTTATTATTCCGGCACTTCTTCTCAGTTTGTTGTTAGTCTTAGTTCCTGCGATTATGACATTTGGAGCGGCTCTAACAAATTGGGATGGAATGTCTACCCCTAGTTTTGTTGGACTAAAAAATTTCCAGAACTTATTTAATGATCATGTTTTTTGGATTGCAATTGGTAACAATATCCGATGGGCTATAATTTTTTTAACAATACCAATGGCGATCGGCATATTCGTGTCAGCTTTGCTTCAAAAAAGAAAAAAATCTAGCACTGTATTCCAAATAATATTTCTTTTGCCTTATGTTCTGTCTCCAGTCGCAAATGCAGTGATCTGGCAAAATATTATATTGGATCCAATATCAGGATTACTCGGATTTATTTCGCGAGACTATTTTTCATTAAGTAATCCTCTTGCTGACACAAATACGGCACTTTATGCTGTTGCAGCCATCGATATTTGGCACTTTTGGGGATATCTTGTAGTTGTTTTTTTTGCAGCAATGCGCCAAACACCAGAAGACCAGTTAGAAGTTGCATTTTTGGAAGGGGCGAGTGGCGTTCAAGTTTTTTGGAACGTTACTTTACCTAATATACTTCCAACAATTGCCTTAATGATAGCATTAGTAACAATATTTTCTTTCTTGACTTTCGACTATATATTTCTAATTACTCAAGGTGGTCCAGCAAGAGCCACAGAGATGCTCTCTACCTTTGCATACAAATTTGCTTTTACGAGTTTTCAGGTTGGAAAAGCGGCAGCTATAGGTTTGACTATAAGTTTTTTTGGACTGATTGCTTCATTTTTTTATGTTTGGATTAGCAAATCGGAATTTGAGAAATGATTAGAATAAGTAACTATATCAAAACCAATTTTAACAATTCAGGTAGCACCCTGCTTCTTTATTTATTGGTACTAATCGCACTTTTACCTCTTCTTTTAGTCGCCATAAACACATTTAAATCCCACGCGGATATAGTTATAAATCCTTTGGCTTTACCAAATGACTTTAATTTCACAAACTTTAGTCGTGCTTGGAAAGCTGGGAAATTTAGCTATGGTATAATAAATAGCATACTACTTAGCGGAACTACTATAGTTATTACATTAACTTTCGCATCACTTTCTGCATATGTTCTTGCTCGGAGAAGTATAGTGGGTTGGCAGTTGATTACAATTTATTTTCTTTGCGCAACCACGATACCAATACAACTATTTCTTTTCCCACTTTATTTTGTTTTTGCGAAACTTGGAATTGTGGGAAACGTTTTTGCTACAGCTTTCATTCTTTCAGCTATTAATCTTCCTCTGGCTACTTTTTTACTTCGAACATATGTTCAAACCATACCTAGCGATATTGATGATGCGAGTTTCATGGATGGTGCAAATCCAATCCAGACTTTTTTTCACGTAATATTACCTTTGTTGAGGCCGGGACTAGTAACTGTTTCAATTATTGTTGGACTTAATGCATGGAACGAATTCTTAATCACCTCTACATTTCAACAAGGGCAAAATAGCTTCACGATGACTCTAGGATATTTGTCAATGAATGGAACATATGCAACTGATCAGGGCGCAATGATGGCTGGGGCATTTATACTAGTTGCGCCTGTTGTATTGTTTTTCATAGTGATGCAACGATTTTTTATTTCAGGAATGGCTTCTGGTGCCGTCAAAGGATAGTATGACTATTAAAAATCAAAAGACAGATTTATCACCTGTTATAGTCGAGAAGACTTACGCGGGGATTCTAGGAAAAATCATAGGTGTTTACCTTGGGCGGGCCGTCGAAGGTTGGCAATACAGTGACATTTTAGAAGTATTTGGAGAAATTAATTATTTTGTAAATGAACAAGTAAAACAACCTTTAATAGTTCCAGATGATGATATCTCTGGAACATTTATATTTTTTCGTGCACTTGAAGATAATGGATTCCCTGCAAATATTTCATCGGAAAGTATTGGTAAAACATGGTTAAACTATATTATTGAAGATAAGACTATTTTGTGGTGGGGGGGGCTTGGTCGATCAACAGAACATACTGCTTTTTTAAGGTTAAAGGAAGGTGTTCCAGCTCCAGCAAGCGGGTCCATTGCTCTTAATGGCAAAGCAATGGCTGAACAAATCGGGGCTGAAATCTTTATTGATACTTGGGCCATGGTTAATCCTGGTGATCCAGAACGTGCAGTTACAATGGCACGTGAGGCCGCTTCTGTAAGCCACGACGGTATTGCTGTAGAAGCAGCATGTAACTTAGCATCTATTCAAGCAGCAGCTTTTTTTGAATCAAAAATAGATACTCTTCTAGATATAGGTTATTCTTTCATAAAAAATGATGAACTAAAACGTACAATAAACGATCTTCGGAATAAGTGCTGCAAGGTCGGAGATGATTGGCGAATCGTTCGAATTTGGCTAGAAGAGAACTATTCATACGATCGGTTCCCTGGGAATTGTCCCATGATACCTAATCATTTAATACTTTTGGCATCATTGATTCTTGGTGGAGATGATTTTCAAAATGCATTAAAAATAGCTGTTTCCTCTGGCTGGGATACAGACTGCAATGCAGGCAATCTTGGAGCATTAAATGGAATCAGACTTGGATTAAGAAGCATCGATAGTGGCCCAGACTTCAGGGGTCCAATTGCCGATAGAATTTACGTTGTAGGTGCTGATGGAGGAGAGTGCATTTCGGATTCGGTTATAGAAACAAGGCGTGTACTGAAAGCCACAGCAAATTTGAGTGGTAAAATATATACTGAGCCCAAAAATAGATTTTCTTTTGAGTTTCCTGGCTCTGTACAAGGATTCCAATTATGTCCACTTCACAATGGCCAGCAGGCAATTATTAAAATAGAAAATTTAAATCAAAAGAAAAATAGTAACGGACTTGGTATTTTTTATAGTGCCCTAGCACCCGGAGTGAAAGGTTCTGTATCTGTACAGACCTTTATAGAACCTAAGCCAGGAAGAGAAGATGATACTAGTTATTTTGAAGTTATAGCTAGCCCTTCACTTTATAGTACACAAAAGGTAAATGCATTGATTTATGGATTTGAAGGAAAAAATCCAACAATATCTTTTTTTATTTATTATTTTGATGAATCCGAAAAACTTTCTCGTTTATCTGGTCCAAAATCTGAAATTGTAAAAGGAGACAATAACATTTCTTGGCAGATACCAGATACTAAAGGTCATCCAATTCACAGAATTGGTATCGAGCTAAGTTCTATGTCCAGAATTACGGGCTCTATTGGGTTACTAAATCTTGATTGGAAAGGAGCCCCGGAAAACCTAAACTTCGGAACTTCAAGAGATCTTACCCCAAATTTGACCCCGTGGAACACAAATACTTTCTGGACTAGATCTTTTGTTAGCTCAGCAAAACATTTTGCAACTGATTTCTACTTCACTTTCGCGCTTTCTCATCCAACCAAAGAAGGCGTAATTACTACAGGAACCAGAGATTGGATTAATTATGAAGTTAGCTCAAAACTAATTTTAGAACTCCATGACTTAGTTGGACTAGTAGTCAGAGTTCGAGGACATAAAAGATACTATGCAGGAGTGGTACATAAAGGGAAAGCATCAATAATAAAACGATGCGATGAAAGATTTGAAATTTTAAATTCAGTTCCTTATTTTATTGAACCTAATCAAGCATTAGACTTTAAAGTTAGTGTAAAGAAAGATTTGATATCTCTACATCTTGATAACTCCTTTATTATTGAAGCTTCTGATAAAGACTTTGTTTCTGGAGGGGCAGGATTCATAATTGAAACTGGGACTGTTCCCGCAATAGGTTTTTCTGTAAAGAAAATAAATTAATATAATTAAATTATTTTGAAGAATCTCAAATTAAAAAAACTCAGCAAACGTTTTGGAGATGAACTTGTAATAAAGTCTCTAAACTTGGAAGTTCCTTATGGTGAGTTTTTAGTAATTGTTGGTCCATCTGGGTGCGGGAAATCCACCCTATTGCGGATGCTTGCAGGACTTGAAACTGTAACAGAAGGTAATATTGAAATTGATGAAAAAGATGTAAAGAATATGCCTCCGTTGGAAAGAGGTGTTGCCATGGTTTTTCAAAATTATGCTCTTTATCCACATATGACCGTTGAGGAAAATATCGGATTCGGGCTAAAGATTGCTAAAGTACCTAAAACAATTAGGCGTCAGAAAGTTTTAGAAGTAGCAAAAATATTAAAACTGGAATCATTATTATCACGCAAACCTAAAACTCTCTCTGGGGGACAAAGACAAAGAGTTGCTATTGGAAGAGCAATTATTAAAAAACCTAAGATTTTTTTGTTTGATGAACCATTATCGAATCTCGATGCAGAATTGAGGGTACAGATGCGTCTCGAAATTGCTCGGCTGCACAAAGAACTTTCTGCTACAATGATATTTGTAACACATGATCAAGTCGAGGCGATGACTTTAGCTGACAGAATAGTTGTTCTTCGCGATGGAATAATAGAACAATTTGGCCCACCTATAGAACTTTATCAGGATCCGAAAAACATCTTTGTCGCTGGATTTATTGGTTCTCCAAAAATGAATTTTATTCCATGTCTTATAACAAAAATATCCCAAGGTTATGCTGAAATTAACTTAAAGGAACCAACGCCAGATCCTTTGCGAGTAAAGATTAAAACAAATACCAATCCCAAAAATATAATATCGATGTCGGAATGTACATTAGGATTTCGTCCTGAAAATATAATTGTCAATCCAAAAGGACAAATAAATTGTAAAGTAACAGCCGTTGAAAGATTAGGAAATGTTTCTTACATATATTCAGAAGGTGCGCTAGGGAACACAATTACAATAGAACAACCTAAACTTACAAAAATTAAAACAAATGAAATGGTAACTTTTTCTCCTGATCCAGAGTATTTATACTTATTTGATAAATCTGGGGAACGATTATAAAAAAGTAAAAGTTTTTTTTCATTTTTAATTATATTTTCGAAATGAAAATATCATTCATTCTAGTATCATTTAGATATAGAAGGAATCCAATATTTTCTCCCTTTTGACTTCTTTGACGAATCCATTTCATTCAAAATTACACATGCATTAAGGGCTATCTCGATAGCTTCGCTGTGTCCAGGACCTTGTTGAAAAACTTCACCTGATAAAACGTTGTCTGAAACAGAACATACAGACCCTCCCCTAAATCCATAGAGTGCTGACAATGTTACAACAGCTGAAGATTCCCGATCTCCATTTAGGACTCCTGCTCGGTTGTATGTACCAAGAATTTCTAAATTTCTTGGCTGCAAATATCCCCCCACACCTGGTCTTCCGACACCAACAAGATCACTGTCTACAGATAGGGTGATACCAATATGAAAATTTGGACCTAAACTATCAGCTGCTTGGGCCAATGCAACTACAACTTCATAATGACTTACTGCTGGGAATGATGGATCAATATATGCTCTAGTCATTCCTTCTTCCCTAACGACTCCACTAGAAATTACAATATCTCCAGGTTTAACATCAGTTCCAATTCCTCCCGAACCACCCACACGAATATAAGTGTGTGCATTTGAAAATTCCATGAAATCGTAAAGCAATAATTCGGTCTCAGGTGAGCCACTTCCTCCACTCACAATAGTAATTTTGGCTCCTCCAAAATAACCTGTATAGCTAGTAAACATACCAGAATTACCAATTAATTTGGCATTTTCTAGATAACCTGAAATTTGGGCAGATGGATCGTTTTCGTAGTTTATTAATGGATCCCTTACTGTCACAAGAACAAAATCTCCAACTTCTTTCGAATTAATCTGTGTCAAAGCAGGGCGCCCTTTTATTGTTAATCCCCGTGGTGGGATATTTTTTAAAAAGCTGTATTGCTCATGCATCTCTTTTAGAGCTATCCTATTTTTTACTTCATCTCTAGACATTTCAGATTTTTTAGAATTTAATTCCAATTAAGTTCAAGTTTTTTGAACTAAGAATCCATCGGCTAAAATTGTCCCCTTTTCCACAAAAAACCCTGCTCCACCACTGCTGAAAGAATCATCTTCAGCCAAACCAACTTCTTTTCCATCGACTACTAGTGAAATTTTATTATCAACTACTTTCAAATTAAGATCCCTTTTACCTTTCGCACCATTTGGTACTGAAATATTAGAAAGTATGGTTTTTTCCCCATCATAATTTTTTAGTATTATTGCTTGCTTATCTTTTAGAATACCAGCGTAATATCTTTGATGTCCGCGTGCCCTAATAATCAATCCTCCGCCGTCATTAATTGAATAATCAAGAGAGCTAGATACGGAATAATTATCCCAATCTCTTGTCCCAATAGTCACTACACCATTTTTTTCAGGATGAGAACAACAGAGGGTCCACTTGAAGTCTGGTGCGAAATGTTTAGCAGAGCTAACCCATGCTCTAAGCCACATTGGTTTCAATTTCCAAATAGACTCCATCAACATTCCTTTTATCTCAAAATAGTCAGGGGCGCCTTTCCAATCTATTGAACGAATAATTACTTCCCCATCAATACGATTTTTATTCCCAAGCTCTATTCCAATTCTATAAATCGGAAGGCCTTTAGTACTTGGAACAACCCAGCGTAGTTCAGAAAGTCCTGGAACAAGTTTGTTCCACTCTCCACTTATACTACAAATTTGATCATTTAAATCATAATAGAGAACAAAAAATCTTAATTTCACATTAATGGTAGACTCAATTTTTGAAATGACAGTCTGGCCAGAATAAAGTGAAGGGCTTACTTGCATACCAAAATTTGATCTAACTGCCTCCGGCTCCATAAAAACAGGACTTGAAATACTACCTGTGATTCCCTGAGTGACACCAAATATTTTAACAGACAGTCCGCCTTCCTCGTCATTTACGTTTTCAACAGCAATTACTCCCGGTGGACTTTTTTGATTTGGACATGGAGTAAAACCTTGAGTTGATGCATAATATTTGAAATTATAGCGTGGTTTAATATAAGATTTTTCTGAATTGGTTAAAACATCTGCAATGCCTGAAATCTTTTGTGCTTCACGAACAGCGTCACTAATGCATTCACCTCCATCAGCTGTTACAATGTACATTAAATCTGCTACAGGTCCTCGCAAATCCGGTCCTTCATCAAATATTTTGAGACCTAATCTAATTCCATTAAGACAACCAACATTCCCCGCATTACAATCAGTATCCCAGCCAGCACTGGTAGCGATAGTGAGTGAACGATAAAAATCATCTCCCCCAAGTAAAAAACTCATTAATACGATTAAGTGATTCGGCACGACATGACATGGTCCTTCGTAGTGCTTATACCCATAATTTTTTGCAATCCAATGACGAACTTTGTGCCAATCATTTGTTTTTGCACATTCATTTCGAAGTTTTTCTACTACGTTAAGTAAATGCTTATCTTTCACGTATGAAAGACCACGATCTAAAAGTTTATCTTTATCCTTTTCATAAAATGCCATAGACTCCATGGTACCTAATAATACTGCTGCATCCAGAGCAATACCATCATGACTTACAGATGCTGCTGCACGAACGTTTTTAGCTGCTAAATCTGGATCTCCTGGAGTAGACATGGCAAATCCATCAATAAAAATTTGTGCTCCAATCTGCTCTGGAATCCAATCTCCATTAATTTTGTGGCTACCACTTTCTGGAGCGTCAATTCCGTTCTTAAGGTTGAGAAAAGCGGTATGTTCGGTAGATCTTCCTAACCCACCCCACCAAAGAATTGTCTTTTCTTCAATAATATAATTTAACCATGTCTTACCAATAGCTTTTGGCTGAATATATTTTGGAAAGTTGTGGTCTTCAATAGCCCTGACAAATGCAAAAGTTCCAGAAATATCATCATCAGGGACAATAATTGGAACATTCAATGAATCATTAACGTAATAATTAATTTCACCAAATTTTTTCTTAATCTTTTCATATGACCAGCCTTCTACAGGTCGACCAAAATAAACACCAATAATCTTACCCAAAATTCCTGCATAAATTTTTTCTTCAATCTTAAAATTCATACTTATCTCAAAATGTTTTCCATTAATACGTCAATAAACCTTTTGTAATTTGCCTTTAAAGCTACTTTGATTTTTGGAAGATGCTCCCAAGCGTGGTGTTTCCTAAAATCAGCAATAGTTTGTCCTAAAGTTAACTCTCCTTTTGTTTCTATACCAACCCTTACTTCGATCATTTCTATTAAACTTGGCTCCAAAACAGCAGCTACCGCCATTGAGTCAATTAAAACACAATATGACTCATGACCACGTCTCTCTAGATATCTAACCATTTTTTCTACAATATTTGCCTCCTTACGGGATGAATTTTTCAGGCTATAAAGCTGATTTTTATCAAGATTTGTGCAGGTGGCAACATCTAAACCGATAGCACGTAAGGGAATTCCAGAGTTAAAAACTAATTTAGCAGCTTCTGGATCAACATAAACGTTCCATTCTGCCTGAGGATTATCTCCAGTAGCATTTTCAAATGCATATCTATTTAAACCGAACGATCCTGCCAGACATACTACTTCCTTTACCTCTTCAACTAGTTGTGGTTCTTTCATTATGGCCATAGCAAGATTAGTTAGTGGAGCAATGCATATTACAGTAACTTCTCCAGGATTGGCACGTACCACATCTATAATCTGGTCTACACCATGTTTATTTGAAATTTTAGTAGTGGGTTCTGGCAAAAAAATTTCTCCCATACCATCTGATCCATGGCTAAAAGGGTCATTTGGAAGAGGCCGAGTGAGGGGTTTGTGCATTCCTTTGGCCACTGGGATATCTGGTCTACCTATTAATTCAAGCGTTTTAAGAACATTCTTTGTAGTAATTTCAATAGGATAATTTCCTGCAACTGAAGAAACCCCTAATAATTCTGTTTTAGAAGATTTAGCTCCAAGGATTATTGCCAACGTATCATCCATGCCGGGATCAGTATCAATAAGAATTTTTTTCAAAACTTTCATCCTTAATTTATCCTTGAAATAAGTTGCTTTAAGTTTTCTTGTGTTTTTTCCCTAAGTACAATATTACCAATATTAGGAGGTCCGAATTGTTTTATGGTCTCGCTTGAACTTATAGTTCCCATAGCTCCACATATTTCAGGAGATAAACCTTCAGCCATACCGATTAAAACAGCTCCACTATAAGCATTCCCAGCACCAGTATCATCTACAAGTTCTACATTTATACTCGGTATAAAATGAATTTTTTCCCTTGTTATAACGTAACTACCACGAATTCCTGCTCGTAAAAATACAATTTCTTTAGTAACATTTTGTAAAGTCTGAATAATTTTATCCTCATTCTTCGTGTTAAAAATCAATTTTGCTTCTTCCAAATTAAGTGAAAATCCATTTACAAATTTTAACAATTCTATTATTTCATTTCTATTTTTAAAACTACAGGCATCAAGTCCAATTTCCCAAAGTATTTTGAGATCATAACTTTCTAATAAAGCTAATAGTTTTTTCCAGAAATTAGAACTTGAATTCCTAAAGATATAAAGGCTCCTAGCCTTTCCTAAAAACTTCTTAACATCCTCAACTGATGGTTCGCATCTCCTAAAGTGATCTATTCCTAATAATGGTTTCTCAGAACGAAAATTGGAATCACTATAATCAATAATATTACATGGAGTCAAATCTGTCGCGAACCTTAAACCATCTCTGCTCAATTTGCTACTATCAAACCAGGGGCCAATTTTTTCAGAAAAATCTTGTCCAACGCCTGTTACTAATAAAGTGTTTTCACTGAACAATGCCGCACCAGCAATGGCGTATAGACCTGCACCCCCAGGGAAATGACCTTTTTTTCTAACCCCTTGAAAGACAATATTATCTATAAGAACAGCTGCTGCGATTAAATCTAATTGATCAATCACTTAAACACTTTACTTTGAACTGACGTTTTCGAGGCCCGTCAAATTCGTTGAAAAATATACCCTGAGAATGCCCCAAGAATGGCTTCCCGTTTTCGAAAATTAAGGTTAAAGATGCCCCAATAAGTACAGATTTAATGTGTCCTGCAGCATCTTGAGGGGTATCCGCCTGATGTTTAAAATCAATTCTTGTTGGTACAATACGATTGATTTCCTCATGTATGTCAATTAGGCCCTCTTTTTCCCAAAAAGAAGTTATAGACAATCCAGCCGTTGTGTGAGGTATAAATACTATACATAATCCATTCTTAAAATTACTTTTCTCTATTGCTTCTCTAACAGATTCTGTAATTTCATATGCGCCATTTTCCTTAGTTTTTATGTTATAAGTAGTAATTGTCATATATCCAATCCCATGATCTTACTTTTCTGAACTGTCCCAGCATCTAAACTATCTTCCCAAAGACTATTATTAGCACGCTCAAGGAAACCTCCCTCAATTTCAGATAAATAAGCTGCAAATAAAGCAATTGGTGCACTAAGTAACATTGGTGACAATGTCTCACAAATATCTATTTCACAAAGTAACGTGTCACCATTATTATCTTCTGCAAATTTAATCAATGGACCCCCACCAACTACAACTAAGTTCTTTCGAATTTTTCGCATAAAAAAATATATTTCTTGCAATCTTGATTCACTTCTACTTTTATTTGGACTTAAAAAAATAGTAGATATTTCTTCAGGCGAACTGTCAAAATAGTTCAGGTGAATCCATTCCTCTAAATCACAGGCAGTAGCATGACGACCAACTGCCTCCAATATTTTTGCAGCACCATATTCTGCGGTTGCTAGATTAGATCCAGGGCCAATAAATTCAAAGTACTTGCTCTTACGACATTTTTTTGCAAGTTCGTGGGCTGGTAAGATTGTTTTATTAATAACAAGTGATAGATCATCAATGTGTTTTAAAAGTTCTTTTCTCCGTTCTCCTGTTTTGTCCATTGTTTCTTTCATACGAACTTCTCCAATACGTAATCCAAATAATACGAGTACTAAAAAAGAGCAAATAAAAGAACAGAAATTTGGAGCGGTTGGTAACTCAGATGATGGTAAAATTAGACTATTATTTGACTCCTTAGCTAGTAAACTAGAGGCATTTTGTGTAATCGCTAAAGTATTTGCACCAGACTGCTTGTACATAATAACCGCTTCACATGTTCTTGAGGTCATACCTGAGTTACTAAGGGCTATTACTAATGTATTTTCTATATCTCTTCTATTAGATAATAATGAATGATATCTTCCTCCATCCAACGAAGTCCTTACTTCGACTGGAAGCTTTGAATGTTTCATAATTGAAAATTCTGCGGCTTTAGCGGCAAAGAAAGAGTCACCACTCCCAATTAGGACAATACGCCTAACATTGTATATTTCTGGTGTCGACAAAACTGATCTTGTCGAATTTTCTAGCTCTTCAAAAATTGAGCTTAGATAGATTGAAGTACCAATTATTTGTTGGTACATTGGATTTCTTTCTGAGTTCACAAGATTTTAAATTAGGTATTAGAATTAGTTACTGAATATTATGACATATAATGCAAAATGCAACACTATATCCTGATAAATCTAGCAACTGGCATATGATTGTAGATGGAGATTTTTAATTAATGTGCAGAATTCCTTTTTTATAAATTTATTTAGTTCCTTTAAAATATAAAAAGTAATGAAACAAATAAAATTTTGCCAATCAAACTCTCTTAATGATTATGGAACTAAATACAATTTATCTTAGAAGTAGTATTTTTTATAATTCTTTTATAGAGTAATAATTTTATCTATAAAAATCCTTTTCTAAATTATCTTTAATATTAATATATCAAAAGATCAACATTCTAAACGGATCGCAGAAACGCCTCCTAAAATTAAATGTTATGTACTCAAAATTTTTGCAACTTTTTTTAAAGCAGTTATACAGTTACTGAAATATATTACAAAGTCATGAACCACTTGCAAATTATCGTAGCCTATTAGCAACTTGTAATAAAAACTGCAAAACGATGATGTGATCTTCCTATATACTAATTCGTAAGAATCACTAAAGGGCAAAATATTCTATAAGTCATCATGGTTTCGCAGTTTCATAAATTTTAGAAGTTTGGCTTAGGGTAATCACCGACTAGCCCTTTTGATTTTTCATCGGCATAGGTTTTTTCTGCTTTTTTAAGCAGATCGCTAGCTGTCATCTTTCCTAACCACACTGCCTCTATATCCTCAAAAAATATCTCACTTGTAGCTGGTGGAAAGAAAGTACCTATCTTATAACCAAAGGCCCCTTTCCCAATTGCATCTGACATACTAGACATAGCTTCTAGAAATGATTTTGTTAACCCTTTGGCATTAGGTGCTTTTGGAAATTCTTTAAGTGGGATTCCCCAATACCCAGGCCAATCATTAGCCATTCTTTTTGCAAAATCTGCGGACATTATCATATTTAATACTTCTGCAGCGCCATCTTTTACCTTTGAGTTGGCATTTATAGATAATGTAAAAGCTACACCTAAGTCATACATTGGATATGGAACACTTGGGTCGAGTTGTGGCATGGGTGCAAAAACAAAATCCCCTGCTTTATCGCCCTTAAAGTAGTTCGTTGCCCATTGAAATCCTATTGAAGGAGCAAAAAAGAAAGGTGATCTCTTCTGACTAACTAAGGCTATTGATTGATCAAAATTTAGAGAAAAATAGTCATTCCCACCCAGATATCCAGCTTTAAACCATCTTGCTGATTCTTTAATAGCCTTCCTCATTGCACTTGAGTTCCACGTAGAACCCTTAGCAAGTATATTATAGAACCCCTGAGGACCAACCATGTTATTAATAAAAATGGACGAATAGTTTTCATTTACTGGCTTCCATCCTTTATTTCCCGTCACTGAAGCATAAAATCCTTTTGCTTGTGCAGCTTTCATAATAGATTCTACTTGCTTAAGATTTTTTGGTACAGACCATCCATTCTCTTCAAGCATTGATTTATTATAAAACATTCCATCAGAAATTAATGACGGGGGTAGGCAGTATAAATGGCCAAGTTGATGACATGTATCCAGAACTGGCTTTAGGAGGCGCTCTCCCCAACCATATTTTTTTGCATATTTTTCTAGCGGCTCAATCTTCTTTGCCTTTGCAAACGGGGCTATATAAGACGGACCTGATGTATACACAAGATCTGGTCCAGACCCGGCAAGTACTGAAACTCTTACGTCATTATCAACAGTATTGCGAAATTCAATCTCTAGTTCATACTTATTTTGTGCTGCTCTAAATGGTTCAATCATATTCTTTTGAAAAGCTTCCTGAAGGTTTGGAGGTGCCCCCCAAAACCATAGTGTAACTTTTTCTCTCGAGTGACCTGTTTGAGCTAAAACACAAAAAACAATTATTACAAATATGGTTTTAAATAATCCCATTTTTCCCCCTATTCTTAGTTAATTATTGAGTTTATGACAGTGATGCCATTAGTTAATTGGTGCAATTCAAGACTTTCAGGGCCTGATATGCTTCTCCTACTTTTGAAAGCACTTATCAACATCTCTGCTCCATTCTTTCCTACAAGACTATGAGATTGCCGATTC
>Ga0187827_10005516_pt1 | contig 14963 bp, 13 predicted proteins | sample ETNtaG_39_FD_167969 | JGI IMG/M metagenome (GOLD analysis project Ga0187827, IMG submission 167969) | Marine microbial and viral communities from oxygen minimum zone, Eastern Pacific Ocean - ETNP2014_SV_150_PacBio MetaG (Illumina Assembly) | ecosystem: Environmental > Aquatic > Marine > Hypoxic...
GACGCCCATTTTTTCGACGAACTCAAAAAATTCGGCATTGCCGTCTTTGTTTTTATCAGTCCCGTTGGCGTCTTTGTTGCCGGTCATGGGAGTTCCTTTTGCAATATCTTTCCGGAAAAGTCAAGATTGGTACGAAGTGTTAGAGGCTCAGTGAGCGGTCCTATTGTTTCCGTTTGTTGTTTATTCATGATTCACCTCGTTTCTTTTATCGGCTAGACCTTTTCCAGAACCATTGCCATACCCTGCCCGCCTCCGATGCAAAGGCTCGCCAACCCTAGGGCATGTTCCCGGCGAAGCATCTCTCCCATGAGGGTCACGATGATGCGGGCACCGGTGCATCCGATGGGATGGCCGATGGAGATGCCGCTCCCCAGGGGATTGGTTTTATCCATATCGCATTGCAACTCCCGTACACAGGCGATGGCCTGGGCGGCAAAGGCTTCATTCAGTTCAACCGCACCGAAATCATCAATCGACAGCTTCTGGCTGTCGAGAATTTTCCTCACCGCAGGAACGGGGCCCAGACCCATATACGCGGGATCTAATCCGCCGGATGAGCTGGCTCTGATTTTCACCAGGGGTTTGAGTCCCAGCTCTTTTGCTTTGGCATCCGACATAATCAGAACAGCGGCTGCGCCATCGTTGATTCCGCAGGTATTTCCAGCCGTCACCGTCCCATCCTTTTTAAATGCCGGGCGAAGTTCAGCCATTTTTTCGGCAGTGGTGTCCATGGGGCGTTCATCGGTGTCGAAAACCAACGGTTCTCCCTTTCTCTGCGGAATCACCACCGGTACGATTTCTTCATTGAAAAGCCCCTCGGTAATGGCCTTTCTTGCCCGCTGATGGCTCAGCGCCCCCAATTCATCCTGTTCCTGCCGGGAAATCCCGCACTTTTCCGCGATGTTTTCGGCAGTTATCCCCATGTGGTACTCGTAAAAGATCTCATAGAGTCCATCAAATACAACCAGATCCACCATTTCGCTGTTCATCATGCGGGCACCCCACCTGGCAGAGGGAAGCGTATAAGGAATCATGCTCATGTTCTCCATGCCACCGGCCAGAATGACTTCCGCCTCTCCATGTCGTATCGCCTGGGCTGCAAGCGCCACGGATTTCATGCCAGATGCGCAGATCTTGTTAACCGTAAAAGCACTGCCCTCCTTAGATATACCTGCCCTGAGCATCACCTGCCGGGCTACGTTCTGCCCCTGCCCGGCCCCCACCACATTGCCCATGATCACCTCGTCGATCTCCACTGGCTGAAGCGTTTCATCATAGTCATAGGCCTCTTTCTCCAGTTCGACCATGCCGCCGCCTTTCAAGGCATCCGGTTCAAACTGGGTCAGCTTCTCCGCTGCCTCGGGCCTGAGGCCCGCCTTTTTCAGGGCCTCTTTTAATACCAACGCACCCAACTGGACCACAGGGGTGCTTTTCAAGCTTCCTCCGAAGGCGCCTACTGGTGTCCTGGCACCTGAAACAATCACTACATCCCGCATCATCTTATCTCCTTTAGATTATGGTATCCGTTAACAGTTTCAATGGCTCCGGTTTCAATTCCAAAAGCCCGTCTTTTACTTCAGCCTTTTTGTCGACATCCCGCCAGAAGAATTTTTGGATAGCTTCCAATATCATGAAAGCCTGAATTGAAGGCAGTCTGCCCGCAGCAGGTCTGGCCCCGCGGACAAATAACCCGTACCCCTTCGCGCTAAAGTGACCGGATCCCCGCCACGCCCGCTTCCGCGCAAAGTAGATCTGCGAGGCAGGTGCCGAAATAATAAACCGCTTCCGGTTTTTCCGGAAAACTGCAACAGGGCTTTATCACTTCTCAATCATTAAGTTCTCTCTCAGAATCAAAGCGAATCGATGTCCCCTTTCCCGGTAGCTTTAGATACTCTCTGATTGCATTTGAATGGCACCGCAGGGGCATTCCATGGCGCACATGCCACAACCCTTGCAGTAATCATATTTGAATTCGAAACGCAGACCCTGGCCCAGTTTGGTGATAGCGTTGTCCGGACAGACGCCGTAGCAGTTGTCACACTCGAAGCAGTTGCCACAGGACAGGCAGCGGCGGGCTTCATAGGCCGCGTTGCTTTCATCAAGATTTCCCACCACCTCTGCAAAACCTGAGATGCGGCGCACTATATCCAACGTCGGCCTAACGGTGCGTGGTGCATCGGTGTAATACCAGGTATTCATCATGGATGGATTGACTATCTCATGCTTTGGCCCAGGTTCATGTGTTATTTGGTTTAACCAGGTGTCGATGTGTAAAGCCGCCTTTTTCCCATGGCCAATGGCAGCGGTCACGGTACGCAGGGAAGGCACCATATCTCCTCCGGCAAAAATTCCATCTTTGCCCGTCATCATGCTGGCGTCTACCTGCACCGTACCTTCATTAATGATCATGCCGTCTATTTCTGCAAATAGATCGGTGTTGACATTTTGTCCGAGTGCCTGCACTAAAACATCCGCCGTGAAATTTTCATACTGCCCGGAGGCTTGAGGCCATTCACCTTCTGTGTTCACCATTTTTTCCAGCACCAGAGTTTTTCCTTCACTACGGTGAATGGAGCGCAAGTTCATCAATTGGACCCCCTCTTCCAGGGCCTCCCTGACCTCCATTTCGTGAGCAGGCATTTTCTCACCACTTTCTACAGTAATGATGTGTACATCCAGTGCCCCCAGACGAATCGAGGTACGGGCTACATCGATTGCAGTATTCCCTCCTCCATACACCACGACCCTGCCGTTGAGTCCGGTTGGTTCATCATTTTCCGAGTTTCTAAGAACATCCAGAGCACTGAGTACAGGTGTTACTCCATCACTTTCAATGTCAACCACTTTTGATACCTGAGCTCCTACTGCCAAAAAAACAGCATCAAAACCACCTTGTTTCTTCGTGGCCAGGGTGTCATCCACCGGTGAATTGAACTTAATATTCACCCCCATCTCCTGCACGCGGCGTATTTCCACATTCAACTTTTCCCGGGGCATGCGATACTTGGGGATACCGTAGCGTATCATGCCGCCGGCTTTGGGCGCGGCTTCAAACACTGTCACCTCATGCCCCTGTCGGCGTAGATGATAGGCGCATGAGAGTCCGGCAGGACCAGCCCCAACGATCATCACCTTTTCCCCGGTGGGCTTGCCAGGCTCGATCTTCCAATTGAATTTGATCGCCTGGTCGCCTAGAAACCGCTCCACCGAGTTTATTCCCACAGCCTGATCCAGATCTCCGCGATTACAGGCCTGCTCGCAGGGGTGATAGCAAACCCGTCCCATAATAGCCGGAAAAGGGTTGTGTTTCATGATCTCTCGCCACGCTTGTTCGTAACCATTCTCCTCAGCGTGATAGAGCCATTGCTGAATGTTTTCTCCTGCTGGACAGGCATTATTGCAGGGTGGGAGGCGGTCCAAATAGACCGGTTTCATGGTACGCCAGGAGCCTGTCTTGTTCAGCAGACTGCTGCCAACATCCAGAGTAATGGCGTAGGGCCGATTTTTCATTCTTCGCCCCCTGCAGAGCTCATTAAACCGAACTTTCTAATGTTGCTGTCAGCTATGTTTTGAACCTTTTGGAGTTGATCGGGATTCTTCAAAACATGTGCAAAACGACGCTGGAGTTTCAGATATTCTTCCACCTGGACCTTACGACGTATTTTTGTGCTGGCTGTGATTTCACCGTGCTCTGCTTCAAAGACTGGGAACAACCCGCTTTCAACAGCCATGCGGGCAATCTGTATAGTGCTGGCAGGATTGAACCCCCACCCCAGAGGACAGGGAACAAAGATCTGCAGGTAGCGCGCGCCGCGTATGCTCATGGCCTTTTGAACCTTAGCTTCCAGATCATGCAGACGATCAACGCTGGCTGTGGCCACATAAGGAATATTATGGGCCATAGCTATCAAGGGCACACTCTTGCCTTTATCGAAATCCGCGCCAGGCTCCGGACCGATTGGCATTGTTGTGGCAGTTCGGGCACCTCCGGGTGTTGCGGATGAGCGTTGAACGCCTGTGTTCATGTAACCTTGGTTGTCATAGCATATATAAAGCACATCATCATTGCGTTCGAACATTCCTGAAAGACAACCAAAGCCGATGTCCGTAGTCCCGCCATCACCACCCTGTGCGATGACTCGCACATTATTCTCCCCTTTTACTTTCAAGGCTGCGGCAATGCCGGTAGCCACTGCGGATGCATTGCCAAAAAGTGAATGTATCCAGGGAATACGCCAGGCCGATTCTGGATAGGGTGTGGTGAACACCTCAAGGCAACCGGTGGCATTTGCGGCAATCAGTTGATTGTTGGTAGCTCGCATGGCTGCGTCGATGGCATAACGTGCACCAAGAGCTTCTCCACATCCCTGGCAGGCGCGGTGTCCTGAGTCGAGGGAGTTGGAGCGATCAATTGTCGCCTGGACCGTGCGCAATTCAGAATCCAGCAGCCGGTTTCCTGCCGTGAGGGTGCCGGTCTGGTAAAACTTAACCTGTTGGTCTGTCATGAATCATTCCTCTCAGGTGGTTTTAGCAACGTCCACGACACCTATTTGACGAAGAACATTTTCTGCAATCGCTCCGGGACGGGTGAATTTCTCCTCACGATCCATTTCATGATCCACCACATCCTGCTTGAGATCGAGGAAAGTGGTTTCTTCAAGATCATCGATCATGGCCTTCTCAAAAAGTTCGCGTAGCGAAGCCCGGGTTATGGGACGTCCCCCCAGACCTCCGATGACGGCGTAAACCGGAGAGGTCAACCCGCGGTGAGCCATTCGCACATTGCTGGCTACGATACCGCCCAGTCCGACGGCCAGACACTTTTCAAACACCACCACCCGTCGGGTGTTCTTTAAAGCTTCATAAATCTCATCCAAAGGAAAAGGACGGAAAGAGCGTATCGTCACGGCTCCAATCTTCTGACCCTTATCACGCATCTCGTCGATCACGTCCGAGATGGTGCCGATCACAGACCCCAGAGTCACGATCAGGGTATCTGCATCATCCGCCCGGTAGGTGGAAATCAGGCCACCGGAATCGCGTCCAAAGATGCCTTTGAATTGTTCTGCAATTTGTGGGATCACCTTGAGCGCCTGCATCTGTTTGTGATGTGCTATGTAGCGTACCTCGGTAAAAGCTTCAGGCCCCACCATGGCGCCGATGGATATGGGATCTGCGGGATCAAGAACCTGGCGTGGTTCAAAGGGCGGCAGAAAATGATCCACCTGTTCCTGATCGGGCACATCCATTTGCTCGTAGGCGTGGGTCAGGATGAAACCGTCTACACATACCATGACCGGCATGCTCAGAGCCTCGGCAATTTTAAAGGCCTGAATATGTACATCGATTGCTTGCTGGTTGGTCTCTGCAAACAGCTGAATCCATCCGGCATCCCGCATGGACATGGAATCGGACTGGTCATTCCAGATATTGATCGGAGAACCAATCGCTCGGTTGCCCACCGTCATGACAATCGGTAAACCCAGGCCGGAAGCGTTGTAAACGGCCTCTGCCATAAAGAGCAGGCCCTGACTGGCGGTAGCCGTGTAAGTGCGCGCACCGGCTGCTGATGATCCAATCGCGACGGAAAGTGCTGCAAATTCAGACTCCACGTTGATGAATTCACAATCGGTGAGCTGTCCCCCTTTCACCAGTACCCCCAAATCCTCAACAATGTGGGTCTGTGGTGTAATGGGATAGGCGCAGATGACTTCAGGACGGCAAAGACCCACCGCCTCGGCCATTCCGTGCGAACCTTCAATTTGTTTCAACAAATTTTTTTCCCTCCGTCAAGACTCGGTAGACGCGGATTCATAGGCCACCCGGGCAGCTGCGATGTTGACATCACCGATTTTTCCAGGAAACTTGGTTTGAATGGCATCCACTACAGATTCTATTTTGATGAAACCCGTGATGGCCGATAAAGCTCCAAGGAGCACCGCATTGGGGAGGGGGCGCTTGACGTATTTCAGTGCAATTTCTGTGGCAGGAATGGTGCAAACATGCCCTTCTGGGAGCTGCGCCACCGTATTTTCGATGCCTAATTCAACAGTACTGCGGCCTGTATTGATGAGCAGGTAACCGTCATCCTTCAGACCGTTGAAAACATCTATGGCCTGGAAAAGTGTCGGATCCTGAATGATGAGCGCATCGGGTTCCAACACGGGTTCCCGAAGCCTGATTTCCTTGTCGTCAATACGGCAAAAAGAGACCACTGGTGCGCCCATGCGCTCAGAACCAAAACTGGGAACCGCTTGTGCGTGTTTGCCTTCGAGAAAAGCAGCTACCGAGAGCATCTCGGCTGCCGAGACGACACCCTGACCTCCTCTGCCGTGAATTCTAACTTGAAGCATGTTGTCTATCTTCAGTTGGTTCGGTGATCACAATCCAAATTGTGGCTCCGTATTGTAACATTGTTCATGAACTGTCCCAGAAACAAAACGTTCTTAGGCGCCATCAAGGAACTAAATTGCGGAACTAAGCTCGGAAAGGTGAACTAGTTCCCGTCAGGTGGTGGCGGTTGCGCCATCCGCGCGGTTTCATGAAACCTTGTCAGCCCGAATCGCCTGTGGTATATTGTCTCCAAGCGGAAAAATAGATCAATACACTCTTATCGCGAGAGGCGGAGGGATCGGCCCGAAGAAGCCTCGGCAACCACTGCGCGTGGGCGACGCTGAATTAAGGCTGACAAGCGCGTGGCAGGTGCCAATTCCGACAGCATGGTCTGGAAGATGAGAGGTCACTGCACAGTCTGTACAGTCCCTTCTCGCGTGGAAGGGATTTTTTTTGGCGAATATGCCTAAGGGGTAATGAGACGATGAGCAATTCATTCATGAAGTCGGCCCGGCTGCTGTTCACCTCCGAATCGGTGACGGAAGGGCACCCGGATAAAATGTGCGACCAGATCAGCGATGCGGTTCTGGATGCCATTATGGCCCAGGACCCGCATGGGCGCGTGGCCTGCGAGACAGCGGTGAAAACCGGTTTCGTCATGCTGCTGGGTGAGATAACCACCGACTGCTACGTGAACCTGAACCAACTGGTGCGCGGGGTTGTCAGAGACATCGGGTACAACCACAGCGACACCGGCTTCGACGCGGAGACGTGCGGCGTGCAGGTGGCGCTTTCCTCGCAGAGCGCTGACATCGCGCTGGGCGTCGATAAAGCGATGGAGGCAAAAGCCGGCGAGATGAAGGAAGCTGAAATCGAAAAGGTGGGCGCGGGCGATCAGGGGATGATGTTTGGCTTCGCCTGCAATGAGACCGATGTGCTCATGCCGCTGCCCATTCACCTTGCGCACAAACTCACTCTGCGGATGGCGCAGGTCCGGCGCGATGGCACCCTTCCGTGGATGCGCCCGGACGGCAAGAGCCAGGTCACGGTGGAATACAGCTACGGGAAACCAAAATGGATTGATACAGTGCTCATAAGCACGCAGCATGACCCAGGCATCGAGGCGGAAGAAATTGAGGCGCAAGTGACCGAGCACGTGATAATGCCGGTGTTGCCGCCCCAACTACTAAACGGCGACCTGCGCATTATCACCAATCCGACCGGGGCCTTCGTTACCGGCGGGCCAAAGGGAGACGCCGGCCTGACCGGGCGAAAAATCATCGTTGATACTTACGGTGGCATGGGTCGCCACGGCGGGGGCGCATTCAGTGGAAAGGATTGCACCAAGGTTGACCGCAGCGCCTCCTACGCGGCGCGCTGGGTCGCCAAAAACGTTGTCGCCGCCGACATGGCGGAACGCTGCGAGATTCAACTTGCCTATGCCATCGGCGTCGCTCGGCCGCTGAGCATCAATGTGGAGACTTTCGGCACGGGCACAATCGCGGACGAGAAAATCAGCACGATCATCGCGGAGGTCTTCGATTTGCGGCCCGGCGCAATAATCCGCGACCTGGATTTACGCCGCCCGATTTATCGCCAGACCGCATCCTACGGGCACTTCGGGCGCGATGACCTCGACCTGCCCTGGGAGCGCACCGACAAAGTGAAGGCGCTGCGGGCAGCTGCCGACCAGTAGAGACCGGCAGCTGGAACCAGGCCCGTGCGCCGCGCTGCGCATTGCCGCGTTGAACGTGCGCATCAACGCCCGCGACATCAGCGACCGCGCAGCGGCCACCACATAGTTACAACAACTGGAAATTTTAGAAGCCCGCTCCAACCAGCTGGAAGAACGACTGGTAAAGCGTCACCGCTTACGTTCCGCCGTACGTCAACAAATACAGATTATTCCCGTCCGGGTCTTCAAACCCCACAATGCGCAAGCCCTACTGGTTGGCTGGCTCGCCTGAGAATTCAACCCCTTTCGCCTTCAGTTCAGCATATGCGTGATCCACTTCAGCAACCAAAAAACTGATGTGATCAATCCCGGGCGGATTGTGGATCAGTGTCGGCTGGCGGGCAACCGGTGGTGGGTTGGGATGCTCGGATTTGAAAAGAAAGAGCACTGCGGTGCCGGATGTCATAATACAACCAGAAATCCCGTCCTCGTACTCATCCCCTTGCTCAAACCCCAACTGGCGATAGAAGGCGACCGCTCGCTTCATGTCAGAGACTGCCACGCCGATATTGTCAATTCCTTTGATCATGTAATGCATCCTAACCGGTTGTTTGGTCCGTCGATGGGTATTGCCATTGCGTCAATTTTGTCAACATAGTCGGCGACAGCAAGCACCACCTCGGCCGCTCCGGGAGTGTAGGTGAATGAAAGATGGCATCGGGTTTCCAGCGGTTTGCTGGCCACCACTTCGATTCCCCCCGCTCGCTTTGCGGTGTGATATTCGAAAACATCCGCCCTGGCGATGTTCATGGGCTGCGTCTCCTTACTTTCAGCGTAGATTCTACCGCAACTGGTGAGTAACCGAGTTTGGCTGCCGTGATAAGCGTGCGAGTGCTTCATGTGTGATTCGGAGCAGCAAACGCGGGCGTGTATTCCATGGTAAACTCCCGCCGTGTCAACCGCGTCCATCGTTGCAGTTTTCGGGGCATCCGGCCCACGTGAGGGCATGCGCGCATATGTCGAAGCGCGTGAATTGGGCGCGCTTCTGGCTCAGGCCGGCTACATTGTCGCCACCGGCGGATATCGGGGCGTGATGGAGGCCGCCAGCCGGGGGGCCAGCGAAGCGGGCGGGCATGTCATCGGCGTCACATGTGAGCGCATCGAAGCACTGGTGCCGGGCCTTCGCGCGAATCGCTGGGTGGCCGAGGAGATCCGTTTCCGTGATTTGCGCGCGCGATTGAATCATCTGGTGACGGAAACTCAGGCCGCCATCGCCATGCCCGGAGGCATCGGTACTCTTTCGGAAATCGTGCTGAGCTGGAGTCTGTTGCAGACCGGCGAGATACCCACCCAGCTGCTCATTCTGGTGGGTAAATCCTGGCAGCAGACAGTGAGCGTATTTCTGGAGCAGGCGGGGGGTTATGTGCGCGATCGCGACCGGGAATTGCTGCGTACGGTGGAAACGGCAGCGGAGGCAGCTGCACTGCTGCAAGAGTGGCTGTGAGCGCGGCAGCTCTGCGATCTGTTGCCCGGGAATAAGAATGGCTGAAGAGAAACTGCCCGCTCGCAGCGCGGATTTCAACGACTGGTATAACACCCTGGTGGTGCGCGCAGACCTGGCCGACTATGGCCCGGCGCGCGGCACTATGATTGTCAAGCCTTACGGTTGGACGCTCTGGGAGAACATCCAGGCGGCGCTTGACCGGCGCTTCAAGGCCACCGGTCATGTGAATGCTGGCTTCCCCATGTTCATCCCTAAAAGCTTCATTGACCGCGAGGCCTCGCATGTGGAGGGGTTCTCTCCGGAACTGGCGGTGGTCACAATTGGCGGCGGCAAGCAGCTCGAAGAGCCGCTGGTGGTGCGCCCGACCTCGGAGACCATCATCGGCCACACTTACGCCAAATGGATTAAATCATATCGCGACCTGCCGGTGCTGGTCAATCTCTGGAACAGTGTGGTGCGCTGGGAATTGCGCACCAAGCTGTTTTTACGCACGCTGGAATTCTGGTGGCAGGAAGGGCACACCGCGCACGCCACATACGAGGAGGCGCAGGCGGAGACGCGCCAGATGCTGGATGTTTATGTTGATTTCGCGCGCAACGAAGCGGCGGTGCCCGCCTTTATTGGTCGCAAAAGCGATTCGGAAAGGTTCCCCGGCGCGGATCTGACCTACTCGCTGGAAGCGATGATGGGAGACAGGAAAGCGCTGCAGGCCGCCACCTCACACAATCTAGGGCAGAATTTCGCACGTGCTTTCGACATCCAATACTTGGATCACAACAACGAAATGCAGCACTGTTGGACTACGTCGTGGGGCCTTTCCACGCGTTTCATTGGCGCGATGATAATGACGCACGGCGACGATCAAGGGCTCATTCTTCCGCCCCGACTAGCGCCGCATCAGGTCGTCATTGTGCCCATCCATAAAAATGAGAAGGAGAAAGCGGCGGTGATGGAGACCGTGGAGCGCATAAGAGCGCTGCTGGCGGCGGCGGACGTGCGTGCAAAGGTGGATGACCGCGAAGGTCTGACGCCGGGCTTCAAATTCAACGACTGGGAGCTGCGCGGTGTTCCGCTGCGCGTGGAGATTGGCCCCCGGGATGTGGCCAAGGGGTCGGTGGCGCTGGCGCGGCGGGATGTGCCCGGCCGAGAGGGCAAATCATTCGTGCCGCAGGATGGCTTGGACGCTGCGGTGGCGGATATGTTGGCGGGCATTCAGCAAGCGCTTCTGGAGCGCGCCACCACTTTCCGCGACGAAAACACGCACCAGCCGCGCGACTACGCGCATTTCAAAGAAATCGTTAGCGACGGGTTCGCCTTTGCCTGGTGGTGTGGCGGCGCGGACTGCGAGACTGCAATAAAGGATGAGACCAAGGCGACCAATCGCTGCATCCCGCTGCAGCAGCTGGAGGGCGAGGGCGCGTGCATCTACTGCGGCCAACCGGCCAGCGAACGGGTGTATTTCGCGCGGGCGTATTGAGCGGCTGTGCGCCCTGCTGCCATCGGTCGAGGAGCGCATGAAGGATGACGTTCCGGGAGGAAATCGAGGCTGCCGAAAGCGCGCCCAAGCAAATTGAGCGCCTGTTCCAGTCTGCCCTAAAGGAAAAGCGCGAGGCCGAATTCAGGGCTGACTTGATTACCTGCCACCGCGCCGCTCCGGACAATCTTTTGTACGCGGCCTGGTTTCATCGTCTTCGGGCGGCGGCCGCCGACTCTACGTCGGCCCGACGAAAGACAAACTGGAAACTTGCTCTCCCGCTCAGTCTCGCGTCCGGCTCGATAATGTGGTTGCTCTCCGCTGAGCGGCTGGTCTATCAGCCCGAGCAGATGCCGTATCTGGCGCAATTGGCTGCTCCCATTCTCGCCATTCTCACCATGGCGTACCTGAGCGCGACCTCCGGGAGAGGCACCGGCCGCGCCCTGCGGGCGAGCGCAGGGCTGGCGGCCGCGGTGGCCTATGTCATGCTGCTCTCGCCGGAGAATGACCACTACCGCCTGCTGATGGCGCCGCACCTTCTCTTGCTCAGCTGGGCAGCGGTCGGGGTCAGCGTCATCGGGGCGGGCGCATCCGCGCGCGAGAGGTTTTCGTTCCTGATTAAATCCGTAGAGGTGTTTGTCACCGGCGGTGTGTTCCTGATTGCCACTTTCGTTTTCTCCGGTATTGCTCTAAGCATGTTCGCCGCTCTCGACGTCGAAGTTGGCGATGCGATTAACCGGCTGATGTTCGTCGGTCTCGGTGCGGCGGTACCGCTGCTGGCCGTTGCCAGCGCGTACGACCCGCTGCTTTCCCCGGCGAGGCAGGAATTCACGCGCGGCGTCGGACGCTTAATTATCACCTTCCCGCGCGTGCTGCTGGCGCTAAGCATAGTGGTGTTGGCGGTGTACCTGGTGGCGATCCTCTTCAATTTCATGGCGCCGTTCGAGCACCGGGATGTGCTCATCATCTACAACGTGATGCTGTTTGCGGTGATGGGACTGTTGCTGGGCGCGACACCGGTCACTGCGGCGGACCTTTCCGCGCGCCTGCAAAGCGCGCTGCGTAAGGCAATCATGGTGGTCGCTGTGATGGTGGTCATCGTCAGTCTGTATGCGCTGGCGGCAGTGATCTATCGCACGGTCGGGCACGGGCTGACCGTCAATCGCATGACCGTCATTGGCTGGAACAGTGTCAATATCGGTTTGCTCGTGCTGTTGCTCTACCGGCAGCTGCGTCGCGGAAGAAAGGCGTGGGTGCGCAATCTACAGAAGACCTTTGGTGACGGCATTTTTGCGTATACCGCGTGGGGTGTTTTCGTCACCATTGCCGCCCCGTGGCTTTTCTGAGCGCAATCGTATGCACCGACAACAGCGGCGATTGAGAGACTTTCTGCTTGCCGTGGACGGGGTGAAATCGCATTATTGAGGGGCTTCCATATGGTATAATTCGCCGTATTGACTAGACCGCTGGGTGGCTACCGGTTTTGTAGCCAGCTGCCCGACCGGTGGCAGAGGGAAAGATGGCATGACACTGTCAAAGGATGCAAAATCGGAGATCATCAAGGAATTTCAACGCGATGCCACCGACACCGGCTCGCCGGAAGTGCAGATAGCGTTGCTCACGAGGCGGATTGAATACCTAACCGACCATCTCCGCGCACACAAGAAAGATGAGCACTCCCGGCGCGGTCTGTTACAGTTGGTTGGGCAGCGGCGACGGCATCTGCATTATCTCAGCCGTCATGCTCCGGAGAGCCATGACGTGGTTGTCTCTCGTCTGGGCCTGCGGAGAAAATAGCGCGGCGAGTTTCACCGACGGGCAATTGGGGAGAGAGCCATCCATTTGCTCGTTTTTCGTACGGAGCCGGTCTGGCGGGTGAGGTATTGGAGAGAGAATAGGAAGCGATAGAAGCGGCGCTTCCTTTCCTGTTTCCAGTCCCTGACCTTCTTTTCCGGCAAGTGTTTCATTACGTTCCATCCGCGTGGATGGAGGCATATTAGGCTGGGCAAGGAGGTTTTTTCATGCCAGAAGCAAAGCAGTATAACGTTGTAGTCGGCGGTGATATGGTCACGGTCGAAACAGGCAAGCTGGCCGGTTTGGCCGGTGGCGCTGTCACGGTGCGGCAGGGCGACACAATGATGCTCGCCACTGCAACTATGTCCAAGAATCCTCGCCCGGGGATTGATTTCTTCCCCCTGAGCGTTGATTTCGAGGAAAAGCTATACGCTGCCGGGCGCATCCCTGGATCGTTTTTCCGGCGTGAAGGTCGTCCCAGCGAGGGCGCGATTCTGACCTGTCGTCTGACTGATCGCCCACTGCGTCCCCTTTTCCCCAAAGATTTGCGCAATGAAGTTCAGATAATCATCACCGTGCTTTCGGTAGATGGCACCCATCAGCCGGATATCTTGGCCATAATTGGTGCCAGTGCGGCGCTGACCATCTCTGACATCCCGTTTGGCGTTGCGCCCTACGATGGACCTATTGGGGCTGTGCGGGTGGGTTTGATTGACGGCGACTATGTCATCAATCCTTCTTTTGAGCAGATGGACACGTCAACGTTGAATCTACGACTGGCCGGCACGCGGGATGCAATCCTGATGGTGGAGTGCGGGGCGAAGGAGGTTCCGGAAGACACTCTAGTGAAGGCGCTTTCGCTCGGGCATGAGGCCTTGCAGCCATTGATTGATCTGCAGCAGCAGATGGCGCAGGAAGTGGGAAAGCCTAAGCGCGAGGACTATCCACGTGTGGCAATTGACGCCGCGCTGCAGCAAGAGGTTGCGGAAAAAACGGGCGTGCAGGTTGCCTCCGCGGTGCGGGATAATCTGGAAAAATCCGCCCGGGATGCGGCGCTGGACGCCCTGAAGGAGGACTTGCTCTCCGGTTATGCGGAGGGTGAGGACATCGAAATCGGCGACGTGAAGGCTGCCTTCAAGGACATCGTCAAGAAGGAGGTGCGCGGTCGTATTCTGGATGGGGTACGCCCTGACGGTCGCGGCCTAGGCGACATTCGCGCACTTTCCGCAGAGACTGGAATCAGCCCGCGCGCGCATGGGTCCGGCCTGTTCACGCGTGGCGAAACTCAGGTTCTCAGTTTGGCAACGCTAGGTACTCCGCGCGAGGCGCAGAGGCTCGACACGCTGGCGCCGGGCGATGAGAAACGTTATATGCATCACTACAACTTCCCGCCGTTCAGCACCGGCGAGACCTGGTTTCTGCGTGGACCCAAGCGGCGCGAGATCGGGCATGGTGCTCTGGCTGAAACCGCCTTGCTGGCGGTGTTGCCGGATGAAGAGGACTTTGCGTACACGTTGCGAGTAGTTTCCGAGGTGCTTTCCTCCAATGGTTCAACTTCTATGGCCTCGGTCTGCGGATCCGCGCTGGCGCTGATGGATGCCGGTGTGCCAGTGAAGAAGCCGGTGGCTGGGATTGCAATGGGGTTGGTCAAGCAGGATGACAGTTATGTGATCCTGACCGATATCCAGGGCATGGAAGACCATATTGGCGACATGGATTTCAAAGTGGCTGGAACCGATGCCGGTATCACGGCGCTGCAGATGGATATCAAAATCACGGGCATTACTTCGCAGATCATGGCCGAGGCTTTGGCCCAGGCGCGTGAGGCGCGGCTGCAGATTCTGGATGTGATGACAGAACATATCGATGCGCCACGGGCAGAGATGTCCCCTTATGCGCCGCGGATGATAGTCGTCCAGATTCCGGAAGACAAAATTGGCGCGGTGATTGGCCCGGGTGGAAAGACCATTCGTGCGTTGCAGGAGGAGACCGGCGCAAAAATCGATATTCAGGAAGATGGGCGTGTGTTCATTGCCGCGCCGGAGGGACCGGCCGCAGAGCAGGCGCGCGAGCGCATCGAAGCGTTGACCGAGACGGCTGAAGCGGGGCGCATCTACACCGGCAAGGTGGTGCGCACCGAACCCTTTGGCGCGTTTGTGGAAATTATGCCTGGTACCGATGGG
>Ga0187827_10005519_pt1 | contig 14948 bp, 18 predicted proteins | sample ETNtaG_39_FD_167969 | JGI IMG/M metagenome (GOLD analysis project Ga0187827, IMG submission 167969) | Marine microbial and viral communities from oxygen minimum zone, Eastern Pacific Ocean - ETNP2014_SV_150_PacBio MetaG (Illumina Assembly) | ecosystem: Environmental > Aquatic > Marine > Hypoxic...
TATTGTTGTTTTCTTTACAAAGCAGTAAAATATAGTTAATGAAATTTACTCTCAATATCACGAGCTCTGAGCAACTCGCAAATATATGTGGCTCACTTGACAACAATCTTGAAAATATATCTAAGAGTCTCGATGTTAGGCTCTCAAACAAAGGCTCAGACTTTGACATTAAGGGAGATAATGCTGACCTTGCTGTTAGTGTTTTGCAAGATTTGCTTTCCATATCTGAAAAGAGAATAATTGATGCTAATGACGTTGAAATGTCTATCAAGTCTCTTAATAGTGGTAACGATTCAACTAAGTCGATCACCATAAAAACTAGCCGAAAACATATACATATTCGTAGCATTAACCAGCAAGACTACGTTAACGCTATTGCTGAAAAGGATGCGGTCTTTGCTATCGGGCCGGCTGGTACCGGAAAAACCTATCTTGCCGTTGCAAGAGCGGTTGAGGCACTGGAGAGTTCAAATGTTAGGCGAATCGTTTTGGTTAGGCCTGCTGTTGAGGCTGGTGAAAAGTTAGGTTTTTTACCGGGAGACTTGAGCGAAAAAGTTGATCCTTATTTGCGCCCTATTTATGATGCTTTATATGAATTTCTAGGTTTTGAGAAGGTCAACAAGTTAATTGAAAAACACATAATCGAAGTAGCTCCTCTTGCATTTATGCGCGGCAGAACACTTAATGACTCCTTTATTATTCTTGATGAAGCGCAGAATACAACCATACCGCAGATGAAAATGTTTCTAACCAGAATGGGTTTTGGCTCAAAAATGGTCATTACTGGTGATATAACCCAGATAGATTTAGCCAATCCATCTCAGTCAGGACTTCTAGATGCAACTAATATCTTAAAAGATATGAGCGAGATTGCTTTTTGTGAGTTTGATTCTAAGGATGTTGTTAGAAATCAACTCGTCAAACTTATTGTCAACGCTTACGATAACAATAAATGAATTCCGTTAACACTAAAATTATTGTTGGCTTATCTGGCGGTGTTGACTCATCCGTTGCCGCCTTTCTACTACTCGAACAAGGGTTTAATGTTGAGGCCCTTTTTATGAAGAATTGGGATGAAGATGATGATGATCAATATTGCAACGCAGCAGAAGACCTAGCTGATGCCCAGCAGATAGCAAAAAGGTTAGGTATTAAACTCCATACCGTTAACTTTTCTCATGAATATTGGGAGGATGTTTTTGAACACTTTCTTTCCGAACACAAAAAAGGAAGAACTCCAAACCCAGATGTTCTATGTAACCAAAGAATTAAATTTAAAGCGTTCCTCGATTATGCAAAGGATTTAGGTGCAAACAAAATAGCGACAGGTCATTATGCAAGGATTGATAAAAGCAATAACCAATATTTTTTAAAGGCTGCTAAAGATGGCAACAAAGATCAGAGTTATTTCTTACATCTTCTGGATCAAGATCAACTCTCTCAAAGTCTTTTTCCATTAGGTGAATTGAATAAAAATGAAGTTCGCGACATAGCAACAAAAAACAACTTTGTTACAGCAAACAAAAAAGACTCTACCGGGATTTGCTTTATCGGAGAGAGACCCTTTTCTGAATTTCTAACTAACTATTTACCAAAAGAAAAAGGTAATATTATTGATGAAAAAGGTCAATTCATTAAACACCATCAGGGTCTACCTTTTTATACTATAGGACAAAGGAAAGGCCTAGAGATTGGTGGTGGCCATGGAGATTCTTCTGAGCCATGGTTTGTCGCTGAAAAGCACTTAGATTCGAATGAAATTGTTGTAGTTCAGGGTGATCACCCTTCACTTTACCACCAAACGCTTATCGCTGATAATGTTCACTGGATAGGAAGTGAACCGAATTTTCCACACCAATGTAGTGCAAAAATTCGCTATCGTCAGGCCTCCCAAGATTGCAATATAGAGTTCAAAGACGAAGAATCCATTAAGGTTAATTTTAGTCAGCCCCAAAGAGCTGTTACGCCTGGACAGTCAATTGTTTTCTATGATGATGATGTTTGTTTAGGTGGCAGCGTTATTGAATCAAGAGCAAATGAATAAATCTGAGCAACAAACACTTGCACTTGCAAGCATATTTCAAACAACAGCCCTTGTGCATCAACTCGCTTCAACAGGTCACTGTGATAATCATAGCAATAAAGCCAGCCTCAACAGTATTGTCAGCCAAGGCACCTCTATTAAGGAAATATTTCGCTCCACTGATGACCTAAAGGTCGGCATAAGTTCATTGAAAACAGTGATGGCTCCAAAACCTATAAACATGAAAAACATTATGCTCTACACTACCGCACTGATTAATCTTGAGAAAAAATTAATGAAAGAGCCTCATTTATTAGACAAAATTTCAGCAGAAATTGAAGCCATCAAGAAGCAGGAATTTTTTGATATTTATCATACTAACACTATCGCTAGACTAGCGGAACTCTATAAAGGCACGCTAGGAAAACTTAACCCAACAATCATGGTAAGAGGGGAACAAATCTACCTTACAAACCAAAAAACAGCCAACCATATTAGAGCACTACTTCTAGCAGGGGTAAGAGCAGTATCTTTATGGAAATCACAGGGTGGCAAAACATGGCACCTTTTATTAAATAAGAAAAAAACATTACAATACATAAATACCTTAAGTGCATAGTATTTGCAAAAACAAATGCTTGCATAATTAGTACCGAGACTTTATAATTCATGGTTTTTGTAATTTAGCAATATATAAGACAATATGGCCAATTCAGCAGGTTCAAGAAAACGCGCTAGACAGGCGATTACGCGCAACAAACACAACTCACAAATCCGAGCCAAAGTTCGCACTTTTATAAAAAAAGTTGCACACTCGATTGATTCTGGAAATAAAAAAGAGGCACTTAGTGGCTTTGCAGCAATGCAAAAAAATGTAGATCAGGCTGTCAACAAAGGTTTAATCCATAAAAACCAAGCCGCCAGAAAAAAATCTCGTTTATCTGCTCAAATCAAAGCCCTCAAATCCTGAGATATAATTTTCGCTGTCAAGGTTAGATTCTAAACGCTAAATCATTGCTATAATAAAAACCCTCGATTGAGGGTTTTTTTATCTAACCGGCAATATTATGATAAGCGAAAGCGACAAATTCCTATTTAGAAATGCCATAGATAAAAAAATACCGACTGATAAAGATGCAGATAAAGAAATAGAATCGAATAAGACTAACCGGAATAGACTTTTCGACTCATATAGTTATTTATCTGAACCAAACCTGAGAGGTTCAGAGCCAGTAAGTTATTCACAGAGCGGCGTTTCTCCTAAAACAATCAAGAAAATGAAACAAGGGAATATTGACCAACCTCCTTCTATCGATTTACATGGTCAAATTATCAAAGAAGCTTGCCGTTCATTATCAAATTTCATTCATTACCATCAAGATGAAAAATTTATTCACATTATCCATGGAAAAGGTTTCCATTCAGAGCAAGGCCTGTCAATTTTAAAATCTCAGGTTGTGTACTACCTAAAACAACATCCACAGGTACTAGCATTTTGCTCCTGCCCACAAAATAGTGGCGGTACTGGCGCAGTGTTTGTTTATTTAAAGAATTAATGTTCAATCAAGACGAAATCTATACAGTCTCAGATTTTTTACTTTTATGTAAAAATTCAATAGAAAGAGATATACCACATTGCTGGATCCAAGGAGAAATATCAAACCTATCAAGACCATCTTCAGGCCATATGTATTTCTCATTAAAAGATTCTACTGGACAGATTCGCTGCGCTTTTTTTCGTCTAAGTCAGCGCAATATTCGCTTTACACTTGAAAACGGAATGTCCATTGTCATGCGTGGAGCACCAACAGTTTATGAACTTAGGGGCGATTTTCAAATGATTGTCCAACAAATTGAACCAGCCGGTGTAGGTAATCTTCAACTAGCCTTTGACCAACTCAAAAATAAACTATTAAATGAAGGCATATTTGACGATTCAAATAAAAAGAAATTGCCCCTATCACCAAAAACTATAGGTGTTATATCGTCCTCTAGTGGGGCTGTAATTAGGGATATTTTCCATGTACTGAAACAAAGGTATCCCTATACACATATATTGCTTTACGATACAGTTGTGCAGGGTGAAAATGCACATAAAAAAATAATAAATGCACTTGCAAGTGCTGACAATTCTAAACTTTGTGATGTACTTATATTGGCTAGAGGTGGAGGTTCATTAGAGGATTTATGGTCATTTAATGAAGAAGAGTTAGCGAGAGCTATTTTTTCCTGTCATACCCCGATTATAAGTGCTATAGGACACGAGACAGACACCACAATTGCCGACTTTGTTGCGGATGTTAGGGCGCCGACGCCGACAGCTGCCGCTGTTATTGCAACACCAGACAGGCTAACACTAATAGATATTTCCAAAAAACTTAGAAATCGACTACATGATAATATCAAACAAATAATCGAAAACAACAAACTAATACTTAAGCAATTACAATTTAGAATATCTGACCCTAGGGACCAAATACAAAATAATGCTCAAAAACTTGACGACTACGAACTACGACTTAATTACTTTATCCGTAACAGATTAATACTTTTAAATTCTAAACTAAGGGAACTAAAAACTGAATTAAACCAACACTCTCCCTATCGTATCATTGACTTCAGACTTGAACAAAGCAAAACTTCCAAGGAACGACTCTTAAAAAATATCACTGGGGCGTGTCAAATCTATAGATCGAAACTTGAGCAACTCAATAGTCGCCTTCATCTAAGTACGAAATACTCAATTAAGAACGAATCAAAGCAATTAAGTCATCAAGCCAATCGACTCCATATACTTTCCCCTTTAAGTACCCTTTCTAGGGGCTATAGCATTACTCATAATGAAGAAGGTAGCGTTATAGTTTCAAGCAATGAGGTTGAGTTAGGCGACATTGTTAATACCAAACTAAAGCAGGGTCGTTTTTCTTCAAAGGTTATAAAGAAAAATGACACTTAGTTCTACAGAAAAATAGCCTTTTATTAGCAGACTGGGGTTAGGTAAAATGCATAAAGTTTTACTCGACTGAGTTAATATTATTTGGACTTGTTAATGATTTTGAAATTTAATCTATATATACCGCATTCTTCATGAAATCTAACGTTTCTCTTGTTCGTCGCCTAGGCTCCATGATTTATGACTTATTCCTGGTTTTTTCATTAGTTTTTTTCATCTCAGGCATTGTTATCATAATAATTTCAAATAAACAAGCCATAACAAGCCCCGTATTCTTTTTCCTTTGCCCATTGCCGCTTACTTACGCTTATTTTGCATTGTCTTGGGTAAAGGGAAAACAAACACTTGGAATGAAGGCTTGGAAATTTGAAATTGTACAAAGTAACGGGGAACACATTACATACGGCCAATCTTTAATCAGATTTTTTCTCTCGAGTATATCACTACTCGGTATTGGGTTTGTTTTTCAACTTTTCAATAAACATAAAATCCCGCTACATGATTATTATTCAAAAACCTACCTAATATCAACTATAAAATAATGTAGTAGTTAATTAGATTTTTAAAAGAAACTATGCGAGACAAAGCCCATAAAGGAATTGTTGGTTTTATTGTTAAGTACAGAGTTACTTTCTTGCTTGTCATAATATCTGCAGTACTAATAAAACAAAATTTCTTAGTTAATGATTTCCCTAATGTAATTAAACAAAAGCAGAAATCAATCAACGAGATAGTATCAACTAATAAGCAATTAGAAAATGAAAACCTAGAGCTGGCAAAACAAATTCATGGTTATACACAAGAAGATATGACACTAGTTGAATCAAAAGCACGTTTTAAATACGGCCTAATTAGAGAGGGTGAGGTTTACTATCAAATAGAACAAACAAGGGAAACTGATAATATAGAAGAGCCTGCTGAGTCTACTTTATAATAATCACTAATCTCTTATTCCTAAAAGTAAATCAAGCCATCATGAGTGATGATAACTACTACCTAATTATGCCAGCCAGTGGCAAAGGCTCACGAATGAACATGCCCTTACCAAAACAATACCTAATGCTTGACAATGGTTCAACTGTTCTTGATCAAAGCCTTGCTACTTTATTAAGTATAAGACAAATATCAGGCTGCGTAATCGCCATATCAGAAGATGATGAGCATTTTTCAATGTCTACCTTCTCCTCTCACGATAAAATTCTTACTACCACCATTGGCGGAGATGAAAGATTTCATTCGGTTTTGAATGCGCTCAATGAATTAGTTAAATTTGCCAGAAAAGATGATTGGGTACTTGTGCACGATGCTGTTCGCCCATGTATAAAGAAAAAAGATGTAGAACGACTAATAAAAGTTGTTGACAATGATCCAGTCGGAGGAATTCTCGCTACATCAATCGTAGATACATTAAAAATGACTAAGGATGAAAATATTGTCAGGACTGTTAATAGAAATAATTTATTCCACGCTCAAACCCCTCAAATGTTTCGTATTGGAATCCTACAGCGTGCACTTGAAGATGCGTTTCAAGATAAGGTTCATATTACTGACGAAGCTGAGGCAATAGAGCGACTAGGTTATTCAATAAAAATCATACCTAACTCCAAAAGCAACATTAAAATTACTCACACAGATGATTTAGAATTAGCTAACTACTACTTAAATAAAGAATGACAATAAAGACCGGCATTGGGCAAGACTCACACGCCTTCGAAAAGACACCCGGAAAGCCTTTAATACTGGGCGGAATAACTATTAATAATGAAACTGGATTAAGCGGTAATAGTGATGCTGACGTTGTATTTCATTCAATAACAAATGCTATTTCTAGCATTACAGGTATTAACATAATCGGCTCAATTGCAGACGAACTTTGTCAAAAAGGCATCACAGACAGTCGAGTCTATTTAGAAAGAGCACTTGAAGATATCAGACAATATAATATCAACCATATCGCTATCGCAATTGAGTGCTTAATACCAATAATTTCACCCTATATTGAGGTAATGAAGAAAAAAATTGCCGACCTATGTGATATCAGCATAAATGATGTAGGCATCACTGCTACCACAGGTGAAGGACTTACTGCTTTTGGAAAAGGTGAAGGAATCCAAGCAATAACTATCATAACTGTTAGCAAAAAATGACAATCATTGACAATCCAACCCGCTCAAAAATAAAGAAAATTCATTTTATAGGTATAGGGGGCTCTGGGATGAGTGGCATTGCTGAAGTCTTAAACAACTTAGGCTATGAAGTGTCGGGTTCTGATATCCAGTCAAATGATGCAACAAAGAGACTCGAAGGGATGGGCTGTAGTATTTCTTACAAACAGCATGGCGATAATGTTATCGGGAAACAAGCTGTTGTTGTTTCGTCTGCTATTAGTAGCAATAATGCCGAACTTCGAGCAGCCAAGAAGCAAAAACTATTGGTCGTACCTAGAGCTGAAATGTTGGCAGAATTAATGCGATTCCGTTTTGGTATTGCTGTAGCTGGGGCACACGGAAAAACTACAACAACTAGCCTGATAGTTCATATACTGAGCGAAGCAAAACTTGATCCAACGTACGTTATTGGCGGCATTATAAATGCCACAGGAATGAATGCTAAATTAGGCAAAAGCGACTATCTTGTCGCTGAGGCTGACGAAAGCGATGCCTCATTCCTCCATCTGCAACCTATGCTGAGCGTAATTACCAATATTGACGAAGACCATATGGCTACCTACAAACACAACTACAATAACCTTACCAAAGCCTATATTAATTTTACTTCTAATTTGCCATTTTACGGGGTATGTGTTGCCTGTATAGATGACCAAGGAGTGCAAGATATACTGAACAAAATTCACCGACCTATATTGAGTTACGGTTTCAGCGAAGATGCTGATGTAAAGGCTTCGAATGTGATCCAAAATAAAATGAAAATGAACTTTGAAGTCAATTGTCAAAGTTTTCAAAAGAAATTCCCTGTAACGCTCAATCTAATAGGGAAACACAACATACTGAACGCACTAGCAGCTATTGCTGTAGCACTTGAGTTAGAAATAAAACCAAAACTTATTCAAAAAGCATTAGATAACTTTAGTGGCGTCTCGAGAAGACTAGATTACCATCAAACAATTACAGTAAATAAAAAGGCTGTCCCTCTGTTTGATGACTATGGACATCACCCTAATGAAATTGCCGCTGTCCTAAGCACTCTAAGAAATACCTACCCTACCAATCGTTTGGTGGTTATCTTTCAGCCGCACAGATTTTCACGCACCAGAGACATGTTTAATGAATTTGTGAGTTGTCTTTCCAAGGCTGGTGTACTAATTTTGCTTGATATTTATTCTGCCAACGAGAAGCCGATCAAGCAAATCACTTCTTCGGTGCTTGCCAATTCGATTAGACAAAGGAGTTCGATTGACCCTATTGTGGTCAATAATAGCAATGAAATCCTTGATATATTGCCGAACGTTATTCATAAAAATGATGTTATCCTGACCCTTGGCGCCGGAGACGTTAATAAAATACCTCACCAATTAAAGGAATATTTTAACTAGCCCTAGAAATGCTGAAGTATGACGAACCAATGTCCAGACACTGCTCATTAAGGGCAGGAGGAATCACTCGTGAATTCTGCTTGCCGAATAATATCGAAGAGTTATCAGAATTTTTAAGTCAAAACAGTTTGCCTGTTCTTTTTGTTGGTTTAGGCAGCAACTTACTGGTTCGTGATAATGGCTTTGACGGAGTTATTATTCATACCAAAAACCTAAAAGAAATGTCATTTTCAAACGAACTTATCGAGGCTGAAGTTGGCACAACTCTAGCAAAACTTTCCAGATTTGCCGAGACCAATCTAAAACATGGGGCGGAGTTTTTAAGCGCAATACCTGGAAGTATTGGCGGCGCCCTTGCAATGAATGCTGGTGCATTTGGATCTGAAATTTGGCGATATGTCGTTTCAGTTAAAACCATTAATCTGACTGGCAAGATTAAGCAAAGAAATAAGAATGATTTTGTTATCGATTATCGCTCAGTGACACATAAACATGTTGATGAGTTTTTTATTAGCGCTCAATTTAATTTTGACCTTAAAGAGGCCAATGACAATGTACGCGACTTGCTGCAAAAAAGAAACTCTTCACAACCGATAGGTCTGCCTAGTTGCGGAAGTGTATTTAAAAATCCAAAAGGAGAATATGCTGCTAAGTTAATTGAAACAAGTGGGCTAAAAGGTTATTGTATTGGTGGCGCCTGTGTTTCAGAAAAGCATGCAAACTATATAATCAATCAAAACAATGCAAGCGCTTCAGATATTGAAAAATTGATTCTGCACATGCAAACTACAGTGAACAAACAACATAAAGTACAACTTGAACCTGAAATTATAATTATATGATTGCTGTTTTAATGGGTGGCTACTCTGCCGAAAGAGATATATCACTAATAAGTGGTAGGGCAGTATATGATGCCCTTGCTAGAAGTAATGTAGACTGCTTTGCGTTTGACCTAACAAGAGACAACCTTAGTGATTTATGGGATAAAAATTTTGAAAAGGCCTTTATAGTTCTTCATGGGCGTGGCGGAGAGGATGGATATATCCAATCAGAACTAGATAAAAGAAATATACCGTTCACTGGCTCAGGCGCTAACGCTTCTAGCCTTTGTATGGACAAAGCAAAAACCAAAGAACTTTGTGGCAAAATAAATATACCTCTATCGCCCTCCATTGTTGCCACTAAAGGATGTGATATTGATAAAATTAATTTTCCTCTTCCTTGGGCTGTTAAGCCAACACTTGAAGGTTCAAGTATTGGTATAACTAAAGTAAATAGCCATCAAGAGTTGAATGGCGCTCTAGAACTTGCATGGCAATATGATGATAACGCTCTAATCGAACAATGGATTGAAGGCGATGAATATACTGTAGCAATCCTAGGTGAAAAGGCGTTACCAAGCATAAAAATCTTCTCAGACCAGGTTTTCTATGATTACGATGCAAAATATTTCAGCAATAAAACTAAATACCTCTGCCCTTCCGACCTCTCAAAGAATGAGGAAGAAAAGATTCAAACATTAGCCCTAGAAGCATTCAAAGCAACAGGAGCTTCTGGATGGGGAAGGGTCGACTTTATTACTGATAAAGATAGAAACCCGTACCTTTTAGAAGTAAATACAGTCCCTGGAATGACGTCCCATTCATTAGTGCCAATGGCCGCAAAAACTATCGGCATAAACTTCGAAGAATTGGTAGTAACAATACTAAATGCCTAACAATAAAGTTAATCGTCCAAGAAAAGATAAAAAGACTGTCAAATTTAGTTTTCTAAGGCTAGTTAAAAGGGTTATATACCTATTCTTAATTATCTCTCTGGCTGGCCTAATTTATGTTGCTGATAGATCTGACATATTTGATCCGAGCATTTCTTGGGAAGGCGATGAAAAAACTTTAGTTAATATAAAACACTACGAAAACTCAATCAAGCCTTTACTGGACAATAAGTATTTAATTGAACTCGCAGAACTAAAAGAAAAAATTGAGAGTCATCCTTGGATTTCTAAAGCCAACATAAGAAGACTATTTTGGAACAAAATTCATGTTGAGTTGGAGACTCATGACGTCGCGCTGCGTTGGGGGGATGATGGTTATATCTCGGGCAATGGAATACCCTTTAAACCTAGAGAATTGATTGACTCTGACAAGCCCATAGCTATTGTCCCAGAAAGTCAAGTTAAAACCTTCTTTGAGAACTACAAAGATTTCCAATTAACAATAAATCCGCTCAAGATTGCTCGCTTTGAGAGAAACCATATTGATAGAATTTGGCTTGATAATGGTGTACAAATCATTCTCGGCAATCAAATGCAGAATGAACGCTTAAAGAGGTTTGTTGAGGTCTATGAAAAACTCAAGGATACATCAACAAATATTAAATCAAAAGGGATATTTGATATGCGCTACCCTAAAGGCTTTGCGCTGAGTTATTCGCCATAATGACTCGATAACATAAAGCAAAACTTATTGCCATCCAATAAACTATTGCAACTATTGCTAACCAAAATAGAAAGCCGACAAAACCAATAATTGAAAAGACAAAGGATAAAATTGCTGCGACTAAGAGTGGTATACCCAACTTAAGGAAGAAGATGCTGAACTGGGTAGTGAGACGAAGTTTTACCCTTTGATAAGGCGCATCATTTGCTGAAGAAACTAAATTAAGAGACATCGGAATCAAGAGAAAATAAACCACAATCGACAACAATGGATAGCCAATAAAAAGCGGTATCTGAGTAATCAATGACAAAAACAAGAACAATAAAAAAAACCTGCCCAACCTTAGGCTTGGCAAAACAATGCCTACCCTTGCTGTTGAGTTTGCACCTTTTACCACTAAACGATATATGTTGATTAGTAGTGAAATATAGCCGTAGTCAAACATCAACATGTAGATCTGGGCATTTTCAGGATAACCTTGACTCTGCCCTATACCAAAAAATTGAGCCTGAAAGGCGTTAACAAGTTCAGGAAAGATGCTGATCAAAGGTAATGCCATTAATAACGGGAAAATACTAGCTTCTAGCAAGTTTTTCCAATATGAAAATGCAAATGCTAGACTGGCCAGAATTGTTTGTTTAATCGGGATATTGTTCATAATAAATTTGAGTTTATCACATTAACTTTAATTAATAATTCTTGCCCTGGCTTTAAGATTTGAGATTCTTTAATATTGTTCCAAGAAAGAATATCCTTAACCTTAACACCGTATTTACTGGCAACCTTTGACAAATTATCACCCGCCCTAACCATATATGTTAACTTCTTATCAATATCAATTCCTATCCTAGTTATTTCAGCAAGTTCTGTTTTGTTATTATCCTCAACCCAAATAACTAACTCCTTATCAATCTTAAGAGGACTAGAAAGATCTATCTGATTCCATCTAACAAGGTTATTTACAGTAGAACCGAATTGTACTGCAATTTTCCATAAACTATCTCCTGAAACCACTTTATAAATTATTTTCTCAGCGTTTTTTTCAATATTCAACCTGCTTTTTTCTCTTTGTTTTTCAGATAGCGAATAATATCCTTCATTTTCCTGTGCCACAGGCACAATAAGATATTCCCCTACCCTAATTAGGTCGGACTGGAGTTCATTTACACTTATGATTTGATCGACGGTCGTTTTGTACTTTTTCGCCAGATAAATCAAACTATCTCCAGATTTAATTTGATGACGCAACCAACTGATGCGAGGTATCTTTCCTGCCTTTTCAAGATTAACTTTAAAACTCTTAACAGTCGAAATAGGAAGCAGCAACTGATAAGGTAAAGAAACTGGAGTTGCCCAACGACGAAGTCCCGGGTTATATGTATATATTTCGTCAATACTTAGCCCTGTCCATTGGGCAATTAATGCAAGATCAAATTGCGAATTAAGGTCGATAATTTCCAGGAATTTTGAGTTATTTATCGAGGTTAATTTTTGTCCAAATTTTGCAGGGTCTTTAACAATCATCGATAATGCCAGCAGTTTTGGAATATACCTTTCAGTCTCTTTTGGTAAATCTAGACTCCAATAATCAGTTTGTTTTCCTGCTTGTTGGTTTTTTTTGACAGCATTTTGAATTCTTCCAGGCCCAGCGTTATATGCCGCAATTGCCAACAACCAGTCCCCATTAAATATCTGTCCAAGATCTTTGAGATATCTTACTGCGGCTCTTGTAGAGTTGAGTATATGTCTTCGGTCTTCATGCCACCAGTCCTGATTTAGTCCGTATAGCCTTCCTGTAGAAGGGATAAATTGCCAAACCCCTACAGCGGTTCCATGTGAATAAGAAAATGGGTAATAAGCTGACTCAACAATCGGGAGTAGTGCAATCTCGATAGGTAGTCCTTCTTTTTCAATCTCTTTGACTACAAGATAAAGGTATGGCTGGGCACGTTCAGATATACGGGTCAGGTAATCCGGATGCTTTTTAAACCAGTCAAGATGCTGCTGAATTCTTGGATTGTCTTTTATTCCAAATTTTTGTTGATTTGCAATGTAGTTCCAAAGATTTGACTGATCAAGAAATATTTCTTCATTAACAGTTTCTAAAGCAACATCTCTACTAGTCTTTACATTGTCAAAGACACTCTGACAAGCGGATATAAATATAACCAATAATAGTAAAACGAATCTCACTTATTTTGACTTACTAGAGCATTGTGGCGATAAGGGGGCACCCGAACGTTTGCGCCACTCTTCGGGTGTATAGGTATGCATCGCTAAAGCATGTATATCATTTAATTCTTCGGCAAAAAGTTTGTTGATAAATCTATGTCTATCAATAAGCCTCATTTCAATAAATTTTTCACTCACTACAATCAACTTAAAGTGCGACTCTGTTGCTGGACCTGAGTGCTGACTAGACTCATTAACAACCTCACAATAATCGGGCTCTAGAGCGAGTTCTAGTTGACTTTTTAAGTGATTTTCCATATTAGCCATATCAACTACTCTCAAACGCATATTCAAATGAGTCGGAATAAAAGTTACCCTTTTTCAGTCCTTTTTCTAGACAGTTTTTTACTGCAGCCTTGACCATCACAGGAGGGCCGCAAGCGTAAACTTCGTAATCAGAAAGGTCGTCAAAATCTTTAATGACAGATTCATGAACGTAGCCATGTTCGCCTTTCCAAGCCCCATTGGCTTCTGATAGGACAGGTACAAAGCTGATGTTTGAATATTTTTCCGCCCACTCGATTGGTAAACCTGAATACAAGTCTACTTCATCCCTCACCCCCCAGTATAAGTGGACATCTCTTTGTGAATCTGTAGTGATTAGATATTCAAGGATTGCTTTAATTGGACCAAAACCAGTCCCGCCTGCAATGAATATAATAGGTTTATTGCTATCTTCTCTTAAAAAGAAGTCGCCCTTAGGTCCTTCAATTCTTAGGATGGCTTTTTCCTTTAGTGTATTAAAAATGAAATTTGTAAATTTACCATCTTCAACTAAACGTATATGTAACTCGATTATGTTTGAATTGGTAGGTGAATTAGCGATAGAAAATGACTTGGGTTCAAAATCAGAATGTTCTAAATCTAGGTATTGGCCGGCCAGATATTGTATTGACTGGGAACCAGGAATTTTCAGTAATATTTGAATAACGTCATGATTTAAACGATTAATTTTTTCTACCCGACATGGCAGGCTTCTTACCTCTATACTAGCTAAAACATCTATTTCATCAACCGCGATATATAAATCGCTTTTGGCTCTACATTGGCAAAGTAGTGCCATATTGGCTTCAAGATCCTCATCAGTAAGGGTTTCTGGAACTTCATCCTCATAACCTATTTCGCCTTTGAGTATGATTGCTTTGCATTTACCGCAAAAGCCATTTTGACAGCCATAAGGAAAATTTAGTCCGTGAGTAAGAGCGCCATCTAAGACGGGCATATCTCCACCGGTTTGAAAAGATTTTCCGCTTTTCTGATTCAATACCGTAAACATTGTTTTGGATATAAAAATACAAAGCAGACATTATAATGTAGGTCTTAGTGGTATATGCCTAGTATTCTTATGAGAATATCGTCTGAAAATTCAGTTGTTTTTTTAATGGGGCCAACGGCCTCTGGAAAAACCGAACTGGCGCTTGAGATGTTTAATCACTATAAAGCATGTCTGATCAGTGTGGACTCGGCATTAATCTATCGAGGTATGGATATTGGAACTGCCAAACCAAGTGCTGAAGTGCTTGAAAAATACCCGCACGAACTAATTGATATCTGTGAGCCAGAGGAAGGTTTTTCGGTTAACACATTTATCGCGCTGGCAAAAAAACATATTGATTCGGCCCTAGCTGAAAATAGACTACCTATTTTGGTTGGCGGAACCTCTTTCTATTTTCATGCACTAGAGCATGGCCTGTCTGAACTACCTGAATCAACAAGCGAATCTAGGGAGCACTTTAATAAACTTCTTGC
>Ga0187827_10005523_pt1 | contig 14939 bp, 8 predicted proteins | sample ETNtaG_39_FD_167969 | JGI IMG/M metagenome (GOLD analysis project Ga0187827, IMG submission 167969) | Marine microbial and viral communities from oxygen minimum zone, Eastern Pacific Ocean - ETNP2014_SV_150_PacBio MetaG (Illumina Assembly) | ecosystem: Environmental > Aquatic > Marine > Hypoxic...
TCGCCAAAATTTCTATGAAAACTAAGTGTGTTGCAAACTTCAGTAAATAGAGTGTTGTTTTTATCTAATTTAGAAATCCAGCTATTTTTTTGACTTTCATTAATGTAACCGCCAAATAGCATTTTATTTGCAAAATCCATATTTAAGCTATTTGATTCCACATTGATTGTACTGCTCAAAATTAAAGTGTCTTGAGTTAAATTAGTATCTGTTGCTTTTGTAATAAAAGGACAAATTAATAGTAGTAAACTATAAATTAATTTTCTCAATTTCCTATGGTTTTTCTAAGTTTTGCACTCATTGTAATATCCATTTTATAATCAGAATAAATTTTTACAAAACTATTATTGGGTTGTGTATTAAAAGAAGCAATTGTTATAACTTTCCGTATTTTTTCGCTACTGTTATAATTAGCTGTAAGGGTGGAAGCTGTACTCTGGGTCACTAGATTAACCTCATCCGTTTTTGCAGACAGTAATATAGCATTATTAAAAAGGGTATCGATAAGGTTATCCATTTCATCATAAAGCATCACATTTAAAGTTGCGTCAAATGGGATTCCATTCTTAATGGTTAAAAATAGTTTATCGATTTCCACCTCATCATTTTGGTTCACTTCAACTTCATTTGTATCTACTAATGTTAAGTTATTTGCAATGATTGACAAAGGAATTTCCAAATTTAAAGTCGCATCAATGGTGTGTGCTGGATATAGAAAATCAGGAATATTTCCAGGGCCAAACGGATTTACATAGAGGGTCATTTTTGATTTTAATTTATTGGGCAGTATTTCAAGCATACTCTCGGCATCTAATTCTATGTCAGTAATTGAAGGAACAATTGGAATTGCACCAGTTATTTCGGTAGCTCTTGTAATGTCATGGAATTGAGATAAGAAATTAAATCCAGCCGAAACAGTAGTATTCGTACTGGAATTGTAAGTGCTTAATTGATCAAATTTGATTTGCAAATTAGCACCCAAATAATTTCTAATATTAAAAGCAAGTCTTGCAGATTCTAGATCCAAATCTCCAGAAAGAATTTTGTTAAAGACATTGGTCTTTCTCTCTTCTGGCCCAACCTTAATGGTATCTTGTCCTAGATATCCTCTTGCATATTCTGGTATAATATCCATATCTGTATACGAGAAGAAACTATCAGTTTGATTAAGATGAACCAATACGCCACTTGAATCAATAAATGCAAAAAATTCTGTATATATTGTATTGATGGTATCTCCACCACTTCTTCCTTGCTTTCCTTTTAAATCAAGAATATAACCATCAAGATTATATTTATAGCTAGTATATTCACCATTATTTGATGGCGGAACAATATTTAATGAAGAGAATGTATTTCCTCCTAATGTTAAAGAAGGAATATTATAATAGATTCTTCCTGTGTCAGGCAATGTGCTTGTAGAATTAACTGTGACTGCCCCTTCTTTGATTTTAATTTCTGTTATACGGGCGCTTCCTAGGTTAAAAGGGTGTTCTTTAATAATTTCTGCAACTTGTTGAGTAGGAAAGAAGGCAGTAGCATCAGTAAGGGTAATATCTATGATTTCTATCGTGAGGAAAATAGCATCCCAATGATTTATTATAACAGGAGCAGAGCTTGCTAATACATCAACATTATTTATAATAGCAACTAAATTTTTATTAATAGACATTCCTCCTAAGAAAACACTGTCATGTACAGTTGAGCCATAGGGTATTAATGGAAAATTGAAAGATGCAATTGTATTATTGTTGTTAGCATCAATCAAACTTATATCTACATTTGCTAAGTCAGTCTTAAATCCATTATATATATGTATAACAAGATAACCTTTATGAAAAGTCATGCTTTCGAAATGTTCACTTGCATCTATTGGAATATTTTTACCTTGTATTAAACCAGGCATGCCTGGTATATTCATTGTATCCAAATGAGGGAATGCAATTCTTCCTAAAGGCCCTAAGAGTTCTCCAAGTCGAGATTTTTCTGTAATACTAATATCCTTAAAAGTCATGGAATCCAGTACAACTTTCGTGACACCAAGAGTATCTTTAATATCTATTAAAGTATCTAAATTTATATCTGTAAACTTTTCTTGAAAGACTAAAGTGATAAAGCCATCTTCATCTTCATTGATTGTAATAGTACTATCAGAGAGCATATCGATATCATCAATACTCATCTGGGAATGAATTAATGGTACTAATAAATCAACATCCCAAGTCGGTCTTTCTAATTCATGTTTGCAAGCAGAAAACAGGAAAATACATATAAAAAAGAAGATATTATTTTTCATATGACAAATATAAATTAATAATTGTATTTTCCTTTCCATATATTTTTTAATCCTTCACGGTAGGCTTTTTCTCTAGCGTTATTTAAAGGTTTGTAAAAGGTCATTCCACTTATTTCATCTGGTAAGAACTCCTGAGTATCATTGGGTTTGTCGTGCGAATATAGATAATCTTCTCCATAGCCTAATTCATTCATAAGTTTGCTAGGGGCATTTCTTAAATGTAATGGAACAGAGAGATTTCCACTTTTTCTTACTTCTTCCTGGCCCTGATTTATTGCCATATAAGCCGAATTACTTTTTGGTGAACAGGCTAAATAAATAACAGCTTGTGAAAGCGTAATTCTTGCTTCAGGGAAACCAATTATATTTACTGCCTGAAAGCAATTGTTGGCAATGACTAAAGCGGTAGGATTGGCGTTCCCAATATCTTCTGATGCTAAAATAAGAAGTCTTCTAGCAATAAACTTTACATCTTCTCCTCCTTCAATCATCCTTGTTAGCCAATAGATAGCAGCATTAGGGTCGCTTCCTCTTATTGATTTGATAAAGGCAGAAATAATATCATAATGTTGTTCTCCATTTTTGTCGTACTGCACAATATTCTGCTGTGCTTTTTGAACTACAATCTTGTTAGTAATTATAATTTCATCTTCATTTATTGAACTAACTACTAGCTCCAAAATATTTAATAATTTCCGAGCATCTCCTCCTGATATTTGCATTAAAGCAGCTGTTTCCTTTAATTTGATGTTTAGTTTGCTTAATACTTCATCCTCTCGTAATGCTCTTTCCAATAATGTTTGTAAATCCTCTTTGGATAAGGATTCTAATACATAAACTTGAGAGCGAGAAAGTAGGGCAGAGATTACTTCAAAGGATGGGTTTTCAGTAGTTGCGCCAATGAGGGTAATTACTCCTTTTTCAACAGCTCCTAATAATGAATCCTGTTGGGCTTTGCTAAACCTATGTATCTCATCAATAAATAGGATAGGAATATCTTTACCGAATAACCCTAAGGATGATGCTTTATGAATGACTTCACGCACATCCTTCACCCCTGAGTTTATAGCCGATAAAGTGTAAAATGGTCGGTCTAATTCTTGAGCTATTAAATTGGATAAAGTTGTTTTCCCTACTCCTGGAGGACCCCAAAAAATCATAGATGGGATAAGTTTATTATCTATTGCAGTTTTAAGAGTACCTTTTTCTCCAATAAGATGTTTCTGCCCAATAACTTTTGCTAATTTTTTTGGTCTTATGCGCTCTGCTAGGGGGATGTTTTGCATAGGATAACTACAAATTATTAAACAATACTTTTAATCAATCTTAACTTATGTGTGTGGGTTCCTATTTCAGTATTAAAGATACCTTTTTGGTCTATTCTATCAATTCTGACTTTACCAGAAGCATGAATGATATGGTTGTTCTCCAAAATAATTCCTACATGCGTGATTTTACCTTCATTATTGTCAAAAAAGGCCAAATTTCCAGCTTCACTTTTCTCCACAAAACTAAGAGTTGTCCCTACTTCTGCTTGCTGATACGCATCTCTGGGTAAATCAACTCCTTGCAGACGGTATACCATTTGTGTGAAACCAGAACAGTCAATCCCTAAAGGAGAACGGCCACCCCATAAATAAGGTGCATTTAAATACATTAATGCATTCTCTATTAACTTTTCTTTTTTAACAAATCCAGTAGTAGTAAGGCCATCAAACTGATACATTTCATTGTTCAGTAGTGCATGCCCACTTTTATAAAAAGGCAAAATACTTCCAATGACTATTGGTTGAGGTTGTTCCTTAGTAATGATATCCAAAACATCAGTAGTAATTGTAGAAACATCTTTCTCCAATTGCTTGTAGTCTTCCTCCGAAATTTCTATCCATTGCTTGTTGGAAATCCAGCCCTCATAGTTGTCATGCGATAGGCGAATTTTACTCCATTTTTTACGACTTTCTAATATCTTAAAATGCTCCCCAAAAAGAATTTGGTTTACCATTTCTACATGGTCAGCAGCCTCATCCCGCATAGGAACAATTGATAGATTGGAAATTCCGTATTTCATTATATTAATTCAATAATCATGGCAGAGGCGCCACCACCACCATTGCAAATTCCAGCAGCACCAACTTTACCACCATTTTGTTTCAATACATTGATAAGCGTTACAATAATTCTGGATCCAGAACTACCAAGTGGATGGCCGATAGAAACTGCTCCACCATTTACATTTACTTTACTTGCATCCAGATCTAAAATTTTCATATTTGCTAAACCAACTACTGAAAATGCTTCATTCAATTCAAAATAATCAACATCAGTTGTAGCTAGTCCTACTTTCTCTAAGGCAATAGGCAATGCTTTTGCTGGAGCAGTAGTAAACCATTCTGGTTCATGTGCAGCATCAGCATAACTTACAATTTTAGCTAAAGGAGTTAGGTTTAGTTCTGCTGCTTTTTCTGCACTCATCAAAATTAATGCAGAGGCGCCATCATTTAAGGTAGAAGCATTGGCAGCTGTTATTGTTCCTTCTTTATCAAATACAGGGCGTAAGGTTGAGATTTTATCCATTTTTACATTTTTGTACTCTTCATCTTCAGTAATTACTAAAGCATCTCCTCTTCTTTGCGGGACTTCAACAGCTACTATTTCATCAGTAAATCTTCCGGTAGTCCATGAATTTGCACTTCTATTGTAGGATTCAATTGCAAAAGCATCTTGCTCTTCTCTTGTGAAGTTCATTTCGGTTGCACATTTTTCAGCACAAACCCCCATATGAACTTTATTATAAATATCAGTTAATCCATCTTTTACAAGTCCGTCAACTAATTTCATATCACCTAATTTCTGTCCTGTTCTTCCCTTTGTAAAATAATGAGGAACGCTTGACATATTTTCCATTCCACCAGCAATAACAACATCATTATCACCACACTTAATGGATTGTGCAGCCAACATAATTGCTTTCATTCCTGAAGAACACACTTTGTTGATAGTCGTACAAGGGACATACTGTGAAATGCCTGCAAACATGGCCGCTTGCTTAGCAGGAGCTTGCCCTATATTAGCTTGCAAAACATTTCCCATGTATATTTCATTCACGATATTTGAGTTAATTCCTGCTTTTTCAATAGCACCTTTTATGGCTGCTGCTCCTAATTTTGTAGCTGACACTGATGATAAACATCCTCCAAAACTTCCCATTGGTGTACGCACTGCCGATACAATTACTACTTCTTTCATTATTTGTTTTTTTATGATTTTAAATTTGGTGCGAATTTATGTAAATTATACTTATTTTCGCTACTGATATTAATACATCTATGAAAAAGGTTTTTTCTTCTATTCGTGACAATCATGACACCATTTTTAAAGCACTTCTGTTTTTTATTACTCTTTTTATTATTGTTTATTCTTTTCCTAGGCAAATAAATTTTGAATACGAATATTCCAAAGGGAAACCTTGGCTTCAAGAAACGATTATTACTTCTTTCGATTTTCCAATTCTAAAAACACAGGAACAATTACAAAAAGAAAGGGAAGAGATAATAAATGACAATTTACCAATATTTAGTTTTGATGAGAATATTTTCCAGCAGAAAGGAGTAGAGTTTGTGCAGAATTTTGAACAGAAATGGTCAGAAGATAGAAAAATAAAAAAAGACAAAGGATTTACTTTTTTTAATCTTTTTGGACTAAAAAAGCAAGCAAACCAAAGTAGAAAATATAGCGTAGCAAACTATGGTTTAAGCATTTTAGATTATCTTTATACCAATGGAATAGTACAGCTTTCTGATGAATTTCAGTGGAAAGAGGAAGGTTCTCAAGTGCTATTGCAAAAAGAAAATGTTGCGGAAAAACAAGAATTAGATAATCTTTTCACCATTAATTCTGCTGTGGATTACATCAACTCTTTAAGCAAACTTTCATTACAAGAATCTGATTTTATTGTACCATTACTTTTGGAAGCGCTTAGCCAAAATGTGTTTTATGATAAGCAAGCATCAGAAAAAATGTTATCTTATGAGCTGGATAATATTGTAAGTACCAGGGGAATGCTGCAAAAAGGGCAAATTATAATTCAGAAAGGAGAATTGGTAAATGAGGATAAATACCAAATATTATCTTCCTACCAAAGGGAATTTGAAAATCAGCATTGGAGTAAAGCATCTGTTAGCTTTGTTTTGCTTGGGCAAGTATTATTAGTCTTTGTTGCTTTTTTAATTTTCTTCTTGTTTCTACAACAATACCGACCTGAAATTTTGCAAGACAGCACAAAAGTAACACTCATTTTACTGCTCATTGTAAGTATGATTGTGCTTACTTCTTTTACCTTAAAATGGAATGCCAATTTCTTGTATTTGATTCCCTTTTGTATTTCACCTATTTTACTCAAAGCATTTTTTGATACACGTTTGGCATTATTCACTCACCTTATTACTATTCTGATTATTGGTTTTATTGTGCCTAATGGTTTTGAGTTTGTTTATCTGCAACTCATTGCTGGGATTGTTTCTATCTTAACTGTATTACAAATGTATAAAAGGGCTCATTTGTTTGTTTCAGCCATAAAAATTGTTGGCATATATTGGCTTACTTATTTTGCATTGGAAATAACCCATGAAGGAAGTATCGTTCATATTAATTTGGTACAGTTTTTGTATTTTGCAGGAAGTGGTGTGCTTAGCCTATTTGCTTACCCACTTATTTTTGTTTTTGAGAAAGTGTTTTCACTAGTTTCGTATGTTTCTCTTTTGGAATTATCCGATACCAATAGTCCACTTTTAAGGAAATTGGCGAATGAGGCGCCAGGCACTTTTCAGCATAGCTTGCAAGTAGCGAACTTGGCTGAGGAAGGTATTATTGAAATAAATGGGAACGCATTACTTGTAAGGGTAGGAGCGCTTTACCATGATATTGGTAAATTAAAAACCCCCATGTATTTTATTGAAAACCAAAGTGCTGGCTTTAACCCTCATAATGAACTATCATTTGATGAGAGTGCGGATATTATTATTAGCCATGTGAAAAATGGAATTGAGATAGCAAAAGAAAACAAATTACCAGAGGAGCTGATTGATTTTATAAGAACCCACCATGGCACAAGTACTGTGCATTATTTTTACAAGCAATATATTACCACTTTCCCTGATGAGGAAGTAGATAAAAAAGATTTTACCTATCCTGGACCAAAGCCATTCTCAAAAGAAACTGCTGTGCTGATGATGGCAGATTCGGTAGAGGCAGCAGCAAGGAGTTTAAAACAACCCAATGCAGATAATATTAATGATTTGGTAGAAGATATAATAAGCAATCAAATAGATAGTGGGCAGTTTGTAAATGCAGATATTACCCTAAAAGATATTACCCAAATAAAGAAACTCTATAAAAAGAAATTGGTGAATATCTATCATGCAAGGGTGGAGTATTAACTCTTCAATCTTGGGTCTAAAGCATCCCTTAACGATTCAGCAATCATATTATAAATAGTAATAGTTATAAAGATTGCCATACCTGGGTAGATAATTAACCACCATGCTTCAAGGTTTTGCCTTCCTAAATTGAGCAGGGAACCCCAAGTTACAATATCATCCGGAACCCCAATACCAAGAAAAGAGAGGCTAGCTTCAATAAGAATTGCAGAAGCAATACCAAAAGCAATACTCACAAAAACTGGTGCTAAGGAATTAGGAAGAGCATGTTTAAAAATAGTTCTTACACTAGAGAAACCAAGTGATTGAGCTGCTTGAACATATTCCAAGGAACGAATTCTTAGTAACTCTGCTCTAGTAAAACGAGCAATTCTAGTCCATCCTGTTACACCAATTATAATCATTACAATCCATATACTCCTTTCTACAATAGCAGTAATAGTAATAATTAATATTAATCTTGGTATAGAATTTAATAATTCAATACCTCTAGACACGAATGTGTCAATAGGTATGTATATTTCTTTTTTCAAAATGCTAAAGTAGAACATCCTACTAACTAACCTGAATAGAATAATTAGACCAATTATTATTGCAAAGCTAATAAGTAACTGTCCCATTCCTGCTATAAAATTTTCTGAGAAACCATCAGCAATAGCATACTTTCTTTGCCCAAAGCCATAAAATAATCCCATAAAAACTCCAAATAATGTAAAGTAATACTTTATTCTTGGCATTTTAAGTGTATTATCTCCAAAGAAACCGGCCAGAGCACCCAATATAATTCCAATAATACTAGCTATACCCATTGAAACTAACCCAACCATTAGTGATATTCTTGTTCCATGTATCAACCCTGAAGCTAAATCTCTACCAATACCATCTGTACCTAACCAATGTCGAAATTTATTTGGAGGTTCAATAATTATACCATCAGGATTCTTATATCTTTGTTTACCTGATGGAGAAGCATAATCTCGGTTGTATCTATCTAGAGTTCTTGGAGAATAAGGGATTAAAGGCCAAACAACCTTATCTAATTTTAATTGTCTCCAATCTGTAATATCATATTGTAAAATCTCCAATTTTCCATTTACTGGATCTTGTATAGAATCTGTACGATTATCACTACTGAATGCCGGATATAAAGTATAACCTTTATAGGATGCATACAAAGGTCTGTCATTTGCAATATAAGGAGCTAGCAATGCAATAATGATAAGTAACCCAAGTAGATAAAGAGAAACAAGAGCAATTTTATTCTTCTTGAATTGATTCCAAGCATATTTTTTAAAAGAAAAATTCTGATCTGTATTTTGTTTCTTCATAATTTTATGAGTATGATATTCTAGGATCAACAATAGCATAAAGTATATCTACAATCAGATAACCTAACATAGTCAAAAATCCAGTAATTGTAAATACTGTAATTATCATTGGATAATCATAGTTAAGAATAGAATTATATACTTCAACTCCCATTCCTGGTATTGAAAAGATAACCTCTATAATAACAGAACCACCAATAGCAACTGGGAAAATAGAAGCAAATACAGTAAGTATTGGAAGTAATGAATTTCTTAGTGCATGTTTTAGTATTACTTTCCTCTCTCCTAATCCTTTTGCCCTTGCAGTTCTTATGTAATCTTGCGATACTACTTCTATCATACCAATTCGCATAATACGGCTTAAAAATGCAAAAGATCCATAGGTATAGGTTATGATAGGTAAAATTAAATATGGCATCCTATGTTTGGTTTTCATCCAAAAACTCCAATCAGGATCAAATGATGTTGGATCTTGTATTCCAGAAACTGGGAACCAAGATAAATTATCTGGATTTGCAAAATAGAGTAACAAAAGTGTACCAATAAAGAAAGAAGGCATAGAATATAAAGTAAATAAAACAAGGGATGTCCCTCTATCAATGGCTGAATCTTTTTTATATGCAGAAAATATGCCAATTGGTATGCTGATTAAATAAGCTAAAATAATTGACATAATTGAAAGAGAAAAGGATATCCATACCTTTTGCCAAATTTTTGTTGAAATAGGTTGACCGTCAATGTAAGAGATTCCAAAATCACCTCTTAATAATCCTTTCCGTCTATTTCTTTCAATTGAACCATCAGGATGTTTAATTGTATTTATTAGATTTTCTATTTGATTAATATTCTGGTTGTATATTGCTGTATATAATGAATCAGCTGATTCATATGAATTAGCATCAAAGGTTCTTAATAAGCGAGAAGAACTTATCCCAGTAGTATCGTTAGAAAATTTTGCTAACTCAGAACAAACATTGTTAAAATGAGTGTAGTCACCTGAGTTTAAATACTCTTTATGATTGTCTGCTGATCTTGACTTGCACATTTCAGCAAATACTTGAGGTATTTCACTTTTTGTCTTAAAAATACTTTTAAACTTAATAATAGTTTTAAATGGGTAATAGCTCATATTGCCAAATAACCAAAGGTGATATTGATTGTTGCCACCATACCACTTTGCAGAAGGGATATAGTTCTTCCATTTTGTAGACTCGCTAATAAGCTTCTCTCTACTATTACCTACACTATAAAATTGATTAGATATTTGATTTAAGAAATCATTCTCTTGGATTAGAGATGCCATTTTATTAAATTTGAAATCTAAAATATCAGATTTACTAGTTTCTAACAAGCTGCCAATCTCAAATCCAAATTGATTAGATGTCTCATTTATAGCATTAATTGATTTTGTTGTATCTCTTTTCCAAATATCTTTTGTGTTTAATTTCTGATGCGCTTTTTGCAATTTTAGTAAAGCATGATAATATTCTGATACTACCTTCCAGTTTCCGCATTGATGCGTCAAAGCTTTTAGATTTGCTTGATGATATTTATCTTGTACCTTATATAAGGTGTCAGAACTTGCTATATCTCCAATACTAAAGTAAAATATTGGAAGGTCTAAGCCTAATTTCCTTCTTAATTCCTCTTTTATCTTTTTTGATGCACCTGATTGCTGTTCTACTGACCCTTCATTTCCAGCTGCTTTCGATAATCTTTCAACAGGATCTCCAGGTGCATTAATACTAATAATAAATGATAATAGCGAGATAGCTATTAGCATAGGGATAAAAGTAAGTATTCTTTTTGCGGTGTATTTTAACATTCTATTCTATAATATTAGGTGCTAAATTTACATTTGCAAATTCAGGTTTTAGTTTCAGGTTTTGTATCATTACACCAGGTCTTTCAAAATAGGTTTGTATATTATCAAAACGCTTATGTATTGCAATTTTATTTTTACTAGCATATAAAAAGACATAAGGTTGATCGTTGTAAATTTTAGCTTGTAGTTTCCAAAGAGCTTCTGTGTGTTTTGCCGAGTCTAGTGAAGTATTAGCCTCTTCAATTAAAGCATCACTCTGAGCATCTCCAAATCCGCAGAAATTAGAGCCTTTGGTAGCCCATGAAGAGGTATGCCATAACTGCATAGGATTAGAATAGGATGCACTGCCACCCCAACCACCGAGCATAGCTTCAAAATTATGATCCATTGCATTTTTATAAAATAAAGTAAAGTCCATTGGAGTAGGTTCTGCAAATAAACCTGCCTTATACATACTTTCTTTTATCATAAGTACAATCTCTTTAGTAATGGGAGAGCTCATGTAGCTTAATTTGAAACTAAATGGTGTTTTAACACCATTTATAACCTTATCTCTAATATTATCACCGTCTGTATCTACCCAACCAGCTTCAGTTAATAGCTCTTTTGCTTTTTCAATATCAAAAGGAATAAGTTTTAATGTATCATTATATGTGCTTTTCAAGGTAGATATCTGAGCTACTTGTCTATCTGCTTTCCCATGTACCATAACTTCAATAATCTCATCAATAGGAGTAAGGTAAGCCATAGCCCTACGAACTTTTTGATCTACAAAGAATGGCTTGTATTTGATTCCATCAGGTTTCATATTTAATCCAATGTAGTTATAGGAATATCTATTTTTAAATTCAGAATGGTAATTATTATTAAAATACTCTCTTTCCTGAAGCTTCATAAGATTTATTGTTCCTATTCTAGTTGTTACATCAATCTCTTGACTCTTTAAAGCTAGATATGTAGAAGCGTCCTCCTTTATGACTTTAAAAATAATCTTATCAGGAAACGAATTGCTATATATAGATTTATCATTTACTCCCCACCAATTTTCTTTTCTTTCTATTGCAATATACTGACTCGCTTCCCATTCAGTTACTTGGTAAGCCCCAAGCCCTTGTAATTGTTGAGGCTGGTAGCTATTATCCGAGTGATTGTATTTATTAAACCAGTCTGACAATGCTTCAGTTTCTTCAAACTTTGGAGCATGAATTTGATCAAATGTTAAGTTATCTAATACATTGTTAGGATCCCAATAATTTTGTTGTTGGATATAAAGCTCAGAAAATATATCTGCATTAGTATAGTTCACTTTATGTGCATGCATTGTGAATTTTAATGGATTCTCTGGATAAAGTTCGATAGACTTTATCACAGAACTATAGTTAGATCTAATTTGAGCATTATTTGTTAAAGGACATAGCATTATTTTAGTTGAGAACAATACATCTTTAGCAGTTAAAGCAGTGCCGTCATCCCAGTTAATCCCTTTACGCAACTCATAAGTATATGCTAGACCATTATTTGATACTATCGCAAGACTTTTTGCTAATTGAGGAATGTATTCTAAACTTTCCATATCAAGTTTTACAATAGTCTTTTGTGTGTATTGGAAAATATAGCTTCTCATTACTGAATTATCATTGTAAGGATGAAGTCCGTCAGGTTGAGAAAGGATATGTGCTAATACTACATTTTTTGAAAGATCTCTTTCTTTAACACAACCATAAAGTGAAAGGAAGATTAGCAGAAGGAAGATAGATTTTTTTAGCATTGTATTTTTCGTAGGGTGCAAATATAGTATTCCCATGATTCTATTCGAATTAAAAATAAAGAAAAAACAATTTGAAATTATAAATATAAAATGTTGCTAGGAATAAAGGATTAGTATAAATTTGCCGACCTTAAAATTAGTTTGCTAATTTTTAGAAAGGAGAGGTGCCAGAGTGGTCGAATGGGGCTCCCTGCTAAGGAGTTGTGCCTTTACGGGTACCGGGGGTTCGAATCCCTTCCTCTCCGCTTGTTAAGTTGGTAAATGTTTTTATTTTTGCTGACTTTTTCGGGGTATAGCGTAGCCCGGTTATCGCGCCTGCTTTGGGAGCAGGAGGTCGCAGGTTCGAATCCTGCTACCCCGACTGAAAAAACACAAAACCCACTCAAATTAGTGGGTTTCTTTTTGGTGGACCTCTTGGTCCTTTTTTCGAACTTTTTTATAAAATTATTGAGTATACGCTTCCTCTTCCGACTAAATTTCCTTAATGTTTGTGTAAAATAAGAACTACTTTTTGTATACCCATTCTCTCAGATTTACCAGCAGTTAGTAAGATTAATGAAAAGCTTTTTATCATATTTTGTAATCTAATGGATAAAAAACATATTTAGATATGATATATATCATATTTTGTTTTTTAATTCAATTGTATGTTTACGTTTCAAAGTTTAAGAAATATATAAATGAATAAATTAGAGAACCTACCTAGTAAATCATAGGAGTTTTTTTTTCATTTAAATTTTAAAATAAAATATTATTATGGCGTACAATTTAAAAGATTTAAAGATTCAAAAATTATCAGTTATTGGTGCAGGACAGATTGGACCTGATATATGTTTGCATTTCGCAAAAGTTTTCTGGAAAAATGATGTTCAACTTGTATTAATAGATATATCCCAGCAGGCATTAGATATAGCACAGGCAAAGGTTGAGAAGAAAATAGAAAGAGGTAGAGAATCTGGAGCATTCAAATCACAGATGGCGGATACTATGAAAAACAGTATTTTGTATACAACTGATTACAGTAATGTATTTGGATCAAATATTGTTTTAGAGGCTGCAACAGAAGATGGTAATATCAAAGATATGATATTTAAACAAGTAGAGGAATTAACTGATGAGAGCTGCCTATTTTTATCAAATTCTTCACATATGCAGCCAGAAGTTATTTTTAGAAATATTGCAAATAAAAAAAGATGTCTTGTTACTCATTATTTCTTTCCTGCAGAAAGAAATCCAATAGTAGAAGTGGTTCCTGGAAAAGATACTGATCCGAAAATTACAGAAACATTAATGAGTTTTTATGAATTTATTGGAAAAATACCTATTGAGGTTCAGAGTTCTTATGGATATGCTATTGACCCTATTTTTGAAGGACTTTGTGAATTAGCTATTCTTTGTTTAGAAAAAGGATATGGTTCAATCAAAGAAATAGATAAAATGGCACAGAAAACTTTAAGACAAGGAGTTGGTCCATTTACTGCATTAAATCTAACTGGGGGAAATCCGATAACAAATCATGGTTTGGAGGAGATGAGAGAAACACATATTTCTTGGTTCAAATCTCCAAAAGTATTACAGGATGCTGTTGCTAATAATACAAAATGGGATACTGCAAAAAGAGATGAACAGGTTGATGTTAATCCGGTGAAAGCTGAAGTATTAAGAAAACAATTTCTTGGTGGATATTTTGCTCTTGCCTCATATATTATTGATCTAGGTATTGTTAGTGTAGACGATCTTGATATGGCAACTGAAATTTCCTTGGTAATCTCTGCTCCATTTACATTGATGAATAAAATAGGTATTGATACATCACACTCATTGGTTAAAGAGTGGTGTGAAGAGCATACTGATTTTCCATTTCCAGATTCACTTAATAAAGCTAAAGCAAGTGGTGGATGGGAGATATCTAGAATAGTAGCTAAGAAAAGAGATAACATCTCAGTTCTTACTATCAGAAGACCAAAAGTATTAAATGCATTAAATCTTGATGTTTTAAATGAACTCAAAGCTGAAATTGAAAATGCAGAAATGAATGCTGAAATTGATGGAATTGTTATAACTGGATTTGGAACTAAGGCCTTTGTTTCAGGAGCAGATATTAATATGCTTGCAGCATTAACAACTCCTGATGAAGGTTATGAAAATTCACATACATTTCAGCAATTAGTAAATTCTATACAAAATTGTTCTAAACCAACAGTTTGTGCATTAAATGGTTTTGCTTTTGGTGGAGGAAATGAACTTGCAATAACATGTACAGCGAGAATTGCAAAAAAAGGATTGC
>Ga0187827_10005524_pt1 | contig 14937 bp, 11 predicted proteins | sample ETNtaG_39_FD_167969 | JGI IMG/M metagenome (GOLD analysis project Ga0187827, IMG submission 167969) | Marine microbial and viral communities from oxygen minimum zone, Eastern Pacific Ocean - ETNP2014_SV_150_PacBio MetaG (Illumina Assembly) | ecosystem: Environmental > Aquatic > Marine > Hypoxic...
CGTATAGCCTCTTAAAAATCGCTGATGACCGCCCAGTGCTTCACCGGCGACTTCCAGCCAGGCATCGTGATGATGGCCGGAGGAGGGAAAGGGATAGCGGTCTAGGTTGTCTACCTGGGAACGCACGGTCAGGCTCCGGATATCCGCGCGACCGGCAGGGCTGCGACCGGCGCGTGTCTGTACCTCCACGCCTTCCACCCGTGCGGTTAACGAAACAGCGCCGAGTCGTGCTAATTGCCTGCCGATGGTAAATTGAAGCCCTGAACGCTTTTCACGGAAGTTGCCGATCTGCTGCAACCCGTCATATACATATCGGTCATCCTGATGATAATAACCTGACATCCGATAGGTTATGTAGGTTTTGAACACCCGATCTGAGCGGAATCCCAGAATATATCGTTGCCGCCGATCGCCGAAGACAGCGCGTCCGGTGAGGCGTGATCCAGTGCCGAACAGGTTGGCCTCCGTCAGCGACAGAACTCCTTCTCCATTACGTTCACGGTCATAACGGGCGCCGAGCTTTACGATACGGGACGGCCATTCCCTCACGGCGATGACCAGTCGAGGCCGACTATTCTTCTGCTCTACATGCAGGGTCACGGACTCGAACAGGCCGGTGCTGTATATGTTCATGATTCCCCGATTGACCCGATCCGCATCATAGACATCACCGGTACGTAAAGGCATCTCACGCAAAATAGCCCATCCCCGCGTACGGCGGTGGCCGGTCACGTGGATATCAGCAATATGTCCTTCATTGATTTTCATGAAGATGTTACCCGTTCCCAGATTGACGGTGAACTGTTCTAGATCGGCCATCACATAACCGCTTTCATGATACCGGTTCAATATCTTTTCACCGTCTTGATGGAGTTGCTGTAGATCAATCCGTTGACCGGTTTTCATCTTTATATACGTTCGCAGCATATCCTGTTTAAACAGAGTAACGCCTTCAATCACCAGGTCGGACAACACGGGTGTATGGGTCACACGGTACCTGACATGCCGGTCTAAATATCCACCGAGTATTTCCGCTTCGACATCCGCATAGGTCCCCAGTCCGTAAAGCATGGACAGATCAGCACGGATCATATCCACCGACACATGTTGGCCGGGTTGAACATTCAATACCTTGGCCAGTCTCTGGCTCTCTTGCTTCGAACAACCGGTGATGGTTACACGTCCTATACGCTCTTCGATGGCATCCGGCGGTTTTTCGTGTTGGGACAACAATTCACGAATAGATGCTATATGCAGCCTGACCCCTTGCAGACCACGAGCAATCAACGTGTCAATATTTGAAAAGCTGGAGGAAGGATGGTTGTCTATAGCCGGTGTAATCATGACATCGGCCCTGGTCTCCTGATTGCGAGCGGCTTGAATGACGGAGATGGTGATAATCTGATCAACAATATCCCAGGGAGCGGTCAGTTGGTCTTTAGGCCGCAGGGTATCCTGGGTGTTGACCGCGATCACGATATCTACCCCCCGTTGACGGACCAGGTCCACCGGCATTGGTTCTACGAGAGCGCCGTCCACCAGCAGGCGGCCCTGTCGTTCTACAGGACGAAATACAATAGGTACGGCCGCGCTGGCCCGCATCGCTTCCGCCAGATTGCCGTGCTCAAGCACCACGCGTTCGCCGCTGATCAGGTCGGTTGCTATAGACACAAATGGGATTTTGAGTCGGGAAAAGGCACCCGCCGCCAGATAGTTGGCTGGAGCGGTCAGTGTCGTGAGAAGATGCTGAAGTTTCTGGCCGGCAGACAATCCGCCAGGGATTGACGGCCGAATGCCGTTCAGTCGAAACTGGAGCGTATGATCGGTCTGATCTGCTTTCTGGGCGACGAACAGATTGGTCCGTGCAGGATCATCCAGAAACAGCCGTCCCCACTCTATGTCTAAGGCCAGCTGTTGAAGCGAATCCGGTGAGAACCCAGCCGCATAAAGCCCGCCAATGATAGACCCCATACTGCTGCCGACGATATAATCGATCGGTATGCCGGCTTCTTCAAGACCCATCAGCACCCCGATATGGGCGAATCCGCGTGCGCCGCCGCCGCTCAGGACAAGACCAACCTTTGGCCGGACCTCGGTCCGGGGTTGCAACAGGTCGATCACCGTCCTGGCAGGCTGAAGACGGATGGTACGCGTAGACGCATCAAGGTCCGAAGCCGGGAGCCTTGCAGGCCAGATGGCCATGGTCAGTATAATGAAGGTTAATGATACGTGATGTTTTGTCATAATCTATATAAAATGCTAAAGGATAGGCCATATGACAAGCGAATATCTTGTTGAGATACCCGCTTATTCCGGGTTGACACCCTCGAAGGGTTACGGTATTTTAAATCATTCTGGCACGTTTTGGGTTGCATGTATTAAAAACAATCGTGACCCCGTTATATAAATGCGTTATTCACGTGTCACGAGTTACCGATCCCGATTTTTTGAATACGTTCACTGATTCCGAAAGGATAAAACAACATGTCCCTTCTTACCCTGAAATGGCTGGCAGTCTTTTGCCTGGTCCTCATCATCGGTTGTGGCGATGCCGGTCCAGAAAAAACGATTGTGACGGTATATTCACCACATGGCAAACCGATTTTGCCTGAGTTTGAGAAACTGTTCGAAACCGCTCATCCGACCATAGATGTACAGTGGCTCGATATGGGGTCACAGGATGTGCTGGATCGGGTACGGTCCGAACGGACGAATCCACAGGGGGATGTCTGGTGGGGCGCGCCGGCGACCAATTTCATTCAGGCGGCGGACGAAGGCCTGCTCCTACCTTATCGGCCTACCTGGGCGGATCAACTGAAGTCGGATTTCAAGGATTCGCAGGATCGGTGGTACGGAACGGCACAGTTGATCCCGGTGATCGCATTCAACAATCAGGAACTCACGGAAGAATCCGCCCCTCAGGATTGGGATGATCTGCTGGATTCGAAATGGAAAGACAAAATCGTCATTCGCTATCCTCTGGCCTCTGGTACGATGCGCACGGCCTTTTCCGGGATGATCTGGCGGTTTTACAAGGAGACCACCTCTGCTGATCAAGGCTACGACTGGCTCATGAAACTCGATGCCAATACCAAAGACTATGCCGCCGATCCCAATATGATGTTCCAGAAGCTGGCCCGCAAAGAAGGCATTGTCTCCATCTGGTTGATGAACGATATCATGCTGCAGGTCGATCGTTACGACTACCCGTTCGGATTTACCATACCCAAGAGTGGCGCACCGATCTTGACAGACGGCATAGGCCTGATCGCCAACAGCAAGAATCCGGAAGAGGCGAAGCTGTTTTATGAGTTCGTCACCAACATCAACCATACCGTCCTCCTGGCCACCGAATACTACCGCATCCCGACCCGCACTGATATCCCGAAAGATCGTCTGCCGGACTGGATGGCAAATCTTGACGTCACGCCGTTCGAAGTCGATTGGCAAGTCTTCTCCGAGCAATCCAAGGAATGGATGAAATACTGGGATAAGAATATTAAGGGGAATGGATAGCACGAGTTCGGGATACGGCGTGCGAAGTGCGGATGGTTCCCAATGGGAACAACCTGCTGGGCCTAGTCTTTTATTTTGTATCTTTATTCTGTATTTTACGTAACATGAGTTACTGATCTTAACTGCCTACCGGTTACTACCTACTGCTTGCTTACCACCTATGGCTCAGGTCACCCTTAATCAGCTTACCAAACACTTCGATGATACCCCTGTCGTAAAAGGCATCAGCCTGACAGTTGAGGATGGCGAGTTTTTCAGCCTGCTCGGTCCGAGTGGGTGCGGAAAGACAACTATTCTTCGCATGCTTGCCGGGTTTACGTTCCCCACGTCCGGGTCTATTTTTTTCGACGACCAGGATGTATCCCATATCCCTCCCAACAAACGAAATACCGGTATGGTATTTCAGAATTATGCGTTGTTTCCGCATATGACGGTCTTTGAAAATGTGGCCTTCGGGCTGCGTACGCGCAAGGTGCCGAGGGCGGAGAGGGCTGACCGGGTGGCAGGCACCTTGAAGCTGGTCGGTCTGTCCGGGCTGGAAGCACGGCCTGTCCCGCTCTTATCTGGTGGCCAGCAACAGCGTGTCGCCCTGGCACGGGCTGTTGTTATTGAACCGAACCTGCTGTTGCTCGACGAACCGCTGTCCAATCTGGATGCCAAATTACGGGAAGAGACGCGCGATCAGATCCGGGATTTGCAGAAACAGTTGGGTATTACAACGATCTATGTTACGCACGATCAGGAAGAGGCCCTGGCCGTCTCGGACCGGATTGCGGTGATGGACGACGGCATAAGCCAGCAACTCGATACGCCGGACGTCATCTTTCGGCAACCTGCGAACCGATTTGTAGCGACGTTTATGGGTAAGATGAACCTCTGGGAAGGTACATTGGCGGATGAAGACGGTCAATGCCTGTTCCGCCATGAGAGCGGATTGACGATATTGCTGCCTCAAAATACGACCATGAATGAGGGCCCGGTCTTTCTGGCTATGCGTCCACAGACCATAAAATTGAGTCCGGATGTGCTACCGGGTAATACCACGGCAGGAAGCGTCATTGATCGGCAGTTCAAAGGCGCTACCGTGGAATTTGTAGTAGAGGTCGCCGGCGAACGGATAACCATCGTTACACATTCCGATGATCCGATCGCCGGAAAACAACCGGGCGAAGAAGTCTGGGTGCAGATACCCGGCGATAAGGCGATCGTGCTGAAAGATTAATATGTCCTTAAAATCCGCAACCCACCCTCAATACATTCCCAAAGGGAACTTCCAATCCGCAATCCGCAATCCGCAATCCGCAATCCTCCTTCTCCTGGGTTTCGTCATCCTCGGCTACATCATCTACCCCAGTGTCACGGTGCTCTGGGAAAGTTTTTTTCGTGATGGCCGGATGACGCTGCAGAATTACGCTGAATTTTTTGACCTGGCAAGCACGTCGTATGTCGAAGGGCTTTTCAACAGTATCTGGATTTCCTTCGGCAGCGTCCTGATCTCCGCGCTGATCGGCGTACCGCTGGCGCTTATTTTTTCTACCTACGAATTTCCAGGTCGATCTATTTTCGCCGCTCTGGCTACCCTGCCTATTGTGCTGCCTCCTTTGGTAGGCGTAATATCCTTTTTATTTTTGTATAGCGAAAGTGGGATGGTCCCCCGCTTGATTCAGGCGGCGTTGGGGCTGGATCAGGTGCCGTTTTCTCTGAACGGGGTGTGGGCGATTCTGGTCGTCCACGGTTACACGATGTACGTGTTCTTCTATCTGTTCACCTCGGCGGCGCTTAAGGGGATGGACCCCTCGGTCGAGGAGGCGGCGACCAATCTGGGGGCGTCAACAATGTTCCGATTCCGTACGATTACCCTGCCGTTGCTGACCCCCGCGCTGGTGGCGTCTGCACTTCTGGTCTTCATGACCTCCATGAACTCGTTCAGCGCCCCCTACATCTTTGCCGGCGGATTCCGGGTTCTCAGTCTGGGTATCTATACCTCCAAACTGAACGGCGATATGGAAATGGCGGTCACGCAGACAGTCATTCTTTCCGGGTTCTCCCTCGGCTTCCTTTTCTGGATGCGATATTACGAAGGCCGGCGAAAGTATGCCATGAGCGGCAAAGGAGTGGTCGCAAAACGAAGGGAAGTCAAAGGCCGCTGGCTTCGGTTTATCATCGGGGCGGTAGGCATCATCATGGTTGTCATTTTGCTGTTGCCCCATATGACGATTCTGCTCATGTCATTCGTAAAAGACGGCTCATGGACCTTTCAGATCCTGCCCACGCAATACACCACTGAAAATTATGGGCGTTTGCTTCAAGACCCCTCTGTGTGGGAACCGATCAAGAACAGCATTAACATGGCGGTGCTGGCGACGATCGCGGATCTGGTGATCGGCGTAACCGCCGCCTACCTGGTCGTCAAAGGTACGTTCCGGGGACGGCGTATTCTTGATGCGCTGGTCATGGTCCCCTGGGCCCTGCCTGGTACTGTGGTGGCGATCAATCTGATCGTCGCCTTCAGTAAGGGGACGCCATTTAGCTTCGGCCAGGTACTTATCGGTTCGTTCTGGTTGCTGCCGATCGCCTACTTCATCCGCCATCTGCCAATCGTCTTCCGGGCGTCTTCGGCGGTGTTAGAGCAGTTGGATGACTCTCTCGAAGAGGCGGCGCGCAACCTGGGCGCCGGCGCGTTTTATGCTTTCCGTCGCGTCACCCTGCCCCTGATCGGCCCCGGTGTGCTGGCCGGCACGTTGCTGGCGTTTGTGATTGCGCTGGGAGAATTTGTGGCTTCTATTCTGCTCTATGTGTACAGCAATAGGCCGATCGCCATTGAGATTCTGTCTCAGCTTCGACAATTCAATATAGGCAGCGCCGCCGCCTATGGTGTCCTCCTGCTGATTCTTGTCTCCGCTGTCCTTCTTGGTTCCAACTATATCACCCGCGGCACCGCAGACCGGAGTCTTTCTTAAGAACAGGGTGGCAGGATGGATGGACCGGTTAACGGGTCGAAACCCTTCCACCCTCCCATCCCGCCTTTAACGCCTATGCGTACGGATCATTTCCTCTTCATCACCGCCTTTACAATGGACTTCTGTACCGCGCTGGTCTCGTTTGCCGTGCCTCTGGTGGCGCTCAGCCTCGGGGCGTCGATTGTAGAACTCGGTCTGATAGGCACCACCGGTACACTTGCATTTACGCTCGCCTGCTCCTTTACCGGTAAGCTGGCAGATCGCTACGACCGCCGTCGGTTGATGGGTATTTCAAGCATTGCAACGGCCATCGTCTTTATGTCGCTTATTTTTGCCTCAAGCTTCTGGGAGCTGCTTATCGGCGCAACCCTCGGTTGGGGGTTGATGGCCCTGTTCTGGCCGGCACTTCAGGCGACCCTTGCCGAAGGTCGTAACCGGGCCCACCTGGTTAAATCGCTCGGTATGTTCAATATGTTCTGGACCATCGGCTTTATGTGCGGACCGCTTTTCGGCGGGTATCTGTATGCCATTCATCCCCGCCTGACTTTTACGGTAGGGATGGCCGGAATGGCGTTATTGTCACTGGCCATTTTTTTTATGCGGTTCAAACCTGCGGACGTTCAGAAAGAAGAACCGCTACCCGATACGCATAAATCCGGCGATACGGCCCGATTCCGAACTATGGCCTGGATAGCCAGTTTTTCTGCTTTTTTTATGGTCGGGATTCTCAACAATCAATTCCCCAAGCTGGCCGCCGAACTCCTGATACGGCCTGAGGTGCTGGGCGTTCTATTGGCGATTCCGAGGTTCGCCCAGTTTCTTGTTTTTCTGCTGATTCGATATACCACACGCTGGCAATTTCGTCTTATGCCCCTCATTATTCCGCAGATATGCGCTATAATCGGGATGGTGATTGTCACGACACAGGATACCCCAATGGTTCTCGGGCTGGCCTTCGGGACTATCGGCCTGCTGGTCGGCGCCTCGTTTTCCGCCAGCCAGTTCTATTCGTTTTTCCAGGAAGAACGCAAGGGCGAACGTGGCGCCCGCAATGAGATGATTATCGGTATGGGCATGGTATCCGGTCCGTTTGTCGGCGGCCTGCTTGCCCAAAATGTGGGGCTCCGTGCGCCGTATGTGTTATGTTGCGTCGTGCTGGCCACCGCTATGTTGCTGGAATACCGCCTGTACCGAAAGAAGGTACGAAACGACGAAGCGCGAAGCGATACAAGTGGTTTTCAAAGGCCCGCCTACAACAACGAGACGCCGGAATAACGATTCGTAGCTTCTTAGCTTCGTAGTTTCTTAACTACCCACGGAGCCATATATGCCGATGATACAAGGTGAAAACAGGCAAGCCATCCAGGAACGATTCCAGGCGTCAATCGGTCCGTTTCGAGAGGATGCATGATAAATTTCCATGATCAAAAAAGGGGATATCCCGAAAAAATAACCAACGATATCCCCCATTCTGTGGGCAGATTTATAACCAATCACCCTTCCTATATAGGCTCTATTTGTATCAGCCCTGAGCTATCGGACTGAGGCGGGGGGGACGCGGTGAGGTCCTGCTCGAACAGGCCGTTTAAAGCGGCAAGTAGATGTTCCGGCTTCCGTTGGTGGCCGACGGCCACCTTCTCGAGTGTATCATCCCCATTAATAGCGACCCCGGCGTTGCCGTCCAGATGAATATGGGTAAAGACCTCTTTGGCACCTGGATGCATCACGAGCGCATCACGAACAAGTGTGGCATGTTCAAATTTAAATGCATTGTTACCCTGGCGTGCGATTAAACTGATCTGCTGCCTGGCTTGCTTCAATTCGCCGCGCATCTCACGGACCCCACGGCTCAAGTCAAGAATCATGGTTCGGGCTTTGACGAGTTCTACGCTGAAATAATTGGCCCTTCGCCAGTTTGAGAAGGCTATCAATATGGCGACACAGGAAAGAATTATCGCGATGTATAGCATCGAGGTACTCCTTATATAGATCGGTTAGTGAGCAAATGGTCAAATAAACCTATCACTCGGAACTCGGAACTCTTCATCCTGTCCCCCCCAGGCTCCGGCAGATAACGTTTCATCATATCAATCAATTTGGTATTGCCGTGTTTTGCCGCAATGTAGGCATGATGCCGGGCCTGATCATATTTTTCCTGGACGACATAAATTTCACCGAGATTTTTGTGGGCTTTGGCATAGGTCGGGTCCAGTTTTATAGCATATTGACAGGCGGCGATAGCTTCGTCCCCGCGCTTCTGGCTGTAGTGCAGAATACCCAGATTGTACGCCCCTTCAGCAAAATACGGGCACTGCCCATTGACCCGATGCTGGGCCTCTATCGCTTCATTGACATCGTGGTCGAGCGCGAAGCTCGTCAATCGACGAAAGAGATTACGGTTTTCGACCACCTTATCCTTCCTTCAGATGGGACATGAATATTTCCCGGGGCGGCGCAAATGTTTCACCCTATTGCGGCGAATCCTCCGTCTCACCGAGCATGATCAGCCCGGTGTACGCATCCGGGCCTAATGCGACTTCCTCTGCCTGAGGCCCGACTGTCCGGCAATTTCAGTAATATAATCCCTGTCATCATTGGTCTCCAGGGTAAGCGCATCCGCCATCTCATGGATCATACGGACTTCGTCTGTTGAAAAGGTCTCCAGCGCATCAATGAATTGGTTGATCCGCTCCAGCGTATCTTCCAGTTCGCCGCATATTTCAAGCGCGTGTCTGCAACTGGCCCTGCCGGTCGAAAAGCGGTGGCGGCCGTCAGTGAACGGGATTTGCCTCATACCGTCGAGGTCTTCTTAAAAAGACCTGAACAGCCGGACCAACATGCTGACCGACGCCTGCCCGGCGCAACTGATCGAAATTGGCGACACCGGAACCATGGCCCTGCCATTGCCATGAACTATCTTTTCCTCGGCAGCGGATTCTGCCTCAAACATTCCTCTATAATCGCGATCTGTGGACGGACCTGATCGGTAGGGACGAACAGGTCGCCCCCCTTTGCGATGGCTTTGTAGAGATGGTTATAGATGCGTTCCGGGCCGCTCGGCAGGGATTTCAGGGTATAGCCTACCGCCTGTTTGTCCTGCGCTTCGGACAGCGTCCAGGTGTGTTCTTCCCAGGGCAAATCCTCCCGCGTGTACTGCCGGTCTACGGACCAGCCCCACATATCCTGATGCGGCGCTTTGGCAGGATCGAAATATCTCCATCGCAACCCATTGGCTCCGCCGGCCAGGCCACCGTACTGACCTGATATCTGGTATGTATCGCCCTGGGTATAGGCCATATACCCGCTGATAACAATCTCGATCTGAGGCGCCTTCCGATTCGGATCATAGAGCATAATCGTGCAGTGATCGTCCGCATCACCCGGAAACGGGTTCCGGCAGTCCATCCGGCAGAAGACTTCGGGCGTGTTGTCGAACCCAAAGAGAACCATAGCCTGATCGATGGCATGCGGACCGGTATTACGAAGACCGCCGCCCATGTGCTCCTGCAACGTCTGCCAGTCCCAACGTCGTGCAAAGGCCCCCCAGGAGGATCGGATATAGATGAGCTTACCCAGTACACCGGAGGCGATAATCTCCTGAATCTTTTCGAAGAACGGCTGCGGCCGGTTGTTCTGGAATGGCGCGAGAATGCGGTTTTTCTGTTTTGCCGTCTCCACCATCCGATCGAAATCCGCTACGGTATCCGCCATCGGCTTTTCGCAGACCACATGCTTACCCGCTTCAAGCGCCGCAATGGTTCCCGGCACATGATAGGGTGTGGGCAGAGCGTTGACGAACAGGTCGAAATCGCCGTCGGCGATCATATCCGGCCAGTCGGCATACGTCCGGGCGCCGAATTCCTGTTCCGCATCGGTCCGCCGCACCTCTATCTCATCTGCGACGGCCACAATTCTGTATTTGTCCGGTACCTGCTGAAGCCAGTCGGCATGAATCATGTACCCGCTACGTCCCTGGCCGCCGATGGCGACGCGAATGATCTCTGATGACATGAAAGGCCTTTCTAATGGTGAATTGTGAATTGTGATTTAAAAACAAATCAAAGTTAAAAAATATATTGATAATGAAAATAATTGTTAGATTTTATAGAAATATTTCTTTGGTCTCTGGAAAGATAATACCCTGTTTTTTTCATTCACTAATCACCAATTCAACCATGTCCCCTTTATCTCGTGTCGATGAAATGCTGCTGCTGCTGGCAGTTTGCCGGCTTGGTGATAAGGCTTATGGGATTACTATACGTCGACAGATAGAGGCATCAGTGCCTACCTTCATTATGCATTTTAAGATATCGTCAAAGGAGGCGAATGATGCCCCCCCTTTTTCTGCAATCAAGCGTGAAACTGGCGGGTATCGGGTTTCTTCTGATGATCCCGGCGCTTTTGCTCTGCGGCGGTGGGTTGCTACAGAGCCTGTTTGGCGTCTATACTGTGAATAATGCGATAGATTTCAGCCTGTTTATTTTTCACCCGGCTGTTATTCTGAGCGGTGTGTTTATAGCCTGTTTTCTGAATCTGTTTCCCGCATGGCATGTGGCGTATAAAACCGGTGATATCATCAGCGCCCTGCACCTTCGGGGCCGGGGGCTGAACCTGACCGTTGTTGCCTGCGTCGGATTTGTACTGACGACCATCTTCATCTATCTGTTGGCGGAAAACTTCCAGAAATTTGCGGGGGGTACGGAAACGCCATTGGGGAATGAAAAATGGTGCTTAAAAGACAATCAATCATAACTCACCAAGTCATCAACTATTACACTTTCTCATACGGATCAAACAACCGCTTGTGCTCATCCAGAGCATAGCGGTCGGTCATGCCGGCGATGTAGTCACATATAGCGCGTTCCAGCGGCATGGTTTCCATATCCCGCTGAACCGGCGGCGGTAGTTGCCGCGGGTGCTGCCGAAATTCGTTAAACAGGTCCTCGATGAATCGGGTCGCCTTTCGAGACATGCGCATGACGCGGTAATGCCGATAAAAATTGTCCATCAGGTAGGCACGAAGCTGATTGTTTTTACCTACCAGACCTGTACTGTAGTCCACCACATTACAACCAAGGTTCCGTACATCTTCTACAGCCTGAAGACCGTGCCGCTCTAAGTTTTTGTGAGTTGTCTGTATGACGTCGGTAATCTGCTGGTTGATGAGCGCCCGGATGATCTGGTATCTCTGACGCGTAGCATCTGCATGGCCGGCTTTGTCTGCGACTTCACGAATGGCCTCATCCCAGATATCGAGTTCAGCCAGTTCATCGAGATTAAGAATACCGGCGCTTACGCCGTCATCAATGTCATGGGTGTTATAGGTGATCTCATCCGCTATATTGGCGATCTGTGCTTCCACCGATCCGCATTGGCCCGGTTCGAATTCATCCGGATCGGGGGTGTCAAATGGCGTATTGTGCTTGACGAGGCCTTCCCTGGTCTCCCAGGTCAAGTTCAGACCCGGAAAGTCGAGATAGCGCCATTCCAGCAATTCGATCACGCGTAAACTCTGCCTGTTGTGGTCGAAGCCGCCGTAATCTTTCATCAAAGCGTCAAGCGCCTCTTCCCCCGAATGGCCGAAAGGTGGATGCCCCAGGTCGTGAGCCAGCGCGATTGTCGTGGCGAGATCCTGGTTGACGCCGAGGTTACGAGCAATGGTCTGCGAAACTCCGGAGACTTCCATCGTGTGGGTAAGCCGCGTCCGATAATGGTCCCCTTCATGGAAGACGAAGACCTGTGTCTTATACTCCAGACGGCGAAACGCCTTGGAATGGACCACCCGATCCCGATCCCGCTGAAACGGCGTCCGATTCAACGCTTCTTCTTCAGGATATCTACGCCCCCGGCTGCCATGACTCTTCACGGCATAAGAAGCCAAAATATGTTCTTCAATGTCCTGCAAATGTTGACGAGTAACGATCATGATAGGTCTCAATTATGGTTAATTTGTTGCTGGTAACCGACTGATGACATGCGCCCTTCAGATTGACTGATTTTTGTCTTTTCAACCCCGACGGGCTCGCATGGGTCCAAAGGACATATGCCATCATCCAATCACCCAATCGCTCTGTCCTACCCTGTACTCTGCATGGCTGCGGCGATGCCGTTGATGCTGATAAACAATGCCCGGCGGAGCCGTTCAAGCTCCTGATCCTGGGGGTCGAGTTGTCTGAATCGTTTCATTAATTCAATTTGCAGCAGGTTGAGCACATCGGTATATGGGTTTCTCAGTGAGATGGATTTTTGAATGACCGGCTGATGTTCAAGCAGGCTGTCCTGTTGTGAGATGGCCAGCAGGATGTGCGTGGCCTGATCGAATTCAGTCTCGATCATGTCACACACGGTCAAGTCCGTTAAAACCTCTGCCCGGTCATCAAGACAGGCATACCGCCTGGCAATCACACATCGTGCTCTGGCCATCTCACGCATCGCATTGCAGATCAATGTTTGAAAAAAAGGCCAGTTTTGATACATCTGCTGCAGATCCGTCAGATTGGTCTCCCCGTTTGCCGTCATCTGATTGAGCGTCGTCCCAATACCGTACCAACCCGGGACGAGGTATCGCACCTGAATCCACGCAAAGCTCCAGGGAATGGCCCGGAGCCCCTCAAGATCCACCTCCGATGCTGATTTTCTTGAGACCGGCCGTGATGCAATAGGCAAATGACTGATGTGTTCAATGGGTGTCGATCCGGTGTACCAGGTCCAAAAATTCGGATGATCAATCAAGCGGCGATACGCCTTCATCGTCTGTTCGGCCACCCGGTCCATCACGGTAAAATAGTCGGTCATGGCCTCCGGTTCTTCAGATTCAACATCCCCTGTTTCGCAGGCGGCCGTTTGTATCATCACGTGGACAATTTGCTCCAGATGACGCCGGGCGATTTCGGGAATCGCATACCGGAAAGAAATGATTTCGCCTTGTTCTGTAAAGCGAATTTTTCCTGTATGAACGCCGGCCGGCATCGCCAGAATCGCCTGGCCGGCGCGGCCACCACCACGCCCAACCGTGCCGCCGCGGCCGTGGAAAAGACGAAAACCGATATCCGCCTGCCGGCACACCCGGCTGAGGTCCTTTTGTGCCCGGTGCAAAGCCCAATTGGCCATCCAGTAACCGCCGTCCTTATTGCTGTCGGAATAGCCCAGCATGATTTCCTGAAAGCGATTTCGTGCTTCCAGATGTTTTTGATATACCGGATGTACCAGAAGCGCCTTAAGCCGTCCACCCGCTTCTTCCAGATCCCAGATGGTTTCAAACAGAGGCACCACATCAAGGGGGCTGGTCACCACGCCATTACGGCAGGTCCACAGACCCGTCTCTTTGGCCAGCAGAAGTACTTCCAGCAGATCACTGACCGTATGCGTCATACTGATGATATAACTGCCGATGGCATCGGGATCCAAGGTGATGGCTTCACGTATGACTTCAAACGTCTCCAGAACCATCCGGGTGGTATCAGAGTAGGATGTGCCGAACGGCAGCAGCGGACGGGGATCAAGCAACTCTTCGCCCAGGAGGGTCTGCCGGTCTGCTTCGGACAGCGCCGTATATTCGGTGGTTACACCGCCGATAGCCAGCAGCTCCGCCACGGCGTCTTCGTGGACCTTGCTGTGCTGCCGGATATCCAGGGCGGCCAGATGAAACCCGAACGTCTGCACCAGAGCCAGTAGACGTGGCATCAAGCCGTGTTGCGTGAGATCGTGAAAACCGACGGCCTCCAGACTCTCTGCCAGAAGCTGTAAATCGTGAAGAAGATGTCGGCTGGTATAGGTCTCGTCGGAAGTCGTTTCATTCAGCGCTTCAATACGGGCGATCATGGCGCTAATTTTGAGACGATACGGTTCGTGCTGATACCGGCGTTTGATTTCTTCGGAGACCAAATCGGCTTTCCGATCCATTTCCAGCGCATCCAGCAACGCCGGGGGCGTTGACATACGACGGTCGGAAAGGCTCAGATCGTTTCGGAGTTTTTTTAACTCTTCAATATAGGACGCAAGCGCCGTTTGCCTGTTTTGCGTCAGTGTCCAGCGGGTGACGGCAGAGGTGACATGCGGATTTCCGTCCCGATCACCGCCCATCCAGGTTCGAAATTTAAGAAAGGGCGGGATGGTCGGCGCCTTGCCATAATATTGTTTAAGGGCATATTTCACATCCTGATAAATACGCGGCGCCGTTTCCCAGATTGAGTGATTCAAAAAATAAAAACTGTTGATGACTTCATCTTCCACGCTCGGTCGCGCGGTGCGCACGGAATCCGTGTTGACCAGCAGCGCCACTTGAACTTCAAGGGATTCAAGCAGGCTATTGCGATCCTCCGGCGACAGATCTGGTCGTCGATACTGATCCATCAGGGTCGCAATCTGCTGTTGTTTTAATAGGATGGTTTGCCGGCGGGCTTCGGTCGGATGGGCTGTCAGCGTGGGTTGAATATCAAGTCGGTTCAGTGTGGCCATAAAC
>Ga0187827_10005543_pt1 | contig 14906 bp, 14 predicted proteins | sample ETNtaG_39_FD_167969 | JGI IMG/M metagenome (GOLD analysis project Ga0187827, IMG submission 167969) | Marine microbial and viral communities from oxygen minimum zone, Eastern Pacific Ocean - ETNP2014_SV_150_PacBio MetaG (Illumina Assembly) | ecosystem: Environmental > Aquatic > Marine > Hypoxic...
TGAGCGGCCGCGCGCCCGGGAAAAAGATAACGGAACCGCTGTTCTGTTTGTGGCGCATTACCTCAGCGAAGTCTAGGCCGTCCTCTGCGTAAATGCCTCCGCGCGAATCGGACACAGCCACAACCCTGAGGCCGAGGAGCTCGGACCCCAGTTGATGCGCGAATGAGCCGGCGTTGCCGTATCCTTGAATTGCGGCGGTTGCCCCGACCAGATCAATACCCAGAGCCGAAGCCGCTTCGCGCACGGCGTAGACACCTCCGCGGGCGGTGGCGTCGCCGCGTCCGGCGGAGCCGCCGAGAGAGATCGGTTTGCCGGTGATCACGCCGAACTGGTTGTGGCCCTGCATGAAGGAGTACTCATCCGCCATCCAGGCCATAATCTGCGGGTTGGTGTAAACATCGGGTGCGGGCACGTCCTTCTCGGGCCCGAGCACGCGCCCCACCTGGCGGATGTAGGCGCGACTGAGGCGCTCAAGTTCTGTGGGCGATAGTTCTTTGGGGTTGCAGACCACGCCGCCCTTGCCGCCGCCGAGGGGAATATTGATGACAGCGGTTTTCCACGTCATCCAGGCGGCGAGAGCGCGCACGGTATCGATGGTCTCATCGGGGTGGAAGCGCAGGCCACCCTTAGTAGGCCCGCGGGCGTCGTTGTACTGCACGCGGAAGCCGTGGAAGACCCGAGAGGAACCATCGTCCATGCGCACTGGTAATGTGACGTGGAGCTCGCGCAGCGGCCAGCGTAGCATCTGGTGAGAGGCATCATCTAGGTTGAGGATTGCGGCAGCCTCATCCAGTTGCCGCTGGGCAATGGCGAACGGATTGGATATGTCGAGCATGTGCTGTTCTCCTTTTGCCCGGTGCCGATGTCGATATCTGGCCCCGGCATGAACGCGCGAATGATAGGGTAATTCAGGGCAGTGCGCAAGGGTGACAGAGCCTGTCGCATGTCGGGGTGTGTTTCACGTGAAACATCCATGGCGCGGGTTTCTATCAACCCACACAACAGCCGGCGTCAGTATGCCCGGTTTGCCTTGGCCTGAGAAGTGATAAATGTCACCAAAAAGGGCTTGCGTTTTGCCATTCGTCACGCCAACTAAGTTTTCGGGGTGCGCTTTCGGGCATCTCCGTGGTAAAATCGAGAGGAAAAGACCGTGGTATTCTGACGCTATAGACGGGCTTAGCCTCTGGCGCGCCCGCACAGGAGAAAGGACATGGAAAAACAAATCGGAACCGTGGCCGTGAAGCGCGGCCTGGCGGAGATGTTGAAGGGTGGCGTGATTATGGATGTGGTCACGGCGGAGCAGGCGAAAATCGCTGAGGACGCCGGCGCCTGCGCGGTGATGGCGCTGGAGCGAGTTCCGGCGGATATCCGTGCTGACGGCGGCGTGGCGCGCATGTCTGACCCCGGCATGATCGAAGATATCATCGCCGCGGTCAGCATCCCGGTCATGGCGAAATGCCGCATCGGGCACTTCGTGGAGGCGCAGGTGTTGCAGGCGCTGGGAGTGGATTACGTCGACGAATCCGAGGTGCTCACACCGGCCGACGAGGAACACCACGTGGATAAACACACCTTCACCGTGCCGTTCGTGTGCGGCTGCCGCAATCTTGGGGAGGCACTCCGGCGCATCGGCGAGGGCGCAGCCATGATTCGCACCAAGGGCGAGGCCGGCACCGGGGACGTGGTCGAAGCCGTGCGCCACGCTCGCGCGGTGCTGGGTGAAATCGGCCGGCTGCAGCAGATGCCCACCGAGGAGTTGATGAGCTTCGCCAAAGAAATCGGCGCGCCGTACGAACTGGTGCAAGAGACGCGCGAGCTGGGCCGGATGCCGGTGGTCAATTTCGCTGCCGGTGGGCTGGCCACCCCTGCGGATGCGGCACTGATGATGCAGCTCGGAGTGGATGGGGTCTTCGTCGGCTCCGGAATCTTCAAGTCCGGCGACCCGGCTAGCCGCGCGAAAGCGATCGTCGCGGCGACCACGCATTACAACGACGCGGAAATTATTGCTCGGGTGAGCAAGGGCCTCGGCGATCCGATGGTTGGCCGGCAGGTGCAGGATATCCCCACTACCGAGCTGTTGGCGGGCCGGGGTTGGTAGTGCTGTCGGAATGCAGATAGGAGTACTCGCGCTCCAGGGTGCTTTTCGTGAGCACGGGGTCATCCTGCGCCGCCTTGGCGTGGCGCAGCGAGAGGTGCGCCTGCCGGGCCAGTTGTGCGGGCTGGATGGCCTGATTATCCCCGGCGGGGAATCCACTACCATCGGCAAGCTGGCGCGTGAATACGGCCTACTGAAACCGATACGCGTGTTTGCGCGCAAGCACAAAGCCGTGTGGGGAACCTGCGCGGGGGCGATATTGCTTTCCAGCGAGACCGGCTCGCGGCAGCCGTTGCTCGGGCTGATGGATATCGAGGTGAAGCGCAACGCGTTTGGCCGTCAACTGGACAGTTTCGAGACGCCAATAGAGGTGGGAGCCCTCGGCGAGCTGAGCGGTGCCAACGGTGGTGGACCGCGCCCCTTTCACGGGATTTTTATCCGCGCGCCCTTGATTGCAAGCGTGGGCATCGACGTGGAGGTGCTGGCGCGGCTGCCCACAGGCGAGGTGGTAGCGGCGCGGCAAGAGCGGTTGCTGGCCACTGTTTTTCACCCTGAACTTACTAACGACGACCGCTTTCATCGCCTCTTTGTCGACATGGTCGCCTGCGCACCTGGCGGCAGGCATGATTAGGCCCGGCGGCTGGCGCGACCTCGGCCTACTGCGGCGGCTGACACCGCGCGGGGTTTGCCTGCGCAGCGAAGCCGCGCTCACCACCGGAGCGCGCGTGTTGCAGAATGGTCTGGTCGGGTTGATTGCGCCGCGCAGGGGCGCCTCCACGCTTGTCTGGCGCGGTAATGGCGACGAAAAGGCCGCATTCGCGCAAATGCAGCTTGAGGATGGGGCGCAGCGCGCGCGGGTGTACTTCTTTGCCCCGGTGGGCGCGGAAACGCCGCCACAGTCCTGCGTGGCGCTTTTGGAAGGGCTTGCGCAGGAAGCGGGGGCTCTCGGGGCGCACAACCTAATGGCCGAGGCGCAGGAGGGCAGCGCCGAATTCGCGGCGCTGCGCCAAGCCGGCTTCGCAATTTACGCACGGCAACAGGTTTACCGGCTGCTTACCCGGCCTGCAACGTTGAAAACCGATGTCTCGCTGCAATCGTGTAGCCCGCAGCACAAAATCGCCATCCACCGGCTTTACAGCAATATTGTGCCCGCTCTGGTGCGCCAGGTCGAACCGACGCCCACGGGGACGCATGACGGCTACGTTCTGCTCCGTGTGGACGATTTGGTCGCGTTGCTGTGCGTGAACAGAGGCCCAAAAGGCATCTGGGTGCAGCCTTATGTGCACCCCGAGGCTGAGGACGCCATAGGCGAGGTACTGGCGGCCTTTTTGCTTGGGGAGGAACTTGATGCCCATAAACCCCATAAACCGGTGTATGTTTGCGCACGCAGTTACCAGTCGTGGCTGCGCGGCGCGCTGCGAGTTGCCGGCTTCGAACCGTGGGGACAGCAGGCCGTTATGGTGAAACGGCTGAGCGTGAGCGCGAAAAAACCAGTGCGGAAACCGATACCTACTATTGCCGCCACCGAAGTTGAGATTTCGGCGCCGGTCGCAAAAACCTCCCCGATCGAGGCCACAGCCTCGGCAATCAACCAAGAGTGACGCTCAGTGAGACAGGAAATCACCGACAACCTTGACGTGATGCTTGCTGTTTTGCCGCAGCGCGTCTCGCAACAGGTGCAGGACCTTGGCCGCACTGGCCAGCTGTTGGAGGTTATCCTCGATCTGGGGCGTGTACCCACGGCGCGTTACCTTGATGGAGAGGTGGTACTGTCCGAATCAGAGGTGGCCGCATCCGACATTGATGCAGTGGTGAAGCGCGTTGGCGCGTTTGACGAGGACAATCGCGCCGGCATCCAGCGCACACTACACCGTATTTCTGCTATCCGTAACCGGCAGGGTAAGGTGGTCGGGCTTACCTGTCGAGTGGGGCGGGCGGTGTACGGGACCATTGAAATCATTCAAGATGTCATCGAATCGGACAGCAGCATCCTGCTTCTCGGGCGTCCGGGTGTGGGCAAAACCACCATACTGCGCGAGGCCGCGCGCGTATTGGCTGAGAATCGGCGCGTGGTTGTTGTGGATACATCCAATGAAATAGGCGGGGATGGCGACATTCCCCATCCAGCCGTTGGGCGCGCGCGCCGCATGCAGGTTGAAAACCCGGTGTTACAGCACGAGGTAATGATAGAGGCGGTGGAGAACCACAATCCGGAAACAATCGTGATTGACGAAATAGGGCGTGAGGCCGAGGCGCTGGCGGCGCGCACAATTGCCGAGCGCGGCGTGCAGTTGATCGGCACAGCGCACGGCAACACGCTCGATAACCTGCTGCTGAACCCGACGCTAGCTGACCTTGTGGGCGGAATTGAATCGGTCACGCTTTCCGACGAGGAAGCGCGTCGGCGAGGAACCCAGAAAACGGTGTTGGAGCGGCGCTCGCCGCCCACATTCGATACGCTCATCGAAATCTTGCAGCGTGAGCGCCTGAGCGTGCACGACGACGTGGCCGATTCAGTGGACGCGCTATTGCGCGGTGAGCGGCTGAAACCTGAGCTTCGTTATCGCGCGGAAGACGGCGAACTTAAAACCGAGCAGGCTGCCGCTGCCGCCGTAGGCCGCGTCGGCTCGCGCGGGCAGCGCGGTCGCATGCCCTGGCAAGGGGATTCGGCCCGGGCCGCGATTGCCGAGCAGCCTGCCGGCCGCAATCACGTCGTCATGACACCGGCGCATATTTTTTCGTATGGCGTCAACCGGCAGCGCCTTGAGCGCGCGGCGCGACGGTTGCGCGTGCCACTCAGGCTGGTGGACGACCTCGGCGCGGCGCAGGGGTTTGTCACCCTCAAATCGCATTACCGCCGCCGGCAGCGCCCGGTGAGCGACGCAGAATCGCACGGATTACCCATTTATGTGCTGCGCTCTAACACGCAACACCAAATGGAGAACCTGCTGCTGGAGATATTCGATGTGCCCGCAGCGCCCGGAGATGGGCAGGGCGCATTCGAGCGGGCGATGGCGGAAGCGAGCGCGGCGATTGGCACGGTGCGCAAGGGCACCCGCTTCGTGGATCTGAAACCGCGGGATGCGCGCATTCGCAGACGGCAACACCAACTTGTCAAGGAGGCAAAGTTGGTCTCCCATTCGTACGGGGACGAGCCTGGCCGGCGCGTGAGAGTGTTTCGGGAGTGAGCTTGTTTATCACATTTGAGGGTCCGGAAGGGAGCGGCAAGACCACGCAGTGCCAGCGGTTAGAGCAACACCTCGCTGGGAAGGGGTACGACGTGCTTCGCACGCGCGAGCCGGGCGGAACGCCAATTGGGCAGCAGGTGCGCGGCGTGCTTTTCGACCAGAACAACGGCGCAATGACGCCGGAGGCCGAGTTCCTGTTGTTCTCCGCCTCGCGCGCGCAGTTGGTGCGCGAGGTCATCCGGCCCCATCTCGAAAAAGGCGGCGTGGTGGTGTGCGACCGTTTTTTCGATTCCAGCCTCGCTTATCAGGGTTATGGACACCGTCTGGAGCAGGGTGTGCTGCGGGAAGTAACCCGGCTGGCTACCGGCGGGCTGCAGCCCGACCTGACGCTGCTGCTAGATATCGCGCCGGAGGAGGGGCTGCGCAGGCGCAGGCAGCAGTCGGAACAGTGGAATCGCCTGGATGCCTATGAATTGTCTTTGCACACCCGCGTTAGGCAGGGATTCCTGACGTTGGCGCAGGAGGAACCGGAGCGCTGGGAAGTGATTGACGCCAGCCAGCCCAGCGACGCTATGTTTGAGTGCGTAAGAGTACGGGTGCATCGAGCGGAGCGAGAGCTGGTGGGGTGAGGCTCAGAGACTGGGCGCGGGGCCGGCAGCTGGGCCGCTCGGATCGGGCATGTCGGCCTCGATAGATTCCGGATCCTCGCCCGCCTCAAGGCGACCAACCATTTCGTCGAACTCCGGACCCATGTCTTCGCCCATTTCACTGCCCATGCGGCGCATGAATTTCCCGACGGAGCGCGGGTCGTTTTCATCCACGTCGCCAAAGTTGCCCGGGTCGGCGAGCGATTCCATGCGAGAATCTTCCGAGCGGCTCACGCGCACGCGCGATATGAGCCTTTGCAACTGGTCGCTCTGGCAGTACGAGCACTTGGGGTGAGCGCAGTCGAATTCGCTGTAAGACATGCGAACGGCAACACGGCGCTTACAGCTTTGGCAATAGTATTCGTAAAGAGGCATTGTTACGCGGCCGTTGAGGTCCCGGCGCAATTATAGCAAGTAAGGCTACTGGTGACAAGCATGGCATCCAACCCGCCGAAACATGCGGCAGCGCAGCTGTTAATTGTGATTTCAGGCCCCTCCGGCGCTGGCAAGGACAGCGTGGTGCGGCAGCTGCTGCAGCGCGAGCCGGGGCTGCAGTTCGTGGTCACTACCACCACGCGCCCACGGCGCTCCGAGGAGGTACACGGGCACGATTATTATTTCGTCTCCGGCGAGGAATTCGCGCGCATGATTGCCGCCGATGAGTTCATCGAGCACGCGCTGGTGTACGGTGAGCACAAGGGCGTGGCCAGAAAGGAGGTGCAGGCAGCCCTGCGGAGCGGCAAAGACATAGTGCTGCGCGTCGACGTCCAGGGCGCTGCGCGCATCCGTCAGCTTTACCCCGCCGCGCTGCTGCTCTTCCTCAGGCCGGGCAACGAAGCAGAACTGCGCGCCCGTCTGGGCGGGCGCGAAACCGAGACCGACGCCGGGTTGGAGCGGCGAGTGGCCACAGCGAGCGAGGAAGCGCAGAGACGGGAGGAGTTCGATCATGTTGTCGTCAACCAGCGCGACGACCTTGAAGGAACGGTGGTAACCATTCAGGGAATCATTCGCGCGGAGCAGGCGCGCATGCGCGTCAGGGAAAAAACCCGGTGAACGCAGTGCGCCCTCAGGGGCCGGCTGCTGGCCGGTTTGCTTCAGGGTAAACGGTTTTGTTTGCGCTGTTACGCGCTTGACGCCGCCCAAGTTCGGTGCTACAGTCCGGTTACTAGTTCGGCTTCAATTGGGCGGTCCTGGTGCAAGCGCCGCGCAAGGCAGTAAATGTAAGCAACAAAGGAGAATAACGTGATGTCAGAAGAGAATGGTGCAATGTCGGAGCAGAATAACGTGATGTCAGAAGAGAATGGTGCAATGTCGGAGCAGAACAATGTGATGTCAGAAGAGAATGGTGCAATGTCGGAGCAGAACAATGTGATACCAGAAGAGAGTGGTGCAGCGCCTGCGCAGGATGATGTAATATCAGGCCGCGAGGTTGGAACGGTGAAATGGTTCAACCCCTCCAAGGGGTACGGGTTTATTGAGCGCGAAAGCGGCGATGATGTTTTCGTACACTTCAGCGAAATCAACGCTGAAGGATTCCGCACGCTGGCCGAGGGGCAGCGTGTGGAATTTACCGTCGCGGAAGGGGCAAAAGGGCTGCAGGCCACCTCGGTTGTGGCGCTCCACTGAAATCGGCGCGATGAAAGTCTCCTGCCTGCACGAGAACCTCGCCAGAGGGCTGGGAATAGTTGGTCGCGCGGTGGCCGCGCGCAGCACGCTCCCGGTGCTGGGAAACGTGCTGCTGGCCACTGAGGAATCGCGGCTGCGGTTTTCGGCCACCAATCTGGAGCTTGGTATCACCTGCTGGATTGGCGCGAAGGTGCGCGCGGAAGGCTCCACCACCGTGCCGGCGAAAACTTTTATCGACCTTGTCGGTACTCTCCCCCGAGAGCGGGTGGACCTTGAATTGACTACGCGCACGCAGACCTTGCAGGTGGCCTGCGCGCAGTTTAACAACGATATCAAGTGCATCGATGCGCAGGAGTTCCCCATTCTGCCCTCGGCTGATGAAGAGCAGGCGCTTGAGTTAAACGTGCGCGACCTACGCGCGATGATTGATCAGGTGGTATTCGCGGCGGCCACGGACGACGCCCGCCCGGTGCTCACCGGCGTGGAGGTGAAAATCGAGGGCGATGAGGTTTCCTTCGCTGCTGCCGATGGTTTCCGACTGGCTCTGTGTAACTCAGCGCTTTCAACAACCTGTGCCGAGCCAATCAACGCCATTATCCCGGCGCGCGGGCTGGCCGAGCTGGCCCGTATCGTGGGGGATCAGGATGAGCCGGTCACGCTCACGTTGCCGCCCGGGAGCGGGCAGGCGATATTTCGGGCGCAGGACGTGGAGCTAGTCTCGCAGCTGATTGAAGGAAACTTCCCGGATTACCAGCAGCTGATTCCGGAATCTTTTTCCACGCGCACAGTACTGGCCACTGACGCGTTCCTCAACGCCTGCCGGGCGGCGCAGGTTTTCGCGCGCGAGGCCGCCTATGCGGCGCGGCTGAAGATCAGGCCCGGCAATGGTTCAGATGCGGGCAGCATAGAGGTGAGCGCGAACGCGGCCGAGACCGGATCAAACGAGTCGGTGGTGGAAGCGACGGTGGAGGGTGACGCGCTGGAAATCGCTTTTAACGTCCGTTATTTGACCGACGTGTTGCACGTAATTAACACACCCAATGTTGCCATGGAGACGAACGATGAGGCCAGTCCCGGCGTCATTCGGCCGGTCGGGCGTGACGACTTCGTCAGTGTAATCATGCCGATGCACATCGGGCGCTGAATCTTGGCAGCTCACTAATTCCCCATCCCCCATATGCCGGTTAGCGGCACGAAGCGCACCGGCGTAAGTTTCTCGCGCCTGCATTGGCGGCCCCTTTTTACCCAGCGTTGTAAGCGCTGATGCTGGCGCGGTCCGACCGGGGCTACTAAGCGGCCGCCCTCGGCCAGCTGCTGCAGCAATGGCGGCGGCACGCGCGGGGCCGCTGCGCTGACCAGAATAGCTGCGAATGGGGCGTGTCGCGGCAGGCCGGCGCCGCCGTCCCCCAGCGTCATTTCCACGTTTTCCACTCCGAGCGCGCGCAGCCGCTCTGTGGCGGCCTGCGCTAGCGCAGGGATGCACTCCACCGCGAACACGCGCCGCGCCAGCCGCGCCAGCACCGCGGCCTGATAGCCGGAGCCGGCGCCGATTTCTAGCACGCTGTCCGCGGCCGCGAGTTGCAGCAATTCCGTCATGCGTGCAACGATGTAAGGTTGCGATATAGTCTGCCCGCTGCCAATGGGCAAGGGCATGTCCTCGTATGCGTCGGCCTGTAATTTGGGCGGTACAAAGTGGTGTCGCGGCACGGCGCTCATCACCTGCAGCACGCGCGCGTCTTCGATGCCGCGCGGCAGCAATTGCGCCGCCACCATGCGCTGGCGCAATTGCTGCCAGTTTACCTTGTCTTCTGCAGCGCCCATTGCCGCGCGTATTATCGCAGCATATGGTATTTTGCAACAGCCCGTCTATTATTGTAGTTGTTGCAGCGTTTCTCGTCCTGACCTGTTCAACAGTACGCAAAGATATCTGCATAACAAAGTACCCTGCGGTACCCAGACCAGTATATAAGTTTGCCGTAAACTCGGCAAACAGAAAGCCGTAGGATTTGCCAATCAAGCGTGGGAAACCACACACATTTATTGTCTACGGGAAAACTTCAATTGCATCCTCAGAGTGTTTTTCCACCAAGCGCGTGATCAATGTCACGAATGGTATCATCATTCTATCATTTCAGCAGCGTGGGCAATTTTACGCGGCCCTGACTGCGTTTTTCCGGCTTAGTATTGTCCACGCAAAGCGGGGCAGCGCCAGCATGCGCCGCCAGCGCCAGGGCTGCATGTACAGGCGATGCAACCACTCTATCCCGAGACCTTGCGCCCACAGCGGTGCGCGCGGGGTCACGCCAGCCACAAAATCAAACGCACCGCCGACCCCCATCATCAATGGGACGCGTAATGCCTCACGGTGACGGTCGATCCATAGCTCCTGCGTTGGCGCTCCAAAAGCTACCAGCAGTATGTCCGTCTGGGCAGCGCGCACGCGCTCGATAATCTGCGCGGCCTGCTCTGGCCGCGGGTCGCCCTCCATTGTCGTAATCTCGGGTAACCCATGATGCCTTCGTTCGAGAACAGCGGCCGCGCGTGCGGCGACGCCCGGGGCCGCTCCAAGGAATAACATGCGCCATCTGTTCGTGACTGCGCACTCAGCAAGCCGCCCGAGCAGGGTGGAACCGGCCACGCGTTCGCGCAGCGGCATACCGCGCCACCGCGCGGCCCAGAGAAGGCCCTGACCGTCGGGCAGGCAGAGGTCAGCGTTCTGGAGCACGCGACGAAATTCCGCGTGCGTCTGCGCCGTCATGACGAATTCCGGGTTGACGGTGCAAAGCTGGCGGGGTTCGTCGGCGGCGACGGCGCACGCAATCCAATCCAGCGTCTCGGCGTAGGTGACGTCGTGCACCGGCACGGAGAGGAAAAGGCGGCGGCTTGGTGAGGGGAGGTTGCTCACAGTTGAAAGGCGCGCTCCAGCACCGCCAGCGTTTGTTTGGCGGCACGCTGCCACGGGAATTGACGACAGCGCTGCAGCCCGGCGGCCACCAATTTCTGGCGCAGGTCGTTTTCCGCCAGCATGCGGCGGATGGCAGCCGCCAGCGCGGTCGCGTCCGCGGGCGGCACAGTCAACGCGGCATCTCCGACCACCTCGGGCAGCGATCCGGCGCGGCAGCAGATCACCGGCACTCCCGCCGCCATGCTCTCCAGCGGGGTGAATCCGAAGCCCTCGTATAGCGAGGGCATCACCAGCATGCGTGCTTTGCTGTAGAGTGCCGGCATCTGTTCATGCGGGACGTAATCGAGAAAATGCACGCGGCTCCCCAACCCAAGTTTTTCAACCTGCTGCAGAATCGGCGCGCTCCTCCAGCCACGGCGGCCGGCGCATACCAGCACGGGCCGGGCGGGATGGTCGCGCAGCACAGCGAGCGCCTCCAACAGGAACGACAATCCCTTTCGGGGATGCAAGGTGCCAACGTGCAGCAGGTAGTTCTCGGGTAGGTCGTCTAGCTCCGGTGCCTCGGTGGTCGCCGCGAAAGGCGCGGGGTCAAAACCCGGATAAACCACGCTGACGCGCTCCGGGTCAACGTAATAATGTTCAATCAGATCGTTGCACGTGGCCTCAGAATCGGCGATGAGTTGCGTGGCGTGTCGCGCGCTGTGGCGGGTGGACCAGTGCAAGTAGGCGCGCTGGCGGCGCGGGTGCGTGTCGGGAAAATGCAGGTAGCCGAGGTCGTGCACGGTGACCACACTGGGCGCGCGGCAGAAAAGCGGGCGTGTGTGCGCGGGCACAAAAATGCCGGCGGGCGGGCGCAGCGCCAACTCCGCTGCGAGGCGCAGATGGGTCCATAGGCGTGGTAGGGGGATGACGCGCTGCTCAATGTGCGCCGCTGCTGGAAAGAGTTCTGGCGACGGTGCGTCGCGGAAGTACAGCCGCCAGCGGTAGCGCGCCGGCAGCTGCAACAATGCCCGGATGAGATGAAGCGAGTACGTTTCGGTGCCGGTGCGCTGCCGCACGGTGCTGCGGCTGGCGTCGATGCCCAGCACCATGGCCGGGCTGGCGGGCGGGGCGGCAGCAGCGCTCACTGATCAGACTCCGATGGGTAAAATAGCGGGTGGCGGCGGATGGTCCACGCCTGCTCCGCACTGATGATGAAATCCTCGACTACGCCGCTGCTCTGCCAGAACATGTAGTTATCGGCGCCAGCCTGTGAGCATTCGCTGTCCTCCACCTCGCCGCTTGCGTCGGTGTCATAAATCTCGGCCGGGCACTTGGGTGTGTCGGCAAAAAGGTCGAAAAATAGCCCATCCGACTCGGTGGTGTGCGGCAGGCCGAGGAAGTGCGAGCCCTCGTGCACGATAGTTGCGCCGAGCTCATTATAATCACCCGCGTGCGCCTCCCACGCAATCACGCCACATGAGCTCAGCGATCCCGGTGCGAACGCGCTGCCAGGGAGCGGCGCCATGCCGAACACCGGCTCGGGCTCGCCATCCGCTCCCGTGAATATCTTGTACTCATCCACCAGCGCCATGTTCCAGGCGCGCGCGCTGCCGGCCTGTAACGCCATGGCCTGACAGATTGCAGCCAGCGCGTTTTCATCACTGCGCGCAAAGCGCGCTTTTTCGCCCGCGCCGGCCTCGAAAAAGTTCAACGTCCCCAGCTGCATCTCCTGTTGGTTGAGGATGCGGTCTACTCCGGTGCGGATATCCGCACCGAGCCCGGCGCGCTGCTCGGGCTGGTTGGCCTCCAGCGCCTCGCTTAGCACCCACAAGTTCAGGTCGATTCCCTGCGTGCCCTGCGCCGGCCCGCTGCGGATGACGGCGGCCGCATCGCAGATGGGCTGTCCGCGGGCGGTGTGAAGCACGATTTCATAAACTCCGGGTTGAAGCGGGCGCTGTGGCGTGGGCGGCAAATAGAATATCAACTCCCCTTCGCTGAGAAGCGGCTGCGAGAAATGCGCGCTGCTGAATTCGGCGCCACTTGCCTCGATCGACTGGTAGAGCAGCTCACCGTCCGGAGCGGTGATGGAATCCACCACCACGATGTCATCGCGGGCGGCCGTCTGGGCCGAGAACAGCAGCGAGACGTCTTCGGGCTGCACGGGTACGCGCGCCACTGCATCGGCACCCAGCGGCCCGAATAGAAAGAGGCGTATATCGCTGCCGGGTGCTTCCGCAAATGCGCGGTCGGGAATGAGGCGACAATCAGCCGACGTGGGCAAAGAGCGGTCTTCGAAACCGGTCACTTTCAGGCTGTTGAAGGTTACGCTGTCGGGTTCGTCCAACGTCAAGCCGGCTAGTCCAACCCCACCACTGCTCAGCATGTCGTCCTCCACAATGGTGAGCAGCAAATCGTTGGCGAAAACCTGGAAGCGGTTGCCCTGCACATCCACGCGGATACGCTCTGTCAGGAAAAGCCCATCGGAGAGCTGCGGCGCATAGGAATCATGCAGCACCTCCAGATCGCCGGAGATGACCCTGAAGACCATGTAATTGGCGTAACCGTTCAGGGCGAAAAGATAGAAGTTCTCCTGATCCTGCACCCGAAAGGCAATGCCGATAAGCGTGTCGGCATGATTGCCGAAGGTGATTTCGGCGGTGATGGTAAGGTCGGCAGAGAAGGGGTGCGGATAGGCGCTCAGTTGTAGGAATTCCGGATCGTTTATCTGCATGCCGAAGCCATCGGGACCGTACTCTGCACTCAGGTTAGTGTAAGCTTCCTGCGGTAGGCCGCTTTCCGTGTCCTTGAAGTCGTCCACGAACGGGAGTTCTTGCACCGGCACCGGCGTTGGGGTCAGTGTGCGGGTGACGGTGGGGATTAGGGTTGGAGTGGGCGTGTCTGTCAGCGTTGCGGTGTGCGTGGGCGTCGGCGTCGGGGTGCGCGTAGCTGTCGGCATCGCGCTAGGCGTGTCTGTCGGCGTGACAGTGTGTGCGGGCGTCGGCGTCGGGGTGCGCGTAGCTGTCGGCGGCGCGCTGGGCTGCAGGCCCGGGACAACATCGCAACCACCGAAGCAGGTAGTCAGGATGCACAGCCCCGCGTACACGGCGGCGAGCTGTTTTTGAGCGCCCATGTGCTCCGATAGGCTACCCGGTTTTCCGCAGTGCTGCGCGTAGCTGCGCCGCGGTCACCGGCCCCTCACGCAGCACTGCGGGTGGGTGTACGCTGCAATCCGCGATGGTGGATGGTTTTGCGCCGGAAGCCGGGCCGGTGTCGATTATCAAGTCAATGTGGTCGCCGAGCGCGGCGCGCGCCGCCTCGGCCGAGAGCGCAGGCGCTTGCCCGGAGCGGTTGGCGCTGCTGACCGCCAGCGGACCGACTGTTTGCAGCAGCGCCAGCAGCCACTGATGCGCTGGCATGCGCATGGCCACGGTGACCCCTGGCGCAACTACGGCGGGGACTTTCGCACCGCGTGGCAGTACTAGCGTGAGTGCGCCCGGCCAGAATGCCTCCGTGAGTGTCTGGGCGGCTGCTGGAAAAGAGGCCGTCAACCCCTCTATATGAGACAGAGCGCCGACGAGGATGGGAATCGCTTTTTCCGGTGGGCGCGCTTTGACCGCGTAAAGGCGGCGTACCGCGCGGTGGTCGTCGTATTTTGCGCCGATGCCATATACCGTGTCGGTCGGGAAAGCCACCAACCCACCCCGTTTTAATGCGGAGGCTGCCTCGACAAGGGCCGTTTCGTCTGAGACCGATAGGGTCTGCGTCATCGTGCTCTTAAGGATGTGTGGCTCTCAGGCGCAATTGATGCGTAGCAGCCGCGCGCGTCCGGCCAGATCGAGCAGCACGCAGCAATGCGCCTGCGGGAGACGGGCGCGCGCAATTTGCAGCGCCGCCGCGCCCTGCGCTGCGCCGATTTCGAGAAGCAGGCTGCCGCCGGGCTGCAGGTGCCGCCACGCGCTTGAGAGCAATCGGTCGATGACACGCAGGCCGTCATGGCCGCCATCTAGCGCCAAACGGGGTTCGTGCTGCGCGACGGCGAGGGTGTTTAACTCCGGGCCGGCGATGTAGGGCAGATTGGCGCAAATGAGATCGAATCTATCGAGGCCAGCAAGCAGGTCAGCCTGCACGTAGTGGATGCGGGCGCTTGCGCCATGGCGACGGGTGTTCTCGCGCGTGAGGCGCAGGGCCGAACACGAAATATCGCTGGCGGTGATGAGCGCGCGCGGCAGATGCAGCGCCAGTGTGATTGCGATGATTCCGCAACCGACACCGACATCCGCGATGGTGAATTCGTCGCCCGTGACGCGCCGCTGCGCGATGGCAATTGCGTGCTCCACCAGCAGTTCGGTTTCCGGGCGCGGAATAAGTGCGCGCGTGTCCACCCGAAACTCCAGCCCGAAAAATTCCCAGCGCCCCAGCAGGTAGGGCAGCGGACGGCCCGCTTCGCGCTGCTTTAGGTGCTG
>Ga0187827_10005550_pt1 | contig 14895 bp, 10 predicted proteins | sample ETNtaG_39_FD_167969 | JGI IMG/M metagenome (GOLD analysis project Ga0187827, IMG submission 167969) | Marine microbial and viral communities from oxygen minimum zone, Eastern Pacific Ocean - ETNP2014_SV_150_PacBio MetaG (Illumina Assembly) | ecosystem: Environmental > Aquatic > Marine > Hypoxic...
GGACAAGATATTGATGAGATTACTTATGTAACGTATGTTCTGCATAAAAAAGACAGCTATCTGTTCTTTAGCCACAATGTAGGCTCTGGAAATTATAATTTCCGGTGTTTTTTTAATGGCCAGGAGTGGGAGACCTGGGAACCTCTACCCTATCAAACATCATCTTTTACACAAATGAAATCTAATTCAGATTATCTTGTTACGATAATTTCTGGCGGAATTGCTTTTTCAGATGATTATGGTGACACCTGGACAGTCATGCCTCAGCCTCCTATTGAGGGGTATGTGAATATTCCTTTTGTAGATGATAATTATATTTATGTGAATCACGGATGTAATATCTACAGGACAAATTCGATGGGCGAAGATTGGGAAGATGTGACCGGTGTGTTGGATGAAGTTGGTCCGCCTGAGCCCTACAGCTGTACCTCAGTTTTGGCAATGGAAATGGTTGCAGATAAACTGATCGCTAGTGTGTACTGGTATGGTGGGGTGGGAAGATTATTTTATTCAGAGAATTACGGAGATTCTTGGGAGTGGATAGATAGCTTTCCCTCCCAGTCCAATAGCGGGATGGGAGACAATAATGTAAATGCCTTGGTAGGTATATCGGACCATCTTTTTGCCGGAACAGCCACATCCCAGGACGGTTTATTTTATACAAATGATTTTGCAAACTGGACCGAATACAGTGGTGGGTTGGACACATATAGCTTATCTTTCACAAGTATTATCTCAACAAATGAGTTTCTGTTCAAAACCGGGGGAACCATAAGTGTGTTCCGTTCACCCATCCCAGAAGAAATAGAATTGGAAACAACGTGGTATGTCTCTCCGGGTGGATCAGATGCAACCGGAAACGGTTCAGAATCTAATCCCTTTCAATCCATCCAGCACGCTGTTGACGTGTCCGATAATGGAGATATTGTGGTTGCACTGCCAGGAATCTATTATGAACAAATTAGTTTTGATGGAAAAGATATTACTGTTGGATCTCAATATTTCACCACCGGAGACACAGTTTATATCGAAGAGACAGTAATTGATGGTAGTAGTGAGACCTGCCCTGTTACCTTTTGGGGGGGAGAGACAAGGGATGCACTACTGACCGGTTTTACAATACAAAATGGACTTGGCTGTGTTTACGGACAGGGCGGGGGTGTTTATATTGAACAATCAAGCCCAACCCTTGACCACTTAATAATCCAAAACAATATTGCCACAACATCGGGCGGTGGTGTACTTGTAAATATAGGATCCAACCCGCTCCTGAAAAACCTTACCATAAGAGATAACTCATTTGCGATGAATGGTGGAGGGATATCTGTTGCCAGCGCTTCAGCAGATATTGAGAACTGTAAAATTTATAATAACAACTCTGTGGAGGATTATTCTTTAGGTGGAGGTATATCATTTTCTGGTTCAAGCGGAACCATCTCAGGTTCAGTTATATCAAATAATATTTCAGAATCTGGAGGTGGAATTTCCTGTTATAATTCCAGTCCAACAATAGAGGAGACAATAATTGTAAGCAATGAGGCAGACTATGGAGGAGGCATTAATTGCAGAGAAAACGCAAGCCCGACTATCTCAAATGTTACCATTAAAAATAATATAGCTTCCCAGGGTGGAGGAATACGGTGCCGGGATAATTCACACGCCTACATCGAAAACTCAACGATACTTGGAAATTCTGCATTTCAATATGGCGGAGGGCTTTACAGTAATAACGCAAACCCAAATATTGATCATAGTGTAATTGTTCAAAATAGTGCTGAACATGGTGGGGGGATCTATGGAAGAATCAATTCAGACATCAATATTCAGAACACAACGATTTCTGATAATTTTGCAACAGAAGGGGGCGGACTATATTTAAGAAATAATTCAGCCACATGGGTCGAGCGCACAATTTTCTGGAATGATTCCCCACAGGAAATATTCCTTCATCCCAGTGAGGGTGCAACGCAGCTTAGTGTAAGCTATTCTGATATTGAAGGTGGTGAAGAGGGTATAGTGACCAATAATAATGGTTACATTTATTGGTTTGAGGGCAACATTGATTCGAACCCCTTGTTTTGCGATCCCGAGAGTGGTAACTATACCGTAGCAGCAAACTCTCCCTGCCAGATATTGAGCTCTAATATTGGTGCTCTGGGTGTAGGGTGTGACGCGCTCTGGGAGTTTGCCCTTTATGGACCGGAGCTGGTTGATGCGTCTGGGAACGGGATATGGGAGCCCGGTGAGAATCTCAGTGTTAGTGTTACCTTGTGCAATGAAGGTACAATGGACCATACCTACTATCCCGGGGTCACCCTCTCTGAAATTTATCCAAACCCGGATATAACAATAAACAACCCGGAGTTCTGGTGGTATGGAATGTATTCAGGGCAGTGTGAGGAAGCTGGCTTTACCCTAAACGCAGGTGGAAGCATCCCACCAGGAACAGAGATAGTCCTTTTGGCTGAGGCTACTACCCTGAACTGTGAGAACAATCCGGAATTTTGTATGAACGATTCCTCTGTTGAATTTTCAATTCAGATCGGGACCCCTTTTGGTGAAACTTCTTTGGAGGTTCAATACCTTGAGAACTGGAACCTCATCGGTCTGCCTGTTATCACTAACGATTCAGGATACGAATCAGTTTTCGAAGGAGCCGTGAACGGCACTCTCTACAGTTTTGACAGTGGATATACCCCGGAAACCGAATTAGTCCCGGGAACGGGCTATTGGATCAGATTGGAATCTGATGAGCTGGTGAACTATACTGGTGGACCCATCCAGGAACTAATACTTCAGTTGAGCGAAGGGTGGAATTTAATTTCCGGTATTTCTGTTTCAGTTCCAGTTGAAAATATCATTGATCCACAAGGAATAATCATTGAGGGCACCATTTATCAATTTGATGGTGGGTATTCTCCCGCGAGTGTTATTGAACAGGGAAGGGCATACTGGGTTCGTTCTATATTAGAGGGGGAGGTCATTGTTCAAATTTTATATTGACCTTTGTTAAGGAAAATATTATAATTAGATTTCTTATTAATTATATAATATAATCCTCATCTATTTCAACAGTTAGCATTTTTCAGGAATGAAACCACAATTATTTTGGCTTTTCAGTTTTGTAGCTCTTTATTGGATATACTGCCTTTACTGGGGGTTTAAAGGGGCAAAATCTTCAAAAACGTCCGCAGATTATTTTATTGCCGGAAGAAGTATCGGGATATGGGTGTTTGTGTTGGCTGCAACCGCAACCAGTTTCAGCGGCTGGACATTTATAGGGCATCCCGGCAAAATATTCACGGATGGCCTTCCCTATGCCTTTGCATCTTTTTATGCTTTAACCATCCCTTTTACGGGTGTCTTATTCCTTAGAAGGCAATGGATATTGGGGAAAGCATACAAATATATCACACCCGGAGAAATGTACAGCGATTATTACGGCGGAGATACCATTCGTCTCCTCACAGTGCTGGTGGCATTTTTGTTCAGTGTTCCCTATTTGGGTGTTCAGCTTCGGGCATCCGGTGATCTGTTTAATGTTCTCACTGATGGTTTGATCTCCATTGAATTGGGGATGTTTGCCCTGTCAGCAATTGTTGTGATCTATGTTGCCAGCGGGGGGCTTAGGTCTGTGGCATATGTTGACTGTGTTCAGTGTATCCTATTAGCACTGGGAATCGTGATTCTTGGGTGTATCACCATTCATTTTTCAGGAGGGTGGGAAGGTTTCAAGGCTGGACTATCAAAAATTGTTTCTCAGGATATTGCCTCAGGAAACGGAACCACCCCCGAAGGATTTTCATCAAAGGTTGCCATACCGGGTGCGCTCCAGGCGGTCTCCAGCGGTTCGAAAGCTGTTGGCGGACCGTGGACAGGGATCATGTGTATGACATACATGTTTGCTTTGATGGGGATACAGTCCTCCCCGGCATTTTCTATGTGGTCATTTTCTAACAAGACCAGCAAAGCTTTTCGCTGGCAGCAGGTGGTGGCCTCTTCACTGATAATTGGTATCATCTTATTTACATTCACCATTTTTCAGGGTTTGGGTGGTCATATTCTTGAAACCAATGGAGTGTTAGAGGGAACAACAGATAAGAATCTAGTTCCCCAGTTAATAAACCTCATGTCATCTTCAGCACCTTGGTTGGTGGGTTTATTGGCGGTCTGTGCATTGGCAGCAATGCAGAGCACCGGAGCAGCCTATATGTCCACTTTCAGTGGTATGGTAACCCGGGATGTGTTCAAACATTATTTTTCAAGGGATGCTTCTGATAAAACTCAAAAGTTTTTTGGTCGAGTGTTTGTGGTTGTCGTGGCAGGAGCCGCACTGATTGTTGCCGCAAAATCCACACAGGCCATTGTCATGCTCGGAGGCTTGGCGGTGGCATATGGTTTCCAGATGTATCCTGCTCTTATAGGGTTGTGCTATTTTCCTAAAATTTCTACAAGAGGTGTTGTTGCTGGACTGGTCGCAGGATTGATTGCGGTTACACTGACCGATAAAACATCGGCCTGGTTTTCTGTTCCCTGGGGGGCTTATCCCTTAACGATTCACAGCGCTGGGTGGGGCATATTTGTAAATTTGATAGCTGTTTGTGTTGGGTCAATCTTATTTCCAGATACGAAAGATGTAATTGATAGAAAGAGGACCCGTCATAATTTTATTCAATCTGTTTCGGGTTTGTCAAAAGACAAAAAAAGATTGGTTCCCCTTGCATGGTTTCTAACAATTATTTGGTTTGTCATCGGTTTTGGACCTTTTGCAACCATTGGAAATACTTTATTTTCAGACCCAAATAATCCAATGACCTGGTCCCCCCTTGGTCTCCCATCTCTTTGGGTGTGGCAACTGCTTTTTCTAGTCTATGGGATATTTGTGATGTGGTTTTTGGCTTTTTATATGGAGCTATCAAAACCCGTAGACCCAGCCAAAATTAAATCCTAAGAAGGTTCTCAGTAGTTTAAGGTATTTATCAGGTCCAGAGGTCCAGGACACAGATATATGTGACAGGACTGACAGGCATTAATAACATTATTATATGATTTTGGAGTAGGGTTTGTATCAAATGTTTTTGACTGTGTTAATAAGAATTGACTCATTCCTTCAAGCCCCGGTTTATTAAAACTTTCATCAGTCAGACCATAGTTATAGAAAGATTTAAAGTTTAGCTGAGCAGTTTTACCTGCTTTAAGGTCTGACCTTGCCTGCACGAGTTGTGTTACCATCTCCCTCATGGCATTTGCCATTTCACTCATCTCATTGGGGAAGCTCTGGCTTTTATTTTTTGCGCAGGACACAAAAAGGAATAGACAGATTAGCGGTACAACTATTGGACTATTTTTCAATTAGAACACCCTCTGCAATGAAATGAACCACGTTCTCAGGTTTAGTTATCTGTTCGATGACTTCCTGTGGTTTACCGGCATCCTCAGCGTAGTGCCTGAGCATCTGAACTGAGACCGTGTCCATAAATGCGGACCCATTTATAACTGTATTTTTTTGATTCACACCAGATTTGGGAACAAAAAAACCATAATCTTTGAACCTGACCATCAGTGTATCTGTGTTTGAGACCTTGACCTGCATCCAGCATCCTTTTTTTGGACAGGTTTCAATTATCTTACCTGAGATAGTCAAATTTTCTGATTCACCAAATTTTACTTTTTCAATCACATCGCTGTATGAGTGAGTGACAGTTGGCGAGATATCAGCACCGTAACGGTTAAACGAATCCTTAGTACAGGAAATGATATTCCATAGGACTATAACTAAGATAATGTTCAAGATTTTCATTAATGCCTCTAAATATTATAAAATAAAGAAATCATGGATTGTTGCCTGTGTTACATTAATTTAAGGTATAATTAATATTTCTAAAACTATTTTAGAATTTATATTTTAACCTTTTTATATTGAAACCATCTTATATACCAATTAACTTATTAAAGGAATAACCATGAAACGAGTAATACAAATCATTCTACCACTTTCGATATTGTTTTTGATCGGATGTGAGGGAATGTTAAATAAAGACCATGACAGACCGTCTTCAGCAATGGACACGGAGGCCCTTGCAAAAGAGCTGACCAGTGAGCTAGGACTGAACGGTGACCAAGAGAACGAGCTCTACTCCCATATTAAAAGAGGAGAGAGGTTTCATCCACACCCTGCTAGCTTGTGGGAGTTGGCGGTTCACCTCTCTGAAACACTGACAGAGGAACAGCTAGAGCGACTGCTTACTCCACCAGAAGGAACGGGTTTCCATGATATGTCATATGGATTGAAGCCAGAAGAGCATGAACGCTCCGGACCCAAGGATGAATTCTTTATTGAAATAGTACGATCTCTGTTAACCGAAGAACAGCTTGAAATATTTGAGAGCTATCTTGATTACCGCAACGAACAGGTAGATATACTAAAATCAAACCTTGATTCAGGAGATATGGAGTTAGATATTGTAATGAGAGAGATCAAAGCGCTCCGGTCTTTGTTTAGGGTTCAGCTGAATGGTTTACTAACAGATGAACAGAAAGAGCAGCTTGAACTTCTCATGGAAGATGAAAGACCTCGCCACCCTCGAAAGGGGCCTGACTCTGAAAGCATGGAACTGGTCAGAGAGGCTATGGAAGAGGCTCTTGGACTGACAGATGAGCAGATCACAGCCTTGGAAGAGCTCAAGCTAGAGTTTGAAGCTTCACAGGAAGAACTGAGTGCTACCTACCTCAGCGATCAGATAACGGAGGAAGAGTTCAGGGTTTCTTTTATTGAAATGCTGGAAGTTACCCGTGAGGCTAAGGATGAAATCTTCACTGAAGAACAGCATCTCATATTGAGAATACACCGTGCCCTTTCGATTCGAGCTCACCGCCATTTTTTTGGTCACAAAAGATTTGGACGGGGCTAAGCTAAGTCTGCATTGAAATTAAAAGGGAGCGATTTTCGCTCCCTTTTTTGTTTGTTTGTCACTTATATTTTTGTTTACTAGGAAGGTTGGTCAAGGTAACTTAAAATATGTCGCCCAATAAAACATCCAATAAGACACCCCATATTTTTGTCTATGTTCAGTTATTAGACCCAAAAAATAATGACCCTCACTTAGAAGATAGTTCCTCTTCGTTTATCCGACAACTGGGTAATATTCTTATGCCCTTTACTGAAACATGGGAAATAAGTTACATCGAGCAGAGAGAAAGAGGGTTTTTCGTCCAGTTTAAACATGAAATAGATGCCCTAGACTTTTCGCTAGCCTTTTTGGAAAGGGTAAGGGAAACCAACGATTTTGAGGTAGGAGTTGCGATCCACTGTGGAAATGATGTTCTATCTGCCCAAAGGGAAAATGAAAAATTAATCTTATTTGCTGGGCCCAATGAGGTTGTTGTTTCTGGAACGTTAAATTTTCATAAGATCCAGGATTCCCATCATAAGTGGGAAAGGGTGGGAGAAATTAAATCTGAAGAAACGGGAGGTGATTTAGGTGTCTTTGTGCATGATACATTCAGTGAAACCCCACACCAAAAGGAGGACATATTTCAAAATTTAAAGATTGAGAACCTGAGGATGGAATATTTAATCCCGCTGATCATTTTAGTCTTTGTGGGGTTGTTTTTTCTTTTACCAAAAGAAAAACTAGAACCGACCATTGCTGTGTGGATGATGGAAAACAGGGGGGAGATGGAAGATGATTTTTTGGCCTGGGGGATTACTGAGGATATCACAGAAATGTTAGATCATTCTCAGAATATTAGAACTGTACCGTTTGATGAAATAACAGAAGCATTCTCGTCTGATAGTTCTCCAATAGAAACTGCTGCTCAATATGGGATGAATTATGTACTTGTTTCAGAGTTTAACAAGGTGGAGAATGGAGTTGACATATATTATTCTCTAGTGAACGTAAAAACTGGCAAAAGTGTATATTCCAAAAAACAGACCGTTCCACCAAAACATATTCCTAATATTGTCGGATTTCTGTCCCGTAGGATAATGATTTCTTTGGATGTAAATGATATTGAGTTTATTGAATCCCGGATGCCTATAAATCCTGATGCATACAAATTATATCTTAAAGGAAAATATGTTCTTGGTAAAGCACTATATGTTGACCAGATAGATCAAGGGATATCTCTGCTGGAGGAATCCATTCGTTTAGATGATAATTTACTTCATGCAAAATCTTTGTTAGCTGAGGTCAACAGAGAGAGGGGGGACCTATCAAAAGCGCGAGAGTTGTACACTGAGGCAATGACCAAGGCAGGTGACGAGGGAAACAAACAAATGGTCCGGAAATATTCAGTTTCCTTGGGAGATATTTTTTTGGAGATGGATGACCTGTCCAATGCGTTGAAATGTTACCAGAATGCACTGTCCTTTACAGAAAAACTTAGATATAGCAAATACAGTCCTCATATTCTGAATCAGATGGCATTAATTTATTTTAAAAGAGAGGCGCCAGATTCCGCTGAATATTATTTAAAAGAATCAATAAATATATCGCACCAATTAAAGGACTCATTGAGCACGGTATCTGAATTGCTTTTCTTAGGGAATATTTACTATAATTCAGAAGATTATTACAATGCCTTAATTCGATTCGAAAAGTCTCTGGAATATTCAAAACATATTGAAGACACCACTGCCACATCAAGCGCACTCCACTACATTAGTGATATTTATTGGATCAAAAAGGATTTTACACGTGCACTTTTATTTCAGAGCGAGTTATTATCATTCCTCAAAAAAAGAGGTGATACTAATAGTATTGCTTGGGCAACCTTCCGGATGGGCAGTATTTATGAAAATCAATGTGATTATGTTCAGGCAGAGAGATATCTTTCACAGTCACTTAAGCTAAGGAGGTCATTAGGGGAAAAAAGAAATATCGCTGAGGTATTGAGCTATTTAGGGATAGTATCACTTAATATGGAACAATATAATAAGGCTCAACACTATTTTAATGAGTCAAAACGTATATATGAAGATTACAGAGACCGCTCAGGATTAAGTTATATGAGTCATAATTTAGGTGAAACTTATTATTATAAAGGAAACTCATCTAAGTCGGAAGGATATTTTAGGAAGGCCGTAACTATATGGAGGGAATTACAAGATCCCTCTAAGGAGGTTTGGTCATTGTCCTGGTTGATATTAGCAGAGATGGAATCAGGAAATCGTGAGTATGAAGTTGATTTATATATTTTGAATAAAATATTAAAACAAAATAAAATTGAAAAACAGGATATACCTATTGTCAGTTACAATTTATACCTGGTGTATAAAAAGAAAAAAATGACTGAAGAGTCAGCATATCATTTAAAAAAAGCATACAATGAAATAGTTGAGACCGCTAATGAAATGAATAATGAAGATGATAGAAACTCATTTTTAACAATAAATCCGTTAAACCGGAAGATTGTAAAAGATTGGGAAAAATTAATTATGTGACGTTCTGAAAGTTTGTATCTAATATTTCATATTTTAATCTTCATTTGAATATTTGAACTCCATTCCGGCTTTTTTCAGCCTGTTTATCAATGTTTTTCCCATTGCAGTGGCAGGAGTCAGTACTCCAAAATTTTGTGGTAGTAATTTTTCATCGATGGCCAGACAAACAGCTGCCTCACCTATCATAAGAGCAGTTCCAGAATATCCCGGATCGGAACCACATGAAACTGTTACTTTTAGCATATTATTCGATTGAGCCCCTATAAGGTCAAATATGAAAAATCCACTCTTTCTGGATTTCTCTGATGGTCCTTGTCCGGGTTTGGGCAGGAGAGTTTTTGATAATAACCATCGGGAGAATCTGAAATAAAGCATCCCGGTAAAAAGCCCTAACCCAAGTGCGTAACATTGTGCCTTGACCTTGCTAAAAGGCTTTTTGGGAATGACAGAGACCTCATCATAGATAAAGTCTTTTCCATATTTAAAATTTAACAGTGCGTTGGTTCGCCGTACGATAGCAGAGTTGAACCAGGACATGATGAAGGGTCCGATCCAGCCTTGACTGATTTCATCCCACTGTATATTTTTCTGGTGAGGTTGTTTTCGACCTTTTGGGGTATTCTTTGGATATAGAGAATAAGGATTTTTCAATATCCTTTTCATATCCTTATTCTTTGCTAGTTTCATGATTTCTATCATGCTTGCAATAGTACCGCCACTGATACCTCCCTTTACTTTTTTTACATAAAGCCTTATTCTCTTTATGGGTGTTCCAAAATCACATATTGAACGTTCTTGTAGAATGAAGCATCCAAGATCCGAAGGGACTGAATCGAAACCACAGGAGTGGACAATCTTGACTTTTGCTTTTTCTGCGCTTTTATGAAATTTGTTAATTGTATGATGGATGAAAGGTACCTCACCCGTTAGATCACAGTAGTGAGTCTGAGTACGAATGCATGCCTCGACCAAAGCGCTACCATAAAGTGAGTAGGGGCCCACTGTCGTTAATATGACCTTTGTTTTGTCGGTAATAGCTTTTAAGGACTTCAGATCAAAGCTGTCACCCGTAAGGATTGGCATTTCTTCAGGATCATTAAGATTTAGATCATTACGAATCGTTTCTAATTTTTTGTGGTTTCTCCCAGCGATTGCCCATCGAAAGGTAGATCCTATCCCAATCCCATAATTTTTCATTAAATATTGACAAACCAGTTTACCGGTAAACCCACTTGCGCCCCAGATTACAATATCATATGATCGCTTATCTTTCATTTTTATAAAAAAACTGCGAAACTAAACATATGGATTAGGAGTGACTTTTAAAAAGATATTTTTTACAAGAAATAATATTAGGTACATTTCAAATTAAGAATTAGTCCAATACTAAGTAAATAACTATTATATTATAAACAGCAAGAAAGGTAACCCTTTTTGCATCCATTACACATTCTATATTAAATGAAACTTCAGGGTCTCACACTTTTTGATAGTACACATTTAGCCTATATTTTTGGGAGTATCGTTTTCTGTATCGCTGTTCCATTTCTTGGAAAGTTCTATTGTCATAATCCTGATTCTAAAAAGAGATGGGTTATGGGATTGATCTGGTTTACAGTGGTCCAGGAGGTCTTTGATTATTTTAACCGGCTGCAGGTCCGTGAACTGAATCTGGAGCTGGACCTTCCGCTTCATCTGTGCCATATTGCCTTATTGGCGTCAACCATAGCGCTCTATAACAAGAATGTAGTATTGTTTGAATCTGCTTATTTTTGGGGTATAGGAGCTTCCTTTCAGGCTATTCTCACACCTGATATGAGTGACTTTGATAATAATTTTAGCCTGGTGACATTTTATCTTCACCATGCCCTGATAATTGCTCATGTGCTCTGGCTAATTGTGGTTGAAAAAATGAGGTGCAGGAAGGGAAGCGTTCTCAGGACAATGTTGATCACCAATATATTTGCTGTAATTATTTATCCCATAAACTTGGTCATTGGCGGAAAAGCTAATTACATGTATCTGATTGACAAACCACCGGTGAACAATCCCCTTTTGATGGGTGAATGGCCCTGGTATATCCTGAACCTTGAGATCATCATCATACTATACATGGGATTGTTATATATTCCATTTTTCTTGAAAAATAATAAATCAGCCAAATTAGATCAAGCCTGATTTGTTCTAAGGTCGTAGTCATTTAAGAAAAATTTTTCTATATTTGCCCTTGATATGAGTTGGATACAGAATAATTTAATTCCATTTCTCGAATATTCTTCAATACAGAGTGTCTTGATAGTGATGGGCGCTGTCATTGTAGCGAAGATAGCTGATATAATTTTCACACGGATCTTTAGACAGTTGGTGTCTAAATCTCAAACCAGTTTGGACGATAAAATAGTTGACCTTTTACATCGTCCAATTTTCTATTCCATCATATTCATTGGCCTTTCAATTGCAGTAAAACGAGCTGGATTTCCTGACTATATAGATTATGCACTGGTCGGTATTTTTAAGACCATAACTATATTGCTATGGTTTGTCATTTTAACCAGAATTTTTGTTCTTTCTATGGAATGGGCATCCCGTCGCACATCCAGCAAACTATTACAGAACAAGACTCTCCCCTTGTTTAATAATTTGGGAAAAATTTTAATTACACTTTTTGGGATCTATTTTATTTGTCTTGCTTGGAACATAAATATTAATGGGTGGCTGGCCTCAGCCGGAGTACTGGGGATTGTACTGGGTTTAGCAGCAAAGGATACAGTCGCCAATTTTTTTGCAGGCATTTTTCTCATGGCGGACTCGCCATTCAAAGAGGGAGACTATATACTGCTAGATACGGGAGAACGTGGATATGTAAAAAGTATGGGAATACGCTCTACCCGCATCATGACACGTGATGATATTGAGATCACAATTCCAAATTCGGTTATTGCGTCATCTAAGATTGTCAATGAGAGCGGGGGACCTGCAGAAATTGAGAGAGTACGCATTACCTTGCAAGTTGCCTATGGTTCAGATATTGATAATGTAAAGGAATTACTCAAATCTATCGCTATTGAAAACTCAAATGTTATGGATGATCCGGAACCCAGAGTTCGCTTCAGGGAATTTGCGGATTCAGGCTTAAAACTTCAGTTGCTTTTCTGGATATATAAACCGGAGATCAGAGGCAGGACCGTTGACCAGGTCAACACTGATATATATAAACAGTTTGCCCAGAATAATATTTCCATTCCATATCCTACGATGAATGTTATTATACCAGAGAAAGCCGATGATACATAAAGGATGTGGTTGAGATACTGCATTCTTCTGGTCTCTCTAGTTTTTTCACAGGGAAACTCTATATGGGAGGTCATCCAATCTTAGATACTAAATCAAAATTGCACATTGGAGTGTCATGTCCAAGGTTCGTCTTTTGTAGAACAATTTAACCAGTAATTTTTCTTAACAATAGATATTTATGGTACCTATAGGTTAGCTGGATATTGAGTATAACTCTTAATTTGTGTCAGTGATTTGAGGCATGAGTTCTAGGTTTAAAACAAATTATCTTTGAATTCACAAAATAAATGTGAAACTATTTAGTTTAAATACAATATAGTTACTTGTAACATTAAGATATTAAAGGAATAAAATGAACTTTACAATTTTTAATCGCATGTTTAGAGCATCCAAATTGGATGTGGAATTATATGAAGAGGTAGAGGCAGATAAATCCCTGCTAACTGAAGCTATGGTGGTTGTCATACTTTCCAGTCTTGCCAGTGGTATTGGCTCCTGGTCCATGGGTTTCGGTGAACTATTCACTACAACAATAGGGGAACTGATCAGCTGGTATGTATGGGCTTTTATTGTTTATCTTATTGGGACAAAACTTTTGCCAGAATCTCAAACAGTAGCAGACCATGGTGAACTTTTAAGAACCATCGGATACAGCAGCGCTCCCGGTGTAATTCGAGTGTTAAAATTAATTTTACCTTTTGATGGAGCGATTGATTTTCTCGCTAATATCTGGATGCTTGCAGCGATGATTATTGCAGTCCGGCAGGCTCTGGATTATGAATCCACCATGCGGTCTGTAGGGGTCTGCATATTGGGATTATTAGTGAAGATTATCGCTCTAACTTTCATATTATTGGCATTGGGTTTTCTCTATAGTGTCATAGGGAAAGCAGTTTAGCTCGGTGTGACTTGAAAGATCTGTGTTGCAACAGCCGGAGAAAGAGAGCTCTCCCGAATCTCGTGATGAGGATGTCAGGAAAAAACTTTGGAATGTAACGGAAGAACTTTTAGTGGGATTCAGTTAGTTAGCGACAATATCTAATAATTCCACCTCAAAGATCAATAACTCATTTGGTCCGATTTTACCACCGCTTCCTCGTTTTCCATAAGCAAGCGTAGGTGGGACATAAAGTTCCCACTTGGCACCAACTTTCATGATTTGCAAGGCTTCTGCCCAGCCCTTAATGACAGAGCGAAGGCTCATTATAGCTGGTTCATTTCGCTCAACAGAGCTGTCAAAAACAGTGCCATCCAGATGTTTACCAGTATAGTGAACTTTAATATTTTCATTTACCGTGGGGTTTGCTCCTAAACCAGTTTGAATCACCTTGTATTGTAGTCCGCTGGATAATTCAATAACCCCGTTCGCAGTTTTATTCTTTTTTAGGAATGTGTCGCATTTTTTCTGGTTTTCTTCTGCTAATATATTTTGTTGCTCTGCTTTATTCATTCGTACAGACTTATAATAATCCCGGAGCATCTGTCTGGTAACGTTTTCTGTGAGCAAAGGTTCTTTCTCGTTATAACTTGTTACAAATCCATTAAAAAATAAATCAGAATCAATATCAAAATTCTGTCTCTTATAAGATGAACCAAGATTGACGCCCATTCCATAACTTATGGAGTCCATTTTTGTACTTAGCTCAACAGGACCGGTTTCACTTATCTTTGGTTTTGAGCAGGACAGAGAATAAAGAAGTAGAATTGAAAAAAGGTGGATTGGTTTCATTTCATTTTTTTCGGTATGTGAATACTAAGAGTACAATGATAAAATCTAAAATCGCTGTGAGAATAAATGCCAGAATAACCTTTATGGAAAAATAATTCTGAGCGAGGAAATATGCGCCAATATTCGCTATCCCAAATAGAAACCAAGACAGCCAGCTTACTCCCTCTGATTTTTGGCTCTTGACAATTTTTACGATTTGAATCATCGTAGACCCCGGTAGAATAATTGCCGGAAACCATGTTAACAGGTCTTTAAGTAAATCCAAGATGACAGAGAATATTTAGAACCAACAGTGAAAAGAGAATCTTTATCAGGAATTATTTAATAATTTTACTGCGGTACCGTAAACCAGTAGTTCTGCTGTGCTCTGCATGATCATAGATGTCTGGAACCGGACACCAACGATCCCATCCGCACCCAATTC
>Ga0187827_10005551_pt1 | contig 14895 bp, 5 predicted proteins | sample ETNtaG_39_FD_167969 | JGI IMG/M metagenome (GOLD analysis project Ga0187827, IMG submission 167969) | Marine microbial and viral communities from oxygen minimum zone, Eastern Pacific Ocean - ETNP2014_SV_150_PacBio MetaG (Illumina Assembly) | ecosystem: Environmental > Aquatic > Marine > Hypoxic...
TATCGCCCATCATATCGATCATGGAGGCGCCGGCGCGCACGGCCATCAGTTGCTCTTCGATGAGTTGCTCGTCGGCCTTTCCGTTGGGCCTGCGGTAGTTCATGGTGTAAAGCGGCTTGTCGCCGGCATAGTTGCAGATCATCATCAGGTCGTTTTCGCAGATGTGCTCCTGCTTCAAAGCTTCCATGTGCAGCATGAACGCATCGGTTCCATCGAAAATGGCATTGCGCATAGTACAGATGGTCTTGGTCGGCGTGGGGTCGGTCAGCGAGGTGACCAGGATCGGCAGCCTCTGCCTGGAGAACAAATGTTTCGTGGGTGGCTCACTGTCTTTCATTCTGTTGTCTCCACGGGGCGATTCTCAGACCTGCACTGTACTTTATGTTTGACTCGTGTCAGGAGGACAGGTCAACTCCGCTTGCCGACCGCAATCATCATGTGGGAAGGACATCATCATGCACGCTATCCTCATCGCCGACAACAAAGACCTCGTCTGGAGCGAAGTCCCCGACCCCGCGCGTCAGGACGGTGAGATCATCATCGACATCCACGCCGCGGCGCTCAACCGCGCCGATCTGTTGCAGCGCGAGGGCAGCTACCCGCCCCCGCCGGGATGGCCCGAGTGGATGGGCCTTGAAGCCGCCGGCGTCGTGGCCGAAGCCTCGACCGACAGCCGCTGGAAAGTTGGGGACAAAGTCTGCGCCCTGCTGGGCGGCGGCGGTTATGCCGAAAAGGTCGCGGTGCCCGAAGGCATGGTCTTGCCCGTTCCCGAGGGCCTCTCTTTCGCCGAGGCCGCCGCCATTCCCGAAGTCTTTGCCACCTCCTACCTGAACCTGTGTCTGGAGGGCAGCATGCAGGCGGGCGATACGGTGTTCATCCAGGCCGGAGCCAGCGGCGTCGGCATGGCCGCCATCCAATTGGCAAAGCGAATCGGCGCGAAGGTCGTAACCACGGTCGGTTCCGAAGAAAAGGCCGCGTTCGTGCGCGGGTTAGGGGCAGACGTGGTCATCAACCGCAAACAGGAGGACATCGCCGCCGTCCTGGCCGAGCACCCGACGGACGTGGCCTTGGACTGCGTGGCCGGACCCCATCTCGGCCCCTGCCTGCGAACCATGGCCAGAGGCGGGCGATGGATTGTGATCGCCACTCTGGGTGGGGCCGTCGGCGAGCTCGACATGCTCGACTTCTTCAAGCGCGGGGTAAGGCTCATCGGAAGTACCCTGCGCAACCGCACAAGCGAAATGAAGGCAAAGATTCTCGCCACACTCGAAGAACAGCTCTGGGATGCCTTTTCCTCGGGCGACGTCAAGGTGCACATCCACCAGGTCCTGCCGATCACCGAAGCAGAATCGGCCCACGCGATCCTGCAGGACACGACAAACATCGGTAAGGTTGTATTGGAGCTCTGAGGTAACACCATGCACAGCCAAACCGACCAGGGATGATGCCTGCAGCAAGTCCGTCGTCACGCGGCTTAAAATCGCGGTGTCCCGTAAAGACGGATACAATCCCGACTTGGGGTGTTTTCCAGGCGAGTGGGCCGATTGGGTTCTGGCGCGGGCGGGCGATATCCGGCATGACAGGCCGGATCACAAGCGAGACGGGCGCCTGGACGTCGCGGAAAAGCACGCGGCCGTCCGCGGAAACGATCCAAAGCTCCGACGAGTCGGCGGCCCCCAGAGCAGTGGACTCACTCCGTGATTCCTCTGAACTGCTCACGGAGTGAGCAGACCACATGCTGGCAGCATGTGGCCACGATGTACCGTGTCGACGATTCGGCAGTTTCGACATCTATAATGGTCGAGCCGCATTGGAATTCCATCACCACCCAGACTCCCACACTCCCAGACTCCCACACTCCGACCCCTCATGACCTTCCTACGTTCCATCCTGCTTGTCGCCATTGCGATCCTGGTCTGCTTCGGCTGCACGGAACGCCGGCACGCGCAACGGACAACGAAATCCGCAAAACCTCCGCGCAAGATTTATGCGCATTACATGGGCTGCTTTCCCGTGGCGAGTGGGCCGATCGGGTTCTGGCGCGGGAAGGTGGGCGGTATCCGGCACGACAGCTCGGATCGGTTGGCGGCGATGGGCGGACAGTATCGGAACTGGTATCTGGTGCCGCAGGGGATGAAGCTCTCCGCAGGGGGGAGTGCAGACCTTGATATCCGGCGCGCTCTGCGGGGCGGGATTGATGGCTTCGCGATTGATGCCTGGGCAGGACACCAGGCGAAGGAGGTACTCGCCGCTCTGTTCAAGGTGGCTGAAGAGAAGGACTACCCTTTCGAGATCACCATCTGCCTCGATCCGAATTGCCATGGCGAATACACCCGGGGCAAAGATCCAAAGGGACTGCTGGCCGGCTACACCGATTCCATCCGCTACCTGCTCGAGCGTCACGGCGACAGCCCCAAACTTGCACGGCGCGACGGGAAGCCCCTCATCTTCGGTTATCACTCACGAGGACTCGGCCGCACTTCTCGGCCGAAGGATGCGCTGGCCTCGCCGGAGAACTGGCAAGACCTCATCGGCCTTTACGACCAGCTCGAAAAGAACGTCGGGCAGCCGCTCTATCTGCACTTCGGCATGGGGGCGTTCTTCCATGGCTGCGATCTGGCGAAGCTGCCGGGCACGCGCCCACCCCATCAGCCGGGGGAATGGATGGTCAAGGCCAGTAGCGCGATGTCTCGCCACTTTCCCGCAGTCGGCGCGTTTATTGATTACCTGTTCGTGCCGGAGCTCGATGCCATGGCCGAGGCCGTCAAGACTCAGGGCGCGGAATGGTCGCAGCCGCTCTGGCACCAGTACGAAAACATTCAACACCAGGCGCACATCTGGAAGGGCACCGACCTGCTGCGCGACCGTTGGCGCCGTGCCCGCGAGACCGATTCGACGCTCATCCAGTACGTCACCTGGAACGACTACGGCGAAAACACCATCCTCGCTCCCGGTTACCAGACCCGATACACGATCCTTGACCTCAACGCCTACTTCATCGAGTGGTGGAAGACCGGCCGGCCCCCGCGCCCCGAACACGACAGGCTCTACCTCATCTCCCGCAAGTATCCGGAGGACGCCAGGACATTCCCCTTCCGCTCACGCCGGTATAAGGAGAGCGTGCTGGAAGTCATCACCATCCTTCCGATGTCCGCCGAGATTCGCCTGCCCGGCCGGGACGTTTCCTATCGGGCGCCCAAAGGATTTTTTGTGAAGCAGATTCCTCTTACTCCGGGCGCGGGCGTCGGTGAAATCGTCCGGAGAGGCGAGACTGTGCTGCGACTCGAACACCCTGAGCCCGTCACCAGCCGGCCCTTTCGTGAAGACAACGGGATGACCTGCATTTCCACCGAATTCGAGCGTCACTGGCAGGCCGACTTCGCGGCGAGCGCGCCGCAACTGTTCAGCGAGACCGGCGACGATGACAGCGACGGGCTTCCGAACTGGTTCGAGATGTATTGGTTCGGCAAGTTCCTCGACTGGCAGACGGCCACTGCGGCCAAACCGGACGCCGACCCCGACAACGACGGGAAATCCAACCTCGAAGAATTTCTCGCTCAGTCCGACCCGACCACGCCCCCGCCGGTCTATCGTCCCGGTGATGTGTGGGACATGCGCCGCATCTACGAACGCAAAGTCAGTTACAACCCCGATCCGGACTTCAATGGCACGCCCGTCTGGCACTACCTCTACAAGATCGGCCAGCCACAGATCGCTCATGATGGCCGCTACGAGATGTGTCCGAAGGCCGGACTGCACGCGGCCTACGCCGGCCATTACGTGCATCATTCGCCTTACCCGGGGGCGGTGAAGGGATTCGGTAACGCCTACGGTTGGATCTGCCGGACGCGGCCGGACAAAGACGCGCCCTGGCAGCTCGTGCTCCGTTCGCCTTCGCAATGCATGCTCATTCTCAGTTGGGAGAGTCCCATCAACGGCACGATCCGAATCGACGCCCGCGCCACCGCCGCAGAAAAAAATGGCGCCACCGCGGCAGAGAGACCCGGCGCCACCTTGACCATCGAACACTCACGCCCCTTCCGCCGCCTGCTCCGCCGCCCATTCAAACGTGCGGAGTCATCCACCATCGAACTGAAGACAATCGAAGTCCGAAAAGGCGACCGACTCTTTTTCGCTGCCGAGTCCCCAGCCGGCTCAGACGCGGCGGCGCTACGTTTCGACTTCCTGAAGATCACATTGGAGACCCTTGCAGAATGATCTTCTACCTTGCCGCCAACTCCGAGGAGCACTACTCCGTGAGTTTCAGAACTGCTCACGGAGTTAGAACCTTCATGCCTTCGAGCATTCGCGTAAGATTCTCTTCCCTCACCCTCACCGCGGCGCTGCTCTTCACGGGCGCTGTTCACGGGGCCGGTGTCTTCAGAACGGATCTTCTTCGGGCTGCGTTTTGCTCCCGGCCGATCACGATTGACGGTGATCTTAAAGACTGGCCGGAGGCCGGGCCTTTGCAGTTATTCCCATTTCGGAAGGCGGCGGGTCGTGCGGGGCCGGAGATAGCGGCGGTCTTTGCGAAACATCCTGGGCTGGCGCTCAATGGGGTGGAATTGCGACTCTGTCACGATCATGAGTTTCTGTATCTCGGTTTGAGGCTCAGCGATGCGTCTCCTGGAATTAATCGCGCGACGCGAGCGGAGGACTGGTATGCGGGTGGCGATGGGGTTGCCGTTCATTGCCGAGTTGCAGAAGGCCATGCGTTCACCGTGCTCTGGTGGGGGCAACAAGGTGGTCGGCCCCGTGTTTCGATTCGCCTTGACGGATGGAAGGACGCCGCATCGGTCGGCGCGCAGTCGGCGATGACGATTCAGGATGGGAAGGGCTGCGAGATAGAGATTCGTGTGCCCTGGCAATCACTGGGGATTTCCGGAATGGCGGGGAGGACGCTCGACCTGGTCTGGGAAGCGGCTTTCAGCGGGGTGGATCGCGCGCTGCTGCGAACGCTGCCACTGGAGTTGCGCCTCAAGACACGGATGCACTCGACATTCAATTTTTTGACCGCGCAAGAGAAACTGTCGAGCCGCCATTATCTGAAGCGGCCGGAATGGTGGGGCGAACTGGCGTTCGGTGAAGCAGGGGATGAGCCGGCGCCCGTTCAGCAGACCCCGCGCGGCTCCGGCATCGCGAGCTGGCGTGTTCCCCAAACTGGAAAGCCCATCAATGCCGACGGAAAGCTCGGCGACTGGAATCGCGCGTGGCTGCGCAGGGCTGCTCCCTTCCCCTGGGCTTATCGGGATCGTTATGCGGCCGATGCCGGCTTTGCCTGGGACGACCGCCAGCTCTACATCGCGGTTCGCTTCCTCGATGGCGAGCCGATGTTCAACACCGAACTGGCGGAAAAGCAGATGGGATTCCGCGGCGGCGATTGCGTGCAGCTTCGCCTGAAGAGCAAAGACAAGGTGACCAATCTTTGCGGCTGGTATGACACAAAGAATCGCCAGCCGGCCCTGACCGCAGACGGCAGGGAACGCAAAGAACCAAATATCCTCAAGGCCGGCGCCACTGAGGCGTTTGCCCCTCTGCCCGGCGGCCGCGGATACGTGCAGGAGATGGCGATCCCATTTGCCGCATTGACCGCGAATGGCAAAGCTCCTGTGGCCGGCGATCCATGGCGGGCAACCCTCCAGCTCTGGTGGGCGGGTGTGGATGAACGTTTTTCCAGTGAGACCTCGGTCGAATTTGAGCAGGCCGCGCCGCTGCATACTCGTTACGAATTGCCGCACGATGCTTACGTCAGCCTGGGAGTGTTCGCTCCTGACGGCCGGTTGCTGCGCTGGCTGGTGCGCAACGAGCAACGGCTTGCAGGTGAGAACGTGGAACGCTGGGACGGCCGCGACCAGTGGGGCAAGATTCTTCCTGCCGGCGACTACACGCTCAAGGGCATCCATCACGAGCCGCTGAAACTTGAACACGTGATGACCGCGACCAACCCCGGCCGTCCGCCCTGGTGGACGCTCGATGGCAAAGGCGGCTGGCTCAGCGATCAGGCCGCGCCGCAGGCCGCGGTCACCGATGGCGAGAACGTCTACCTCGCGGCTCCTTACGCGGAAGCGGGGCACGCCATCATCGCGGTCGGCCCGGACGGCAAGCGCATCTGGGGCGCCAAGCCGCACGTGGGCACACCGCGCTGCGTCTCTCTCGCGCTGATGGGTGATCGTCTCTACGCCATGTTCAGCGGGCCGGAGCTTACGGCAAACGTCAGAAAATTTGCGGACGGCGACAAAACCGCGCAGGGCCGCGCCATGCTGATGTGTTTCGATAAACGCACGGGCGAACTGGCCGGCCCCAGCGTGAAGGCCGGTCACCCCATCAAGTTCACCACCTGGAAATACCGGCACGAAGTCAACAATCTCTGGGACTTGCGACTGAAGAAGACTTTCAGTCCGACGACGTACGGAGGCATGCACCGCTACAGCCAGACGGGCATGTGCGAAACAACGAGCGCGCTCGGCCTGGCAGCGGTCGGCGGCAAGCTGGTGGCGTCGATGTTTTACACCAACGAGTTGCTTGTCCTCGATCCCGATACCGTGAAAGTCGATGGGCGAATCGCTCTGCCGGCCCCCGCGGGCCTGCACGGTCTTGCCGATGGGAATCTGCTGGCCGTAAGCGGAAGGCAGGTGGTGAAGGTCAACCTTCAGAGCAAGTCCGTTACGCCTGTGATTCGAGAAGGTCTTTCCGCTCCGTTCGGCGTCACGACCGACGCGGCCGGCAACATCTATGTGAGTGATTGGGGCGACTCATTCCAGGTCAAAAGTTTCCGCGCTGACGGCACCTTCATCCGAGCCTTCGGCAAAGTTGGAGGACGTCCCTGGATCGGCGACTTCACACCTGAAGCCATGTCTGTGCCTCGCTGCATCGCGGTGACTGGGGACGGCAAGCTCTGGGTCGCGGAAGATGAGTTCTCCCCGCGCCGGGTGAGCGTCTGGGATGCCGCGACCGGAAAACTCATTCGTGATTACATCGGCCCGGCAAACTACCGCGGCTGGGGCCTGACCCTCGATCCCCGCAACCCCGAACGCGTCATCACCTGCGGCACCGAGTTTGTCCTCGATTTCAAAAGCAAGACCTTCACGCCGATAAGGAAGCTTTTCCTGCGTCGGAGCCGGGACGATGTGTTCACGCCCGACGGCAACGCCATGGGCGCTTTCTCAAAGCTCGTCTATCGTGATGGCAAAGAGTTCCTGATCAACGGCAACCGGGACAGATTGACGATAATGATCCGCCGCGGCGATGAATACCGGCCCGTAGCGGCGGTCAGCGGGTTCGAGGCCGCGTCGACCATCGATGGCACCGAGAAGAAGTTCTGGGACAGCGACCTGCGCTATCACTACCTGCCCAACTGGCAGCCCGAATTCTTCAAAGGCCACGCCGGCGACAATCACATCTGGAACGACCTCAACGGCGACACCATCGTGCAGGCGGATGAGGTTACCTGGCTCGACGACACGCTCCGCCGCGGAGATAAGCATGCGCCGGGTCGCATCGGCGAATGGGGCGTCGCATGGGGTCTGGGCTTCGGCCCCGGCTGGGAAATCTACGTGCACGGCTTCTGCAGTGATGCCGCCGTCATCCATCGTCTCGATCCTGAATTCAGTGCCGACGGGCTGCCGCGCTATTCTTTTGATCGGTGCCATCCCATCATCACACACAAGACCAGCCGCGGAAAACCCCGCGTCCACAGCCTCTATGCGTCCACCAGCGGCAAACTCTTTGTCACCTACTTCCACAGCATCAACCGAGAATTCATCGCAGAGAAATCGTTTGTCTGCTACGACCGTGAAGGCACGGAACTCTGGAGCATCGCCGGGCCGCCCGACCTTGGGCCAAAGTCTTTCTACGGCTGCGCGAACGCAGAATTCAGTTTCCCCGAACTTGGCAGCGGCGTCATTACCTGGGTCTGGTGGCATAACGGCCGCGCTTACCTCGTCACCGACGACGGGCTCTACCTGGCCGGATTCCTCGATAACGATCTGGCCACCGGCCCGAAGTCTTCACGACTCGGCGGCGAGACCTCTTCCTTCGCGATTCAGTCGCCGGATGGGCGGCTTTACCTGGTCAACGGTGCTAATTCGTCCCACCACATTCTCGAAATCAAGGGCATCGAGACCGCGCGGCGTTTCGAGCAGAAACTGCCCTTCACCAAAGCCGACGTCTCCGCAGCAACTCGTGCGTCGGGCCAGCAGGAACACGAAAGAGAGCGGCCCGCCATCGCCATCGGAGAAGTGCGCAAGCCTCCGGCTGTAGACGGCAAACTGGACGACTGGGGTTTTGAAAAGGAGTCCGTCCATCTGACCACCACCCGCAAGCCCGGCCGTGGAGGGAGCTTCGCACTCAAGACACACGGCCCGCACTTGTTCCTCGCCGCACGCATCCTCGACGAGACCCCGATGGTCAACAACGGAAAGAACTGGCAGACCCCGTTTATCTCCGGCGACTGCGTCGACCTGATGCTCGCAACCAACGCCACGGCCGACCCCGAGCGGCGGCGCGCGGTCGAAGGCGACCTTCGCCTGCTGCTGACTGAATTGAACGTCGAGCCGCTGGCCGTCGTTTACCGGCCTGTCGTGCCCGGCACCAAGTCACCCGTGCAGATGCTGGCCACCACGATCGACGAGGTCGTCCGGCTCGACAACTTTGCGCTGAAGATCACACGTGAGAAGAACGCTTATGCCCTCGAAGCGCGTGTGCCGCTGGCGGCCGTGGGCCTGGCCGGACTCCCACAGAAACTCCGAGGCGACGTCGGCATCATTTACGGCGACGCGACCGGCCGCGACCGCGACCAGCGCCTCTATTACTACAACCGATCCTCCGGCATGATCTCAGACCTGACCACCGAAGCGAGACTCAACCCCGACCGCTGGGGCCGAGTCGTGTGGAACTCGGCAAGCAATCTCCTCAGCGATCCAGGCTTCGAGCGCGAACTGCACAGACCGGACAAAGCCCCCAAGCCACCCCAATGGACGCTCGGCAAAGCCACGAACGGCGCCACCGCCCGCATCACCACCGTGCAGTCGTTCACCGGAGGCCGGTCCCTCCTGCTCGAACAGACCACGCCCGTCCTTTCCGCCACCGACCCGACCAAGCTGAACCTGAAGCGGGAAGAATTCCGCCAGTGGCAGCAGGCCCTCAACGATGGCAAAGGTGGCGGCTTCACCCTCGTGGATCAGTGGATGGCCATCAGGGGCGGCGCCAAGTACAATCTCCGCTTTGCTTACCGGGCCTCCGGCCTCGTCCGTGAAATGCGCTCCGGCCGCCCTGGTTACGCTGCCTTCAACGTCTGGCTCTTCTGGGCCAACGCCAAAGGCGGCGCCGGACACGTCTGGGTCTATCGGTGCGACGTCAACAGCCCCCAGTGGCAGCAAATCTTCAACGCCCCCCGCCGCGGCCACCCGCTGTCTGGCACACCATACACCGCCCCCGCCGACGCCACCCACGCCTGCATCCGATTCCAGTTACAGGTCAATTTCCCCACACAACCCAAAGTCTTCGTCGACCAGGTACAATTCACCCCAACGGAGTAGGCTTGAGTAGCCATAGAGCAACATGCATCACCTGAAACTGATCTTGACAACGGCATTGCTTCTACCATCGCTTCTGGCCCTCACCGCGGCAGACGCGGACGAGGTCGAAACCTTCCATGCCAAAGCGCGCGGCTTTGGCGATGTCCGAGTAGAAGCGCGATTCTTCGGCGAAGACGACAAACAGTCCTCCTGGACGACCTTTCACGCTCAGGACGCGGCGCACGCCCGGGTCGTCGGCTCGAAGCGGCTGGCTGACCTGCTCGGCTTTGGCGACCTGAAGCTACTCGCGAACGCCGAGCTCCCCGGCACCGTGCTCGAACTCGAAGATACCGGCCTCTGGATGCTCGGCATCGAGAACGACCGGTTCCACGAGCTTTTCGCGCGCGGTGAGCGTGAGCTCCGCAAGCTAGCGAGGTCCGCGGAGGCCGACACGTGGGCCGCCATCCCCGAACGCGCCTACCCGCGCTGGCTCGACTGCTTCGACAATGCCGGCCCGGGCATCTGGTACGGCGGAGGAGGGGCGCCGGTGGACATCGACAGCGAGTTCCCGTGGATGAAGGAACGCGGGCTGGCCTACAACTTCCATCCGCCGGCTGAATCTCAGTATGTCGCGCCGGGGCTCTGGGACGACAGCCTCACCGACTGGTTTGGCGCCATGTGCAACCGATACGACATCCCGTTCCGCACCAACTACTGGGGCATCGACCCGCCCGCCTGGTACTGGAACCGCGTGCCGCTACCCTATGTGAGAGGCACCCCCGGCCTGATTCGTTCCAAGTTTGAGTTTGCGCGCTGGAGTCTCTACCGGGTGCCCTACGGCTGCGAGCCGAAATCAGCGAGCGATTCGTTCACGCATGACGCTCGGATGCGCTTCATGGCGAGTGTGAAGGACGACCCGAACTTCCTCGGCACCATGGGTGTCGCCGAGATCGGCAAGTCCGGTGTCCGCCTGCTCGGCCCGGTCGCCGAGATGCCGGAGACGAGGGCCTATTGGCAAAGCTACCTGGTTAACGAACTCGGATTCGACCTGCCGAAGTTGGGGCTGGCCCACCACGGTCGGCGGGGTATCTATGCGAGTTGGGCTGACGTGAAGGTACCCATCTCTCGCGACTTCCTGGGCTTCGACGAGACCAGCATCGATCTGGCCTGCGATGGGTGGGAAGGCGTCGCGGACTACGATATCGAGAAGTATGCGGAATACGCCAAAGCCGGCGCCGCGCCGTCCCCGAAGGCAATCCCCAAAGACGGCTGGGTACCGGTGCGCAGCAACGACCCGATGCTGTTGACCTACAAAGGCAGACAGCACAGCAAAACGAAGTTCGCCGATTACTGGCTTCGACGAGGAATCACGGTGGCCGCCGGGCAACTCCCATATCTCAAGTTCCTACACATCGAACGCCCTGGCTTGCGCAGCAAATACTGCGACGCCTCCCTCAACGGCCGGCCACTCAAGCAAGTTACCCGTGACCGCGCGCAAGAACTGACCGTGTGCTTCGATCTGGACGACGCTCTGCGCTCCGGCAAGAACCAGTTGGTCCTGCGCATGGAGGGCATTCCGCCGATCGGGTTCGTCACCCTGAGCGAACTGCCGCCGCGTCCCTACCCGGAGATGACCAAGCATGAGAACCGTCGCTGGTATGATGCCACCAACTTTGCCACCTGGCTGCGCATGCGCGGGGTCGAGCAGTCGCTGCGGGCGGCCCGCTCGGTCGATCCGAACCGGCCGTTGAAGATGATGGCGCTGATCAACCACATGGACCAGGCGATCGGGCTCGCAGAGCGCTACGGCGCCTACGTGCATGATACCGGCGGGGCCAGCGGCTACTGGTGCCCCTTCACAGGTGCGAAGATCGCACGCGCCCACGGCATTCCCTGGAGTGTCGAGCAGGGCGGCCCGCCACGCCACGCCACCGACTTCCAGAGCGCCATCACCTTCAACATCATGTACGGCAACGATGCCATCGACATGGTCTTCGCCACTACCCACTACAAGGACACTCCCGGCGTAAAAGAGTGGTTCGACGAGAACCTGGAACTGATCAAGTGCTTCGGCAAGATGCATCTGCCCACACCACCCATCGGCATCCTCTTCAGTGCGCGCAATCTGCGCCTGGGTTTCGACGAACCGATGAACTGGCACGTTGGCCGCGGTGCGCTGCAGCAGGTGGGGCGTAACTTCGCCCAGATCGAGACGCCGGACCTGACCAACGGCATCATCGACCAGTTCCCGGTGGTCATGGACACCGGCACCGTGCAGATGACCGAGCAGGAAATCGCAGGCATCCGCCGCTACGTCGAGCGCGGCGGCATCTTCGTCGCCCAGCATCACACGGCCCGGCACCTGCCCGACCTCGCCGACGCCTGGCCGCTGGCCGCATCGCTCGGTCTGAAGGTCATGCCGAAATGGATGAGCAAGGAGAACTTCCACCGTTGGGAGCAGGCCGAGATCCGCATGGGCGAGGACCAGGACCTGCTACCGAGTATGCGCGGCAAGACCTTCTACGGCAGCGGCGTGGCCATCGATTGGCTCGGCAACGAGAACTCCGGGGCAGTCTCGTACGCGCCGGTTGATGAGAAAGCCGCCGCTGTCCGCCCGGTCGCGACTTGGGTTGAGGACGGCACCATGGCGATCGCCGAGGCGCAGTTGGGACGAGGCAAGATCATCCTGCTCGGCACCATTTTCTTCACGCGGATGAAGGACGAGAAAGGCATCTGGGTCAACGCCGAGGACCGCGGCAAGCTGCTCGACGAGTTCCTGACGGCCGTCGGTGTGGAGCGCGACAGTTGGGGCAATGGCGTCTGGGCCGACATCTGGCGCAGCAAGAACGGTGTGTACGACCTGTATCCGCTGGCGCGGATGACGCGCAAGGGCGAGGACACGATCGCCGCCGCGCCGCGCATTCGCCGGGCGGACAAGGTCACGGAAGTGGTGGAAGTCAGCGCCCTCGGTCATCCCAAGGTCAAGGTCGAATGGCGGGACGGCACGATGACGCTGTCGGAGGAAACATGGGAGAAGATGAAGGCCCGCGTCTACATCGCGCCACGCGCGGAGATCGCCCGCGCCGGTCTGGACTGGTTCAAGGCACAGGCGAACATCTGGCGCGAACTGCCGATCCTGCCCGACACGGCCAAACCGCAGCCCATTCCGGTGCCTGATGACGTGATCGCGGTCGTCAAAGGCTGGCAGATGTCGGTTGACGGGGAGACCGGCGATGCGAAGGAGGTGAAACTGGGCAGCTTCGCGGCCATGGGCGTCCCCGAGGACGCGAAGGCACAGTTCCGCAGGACGGTCGCGATCCCCGCGCCCTGGCAAGGCCGACGCATCAACCTCTGTTTCCGCTCCAGGTGGTCCTACGGCGTGATTCCGCAGGGAAGATTGTGGATCAATGGCGAACTGGCCAAGGTCCGACACCCGCTCCGTCCCGGAGGGCACGCCAGCTTCACTCTCGATATCACCGACCAGGCAAAGAGCGGCGCGATCACTCTGGCGCTCGAAGTCGACGGCACCACGCCGAGACTCGACAAGGAAGGCCGGCGCGGCCGACCGTCAGGCGTCACCGGCCTCTTCTTCCTCGAAGCCGTCCCAGCGACCGTGGCGACCTCCCCGCTGGACGGCCCCTGGTTCGCCGCCCGCGATGTGGGAGTCCTGACTCCGGTCAAGAAAGGCGAGAAAATCACCTACACCTACCTGGAGACGAAATTCGCCCTGCCCAAGGCCTGGCCGGGCAAACGCCTCTTCCTCGAATGTCCCGATCAAGTGATCCAGCACATCGTGCTCAACGACCAGGCCATCACCGTCCCCATGAACACCATCGACATCAGCGGCCTGGTGGACCGCGACGGGGAGAACATTCTGCGCTGGGTGCCCGGCCACTACCGCGTCCCCGAAATCACCCGCGAACAGACCATGGTCATCCCTGAACTGAACCTGGTGTGGACTGAGTAGGGGGGATGACTGCTAGCTAGAAGAGCTACCAGGAATAAGAGCTGTATGTTCTCGGCCCTGATCCGAAAATGTGATTCTGAAGTGGCCATAGCCAAACTGATAAGCCAGGCGCAGAAAGGGCAGATGGTTTCAAATTTTCGTTCATCCGGTGTCGTCGTTTATTTTTCTGTGCGCGACCTCTTATCAGACACCAATCCACTTGCGTGTCAGAGTGAGCGCCTCTTGGGGGTGGTCGAGCCTGGCATAGGCCATCCACGCCCGGCAACTGACAGTATCGCCTGCGTTGACGTCCTTCCCGATGATACTGAAATCGTGCGCACGCCAGCGACGATTGGCGGACAGGCTGGGGCAGAATTCCTTTTCGACCGCATGCACGATACTCCAGCCGGATTCACCGATTGGAGTGACCATGACAGGATGGTCATAAAGCTGTTCGTCGATGGGGCGCTCCATGTCCTGCGGCACTTCGCCCGACTGATGCGTCAGCTCCATCTTTGCCGCCTCCATCTGCGCCGATTGTGAATCCCTCGCCCACGTGCGGTGTTCGAGATCGTTGAGTTTCGGCTGCACCCACTCGCCTCCGAGCGGCAGCCAGGGCTCTGTGGGTTGATGAAAGTAATTGCTGACCAGCGCATGAAAGTCGCGGTAGTCAGCCTCGAATGAAAAAGAAAACTCAGCTTCAATCACGTGGTCGAGCAAGGTGTAGGTGACACTGGTCTCAACTCGCCAATCCTCATGCGGCTCGATTCTGAGGCGAACATTCCCATCAGAGGATGCAGCGTGCAGAGGAGCGTGTCGCCTCGGCACGAAAAGCCCCGTCCGGTCAGCCACGAAGTAATGCTCAACGTTCATACACATCCGTCGAGTTACGGGCGCAGTGTCCGCGCCTGAGGTCACCTCGATTCCGTGTTCGTCACCACCGGAGATGTAACCTGCCCAGTGCTTCTGATTGAAACGCCATGCAGGTGAGAGTGGTTGTGTCATTGTTTTGCCCATTCAGGTTGAGACGCTCTGTGGCGTAAGCCTCCGGCTTGCGCTGGATCGAGCCCGCGAGCGCACCGGCACGCAGCCGGCTTCTTCAGAAATACCTTTTAGGCTTTGGACCGGCTGGGAGCCGGCCCGGCCAGCCAAGTTACGGCTTCGGCAAAAGCTGTACACCATCGACGACGACGAAGCCATCAGTATCGCGAGTGGACACGGTGACGGTCACGGCATCTTCGATCCGATAGGTTCCCAGTGACTTGCCGACCCCATCGCTCTTTCGCTGATTGACGACGATGTCTTTCTTGACGCCGCCGAGCGACACGGTCACAGGCGTCTTCGTTGATCGGTTCCCGCTGGTTACGTAGAGAAGCTTCACCTGATAGTGGCCCGGCTTCGGGACTTTGAATTCGAAGGTCGCCGTCTTTTCGC